>Ga0065711_1032155_pt1 | contig 27897 bp, 35 predicted proteins | sample Hoacrofraction12_FD_59098 | JGI IMG/M metagenome (GOLD analysis project Ga0065711, IMG submission 59098) | Hoatzin crop microbial communities from Cojedes, Venezuela - Epithelial fraction 12 v2 (version 2) | ecosystem: Host-associated > Birds > Digestive system > Esophagus > Crop | place...
CCCTCCCGGGGCTGGGCCCTGCCGCCCCCCAGCCGCCTCGTCCCTGCCTGCGTCCGTCGCGTGCCTGGGGGCGTGGGAGCGACCCCCGGCCCCGCGCGTGCACTAGCAGCGTGACGTCACTCCCGGCTTTGGGGGGAGGGGGGGAGGGCGAGGGGCAGCGGCTGTCACTGGCCGGCCCGCTTGCTGGGCCGCGGGCTCGCAGGGGCTGCAATAGGGCGTATATCGCTCGGCGATAGGGTGTGTATCGCGCGGTCGGGGTCGTCTGTCGGCTCCTGTAGGGTGTATATTGCGTGGTGAGGGTCGTCTGTCGGCTCCTGGAGGGTGTATATTGCGTGGTGAGGGTCGTCTGTCGGCTCCTAGAGGGTGTATATCGTGTGGTGAGGGTCATCTGTGGGCTCCTGGAGGGTGTATATCGCGTGGTGAGGGTCATCTGTCGTCTCCTATAGGGTGCATATCGTGTGGTGAGGGTCATCTGCTGGCTGTGATAGGGTGTATGTCTGTTGCACGGTCGGGGTCTTCTGCCGGCTGCTGTAGGGTGGTATCACGTGCCCAGCTGGGCGGGGTACTGGGAAGGGAGCTGTGCTCTCTGTTCTCCGTTTCCCAGGAGCGAGCTCAGGATTTGGCCAGACGGACCTGGCCGCCTCGACGGCTGAGGAAAGCCCAGCGGCGAGGCCTCGACCACGGGGCTGTGCCGCCGTCCCGGGGCCACGGCGCGTGCGGCGAGAGGCCGTTAGCCGAGGCGCGGCGAGGCGCTCCCCGCGTGCCCGCTCCCTCCCGGCTGCCAGCCGCCGGCGCTGGTCGGCAGACAGGGAAGGTGTCGGCGTGGGCTGTGGTTTCCCCGCAGGGACAGGGGAAGTTGCATGGCAAATCGGGTCGTGGTCGGGGTCAGGTCGTTGGATTTATGGTGCCGCCGAGTGCCGCTTTTCGGTGCTTCTGGGCAATTCGTGGAAATCCGCGGCAGCTCGTTGGTGTCCGTGTCTGGGCAAGAAGCCGTGTGCCTCCGTGGGGGCAGGCGTACGCCAGTGGAGCCGGGGTTTACTCCTCAGCCTCCCCTTCGGGGGGAAATAAAGCGAGGCGGAGGTGGGGAGGGAGGAGCAGGAGGTGCTGTCCTCCCGCTGGGACGCAGGTGGAGATTGCCGTCCCTTCGGCCGTCGAAGCTGGCAGCGTTGTCTCTTGGCTCTCATGGTGCTGGCGGCAGATTTTTTCGGCATGAGTGGGGCGGTCGGGGTCTGTCTCCTCCCTGGGTGGGCGCAGGATTTGATGCCCAGGTAGCGAGCCCCTCCTGCTAACAAGGCCGGAGCTGGGAGCGTCTTGTTGCAAGCGCTGCTCTTTGCAAGAGCACCTCCGGCTTGCGGCTGCACGGCAATCAAGCTGTTGTGGCGATTTCTGCTGACCCAAATTCTCCCCTTTGCTTTGAGCCGCCTGCTGCTTTGCGCTGGATTTCCCACCCGAAATTTCCACCTGACATTCAACTTGACTCGCCGGAGGCCTTCGCGGAGAGGAGGGCGTCTTTCCTGCGGGGTTCGTTGGGTTCGGGGGCCGCTGAGGCATCCTGGTCCAAACGCAGCCCCCACAGCCGAGGGTCCTTCCCGTTTCTGCGGCGCATCCCCCGTGTGCAGGGTCGCACGTGCAGGGTGGCATGGGGCTCACGGAGAGCTGGGGGTTGGAGAGTGGCGTGGGTATCTGCCCTCTTTTGCGCCGCGGGCGGGAAGGCACGTGGGCCGCAGTAAAGCTCGGTGTTAGATGAACTCCACTTAAAAAGACCCTGGCACATCGCAGCGCTCAACAAGGGCAAGAGCAGTTCCTTGCTTGTCTCTTGGTCTGAGGAACTTGCTTCTCAGGCCCATTCCGAGTGTTGCTTTGCCCTGTTAACTCGGCAGATACTTTCTTAAAAGCTTTTGTGTGCCAATAATTGTGGATTTGCATCCAGAATTGACCAGAGCTTTTTCCCTGCCAGCGAGGCAAGGGGTCTGCGAGAGACCGGTGGTCTGGAGATGCTGCAGCTTGTGTTTAATGAGCCGTGTCTCTGCCTGGCACAGGACGGGCTCTTAATTAAGGATGATAAGACCAAACATTACACAAATCCAAAAATAACTTCTGAATTGATGGGTGGTAATTTATTATTTTGCTTCAAAAGTAGGGACACAAAAACTGCGAGCACATCAAAGATTATAAATAGCTGTCGTTTCTGGAGCGAGCTGGTGTTTATGGGCTGGGGGTGACCCGTTTGTCAGCTCCGGTGCCTTGCTGCCTGGAGATCTGACAACAGAAGTTGCCTTGAGGTGAGCACGGAGCTGCTGCTGATCTGCTTCTCTGAGATCTGGAATCAGGGAGGGAGGAAATTCCCCTCCTTGTATTTCTGCTGGTTGGGAAATTGTGTGTGCGTGCGCACCTACAAGTGCAGATTTTTCAGAGTATCCTGCACCATCTCACATTAAAATGAGCGTAAAATACATAAACCCTGTGTAAATAAGTAAATAAAATGGACAAACCCTGGGCTGACTCCGGCCCTGCCGCTCTGAGGCTCGGCGGGCTGGAGAGCCACAGAGCGAGTTCTCCGCGGCGTTCTTCTGCAGTCACCCAGGCTGTTTTCCTCGGTGCTTTCTCAGATGAGCCCGACAAAGGCAGTCGAATGAGAGATAAAGAATGTGTCCTGTGATAGTGCGGCAGAACTGTTTGTGATGCGGAGAGCGAACAGTGATGTGTGTGGGAGGTGCTCAGAGGCATTAAGAAATATTTGTGGGCTCTTTTCTTTGAGGGCAGTGACTGGGGAGTAATTCAAGCTTCTGGCTGGAGCAGTGAATCGTGATTCGAAGCCTTCTGTGAGGAGGAGGAAGCATGAGGAGTGACAGCCTCCTCGATCAGCTCTTGGGGACGAGGTGCGGGAGCCAGACGCGCTCTTAAAGCTCAGGGGTTCGTGTTCACCTGAGCTGGAGTGAGTGAGGGCCCAGCCTGACAGTCTGGAGCAGTTCTCGATGACCGTACTGGCTGTAGCGGCTGCTGAGGTGGGCAGGGGGTTTGCTTGTGAAGGCAGCCGGAGACCTCCCAAGATGAGCTGGAGGAGAGCGAGGGGCGTTGGTGAAAGGGTTGGGCTGCCGAGTGCTCTCAAGGGCTGTGATGAGGTGGAGGAAGGTTCAGGAGGGAGCTGAGTTCTCCCAGTGGGTCGGCTGGACTGGAGGGCTGGGGATGGCCAAAGAAGCTGTTTCCAGGCGGGGCACAGATGCGCTTTGGGACTTCCACTGTACTAACAGTTCTCAGTTCAGTCTGTGGGTGCTTTTGTATCGATTCATCTAAAGGACACCTTGAAAATACGCCTCTTGCAGGCCTGGGGTGTAGGCTTTGCCTCCGCTCTTTGCTTGATGAAACAGCCTGCAACCACACAGCAAGTCGTAAGAAAAGCCTGGGCTCGTCACCGCTTCCCACCACTTCTGTTGCTTTTCTGGATTCTCCCTGCTCTGCCCAGGGCATGCTGGTCGCTCCTCTGCCTCCCAAAACAGCCTCGTCCATTGATGTTCATTGTAAGGTTGGGGGAGGCCAAGTCACTGCCTGTCCCCAGTGCAGCTGCGTGTTCAGATCGTAGAATCATAGAATAATTTAGGTTGGAAAAGACCTTGAAGATCATTGAGTCCCACCGTACCCACACCCTCCGGGCTCTTACTGTGGCACGGGCCATTCTCGCTACGATTCAGAAATCGCACCAAGTAGCAGGCTTTGGGCAGAGCTCTGTAGTGCTGTAAATGGTCTTTTGGTGGCCAGGTTTGGCTTTGTTTCATCCCCTGACAGAGAGTAGACTGATTGGCTCACCTGGGCGCAATGGAAGGAGGAGAAATGGGAATCACAGTCCTTAACGGGGCTCGTGCCGCTTCCTGACTCATCTCTGAGTTTCCCCACTGATCGATTTGTTGACTGATGGCTTTGTTGCTGCGTCTGCTGCTTACCCCAGAGCTGGCTTTGTTGGCGGATGTAGTCTCTGTGCTCTGTTCACTGTCCTCAGGCAGTCAAGGGCCACGTATTTATTGCCGTGGAGTAACAGCTCAGCTGGCTGATAGGGGCCAGGCAGGAGTTGTTCTTGGGGATGGGAGTGAGTGTGTTGCAGAGGAGCTGGTTGCTGTCGGCGGGGGTGAGCGGGAGGCAATAGATTTTGGTGCCCAGAGGCCTTCCTGACGATGAGCGTTCATACAGCGTCCAGAGGAGCTGCGTGTGCGGCAGAGGCGTCTCCTTGCTGGCACCGGGGTTTTACGTTTTCGCCGGTGGTAGTGTGGGAGCTGCAGCGTCCCTGTTGTCTTCAGCTTGGCCAGGTAACAGCAATGAAAGCCGCAGAATGCCTCTTCCTCACCAGCTAATTCGTTGTGAAAGCTAGTGATTGTCGTCTCCTGGCTAGAAGTTGAATTCAGAATAGACAGTCTAAAGTAGCAACTTGCCCTTCTGGTGCAGTGAATGCAATGCCAGAAGGAAATAGCGGGTGTTCGATTGCGAGGCAACTTCGGTCTTGCTTGGATAGTGTAACTCCCCATGGAATTGCTTAAATGGGACCTTTAAAGAGTTCTCCTGTTGCTGCCGATACTTGTGATCTATACTGAAGTATTTTGTCTTGTGTCTTCTAGCAAAAGGAGCAGCATGTCTGCAAAGACAGATAATCCCTCATTGGAGCCTCCGGTACAGCGCTCCTGCCACCAGCATTTCTGCTGTCCGGACGTACAGCACGCAGACAGCGGAGAGCAAGGAAGAGGAGCCTCTGCACACCATCATCAGCAACACAGAGAATGTGAAAGGTGGGCACGAGCATAGGCGTCTTGTGGGAGCATGCTTGGGGTGCAGGCAGGCCCGGGACAATGTCTGGGTGCAGCCATGCCCTGACTATGAAGGTGAGTCCTCTGCAGCAGTGTTTCTGCCTCTGGAGGAGGTGCAGGCATCGGGCATTGCATCCTTGCTGGCAGGACACATTTTGAATCTGAATCGCGCCGTCGCCTCCCCAAAACTGGAACGTGTGAATCAGAACGGCCTTTGCTGAGAAGTGAGGCCATCAAGCCTGTGGGAGGAAGTTGCATCTGTGGGCTTAGCCAGGCAGTTGATGGTCGCGCGTATGTATAGAGGTACTACAGTTTGCCTAAAACCAGACTTTTTGTCCCAGAAGCAAGCTGTGCCTGCCCGGGTCATTGCCGTCAATCATGGATGGAGGTCTGATAAGAATCCTGGTGTCAACCTTTTAGTTAGACTGAATTGCTTTGCACATCTCCAGGGAGAGATGCTTTAAAGCAAAGTCACATGAGTTTTTTCAAGCACAGAAATAGCATCTTAACTCTGTGCTCCCATGGTTTTTCTGGCAGGCTGTTTTGAGACTGCCAGGCTGTGAAGCCCCCAGTGGGGTTGATGCGCTGCTCCTGCTGCTGTCCACACCCTGGCTTCGCACTGGTCTTTGGGGAACGTAGGTCCTCGCCAGCAAGGCGTGGTAGAGGTGGTGTGTGACCCATGGCTTTACCCATGTTGCTTCAGGGTTCTCTAATGCCTCTCGCAGGAGAAATGCCATTTTTGAAAGGCCAAGGGTGGTCTTTCAGCTGAGACGTGTTGTAGTGTTATTCTTTCTGAGGAAAATCCTCATTCTGGGCCCAGCTACCTGCCTGCGTAGGTGGCTGTACCTGTGCACGCCCTTGCATGCTCCACAGAGACATTTGAGAACCTGCCTTTCTCTGCTTAGAGCTTGGAGTGTTGCTTGGGCATAAGAAAGGCTACCAGGCTGCAGGAGCTCTTGGAGCAGGGCATGTGCAGATGAGTCCCTTGAAAATCGAGTCAAGGAAGAGAATGGAAGGCAGGCTGTAAACCATGGGAGGCATTTGAGAGAGCGGCTGGGGCTTGCGTGGAGCTACTCGTTCACCAATTGCTCCGCAGCCCAGACATGCTGACCAGTGTGCTGGTACTGCAGGCTTTGACTGCCTTGAGGTTTGTGTGCCAGGAGTTGAGGCACAGAGGCCAAGTGTCTGCTTGGCAAAGCGTGCTGCCTCATACAGGTGTGTGAAGAACACTTTTGTTGTCATCTTGTTGGAGGCCACAGCTACCTGGGGCCCATCCTGCTTCAGGCTTTCACTTCTGGGAAGCTGAAGCATGTGGTAAAACTGCCATATTGCCTTCCTTCCCAAGAGCACCCTGGTGAAGTGCCTTAAAGGTGTGTTTGTGACTTTATTGTAGGTGCAGCCTCTAAACACGAGTTTCAGGCTGAAACGAAGAAACTGCTGGACATTGTTGCCCGTTCCTTGTACTCAGAAAAGGAGGTAAGGCACCCGCTACCCGCTGGTAGATTTTCTGGTGGCAAAGCCCTGTCTCTGTCTAGGGCTACACCCAAAACGGTTGAGCTGGGAGAATACCTGCTCAGTTTCCCAGCAAATCCTGTGCTGTTCACATGTCGTGCTTTCTTGAATGATGTTTTCTTAAGACACCTTGAAAATGTGTTTTCAAAACAATTTGTAAGCATGGCCAGGTGACTCTGTGAGCCTCAGAGCCTCTGCACGTTAATATTGAGTTCAGACAAACTGTTCTCCTGGCAGATAATGTGGAAACCCAATTCTTTTTCTAGCGAGCTGGGAATTAGTTTGTGAGTAAGCACTGAGTTCCCAGGTCACTGGAAGTGCAGTGGACAAGGCCAGGCTGCAGTGTCAGGTTGTGTCTCATCCCCAGGTATTTATCCGGGAGCTGATCTCCAATGGCAGTGATGCGCTGGAGAAACTGCGTCATCGGCTGATGGCAGAAGGGAAAGCCTTGCCAGAGATGGAGATCCATCTGCAGACAGACAGTGGAAAGGGAACCATCACGATCCAGGTAGCTCCCTTTGGTAACTGCTGCTGTCATCACTACCCTCTGTCCCTTGAAGGACCGGTGGAAGCTGAGCGGCAGTGCAGTCCCGTGGATTCCCAAGCCTGCCGGAAGAAATGTTCTGTCCTCAGCCGGACTCTGGTTCAGGAGGCTGTAACCTCAGGATTTTATAAGAAACCACCAATTTATATCCTCCCCACTTGTCCCCGTAGGAAAATTCACTGCTCCTTCCCTCCCTATTAGGATCTGCCAGCAGTGTTTCTCCTGGTACCTTGTCTGGTGCACTTCCCAGGTTGCGAGCACATTTCTCACTAGTGGAAAAGTTGGGAGTCTGGTTGCGTCCTGGCCATTGGGGAGGAATTCCCTCACCTCCTTAAGTCTGAGGTATTACATGGTAGCTTGCAGACCTTGCCTTTCAGGGGGATGCTGGGATGGTGAGAAGAACCTCGCATTGCTGATTGTCTCCATCCCCATCCACTCCAGGACAGGACAAGTCCAGCTGATGCTGAGTCTCTGCCCTAACGCACAGGTGGGACTACAGATTGCGGCAGTACCATAGCCCTTGTCTGTCCTCCTTTCTGCAGCCCCAGTTTTGGTTGGTTGCTGCTGGGGACAAAATGCTTGGCAGGGGCAGGGCAGTCAGTGTAAGCATGCTCACCTGTGGTCCTCGGCGTGGTGAGGGGAGGTGGAGCTGGTCCTTCTCTCCCTACTTTGATTGCTCTGGTCCAGGGTGAAAGGCTGAGGCTCAGTTTTGGTGTTTTCTTGGCAAAGTCCTTAATGCAAAGAAGGCAAACTTGTAACTTTATTCATGGACCAGTGTCAGCCGTGAGAGCGTAGCTGTGGAGTGTTCTCAGGAGAGCAGAGAACGAGGCAGACAGCGGCATGCGAGTGAAGGCTGACCGTAACAGGTCCAGCCAAAATATGGCACAGACAAACCACACAAGCTGGTATTTTTCACGTGGGACAAAAGCATGGGCTGTCAGAGGCTGCTCAGTTATTTCATACTTCTGTTTCTCTGCAGAACAAGCAACTGCAGTTGCCATGGGGAAGTTAGTGATCGTCAGTGGGCAACACAATCATCCACCCAAAGATTCTCAAACCGTAATGCAGGGGCTTTGCTATTCCCGTCACACCTGACCATTGCGTTTTTCTGACCGCTGTGTAGCACGGATTCTTTAATGAGCTCTCATTTAGCCCCAAGTCGAGTGCCATTCCTGCCTTGCTCTCATCTTTCCCTTTTGCAGTCATAGTGGACACGTAGCCCCTGACTCCGTCAAGACACTCTTACACCTCATGCTCTCGAAGTGTGGAAGCTGTCCCCTTCTTTGGCTGTTTGGTTAAGAGACCTGTTTGCCCACACTGCAGATAAGGGTGCATTTGACATCATGCCCAATTAGATGTGTTAGGGATTTGTTTTTATATAACCCCCTACCTGGCTGCCTGTGCATCTCTAATGCGACTAAACGAGTCTTAACTAGGAAGCTTGTAACTGCAGCAGTACTGCACTCTGAGAAGGGAGAGAGAACAGCGCTACTCCAATCTCTTTTAATAGGTTTGCCTTTCTCAGTAGTGCCTAAAGCTCCTTACCTCCAGTGAAGTGTTTATTTATAACCTCTTGAAGAAACACACTGCATATAACGATGACTTTGAACAGGCCTCATTCAGAACATTTCCATGCCTTTCAGGAACGCAAAGGTGCAAAAAAACTTGCCTGCAATGATTGAACCAGAGATAAACCTGTCCATTAGTCGTTGTTTTGTTTTCTGTACTCAATAGGACCCACCAAAACAGAAGGAGCAGGTCCCTTGTGTGTGATCTGTAGCAATGGTCACCCCAGTTTTTTCTAGAAAGGTCCCATTGTCTCACTCTGAGCCCTAGGCCCTTGTCCTCAGATCTTCACACTGCTCTTGGCCCCTGGATCTGCTGGATCTGTCCCCTCCCTTTCTAAGCCCTGTAGCATCTCTTTGTGTCTCAGCAGTTGAGAAAAGGCAGGTCTGTAATGTGTGATGCCCTCCCTTACAGGCGTATTCCTGGGGGAGATTGTCCAGCTCCAGTAAAGAACTACATTCATCTCTGTTCAGTGACCACAGTTCTACTTGCTTCTCTGCCCGGACTGATTTTCAGTTGATAGCATAGCAAGACTCAGAATTTTAATACGGTGTCCTTATTCAGGATATCCTGCCTAAGCATTGCCAAGAGTTTTGTCTGCTAAGAGGGAAATGTTCACTGTCCAGTGGATTGCACCACCTCGGTTCCTTCACCAAAGTCCTGTTGTTTTAGCAAATTCCATGGTTTCCTCCACCCCTTTGAAAACTGCCTCATTCTGTTTCTAGGACAGCTCCATCTGGTAGCAACCACAGCCTGCAAGGTCAGATCTCTTAAGAAAATCCGCTTGAAAACGTTAGGGGTGTGTTTTCAATGAGGACAGATCTGCAGAGCTCTGCAGTTCTGCGTGCCCAGGCTTTACAGACATGTTTTTGGATGCTTTGGGGCGGGAACAGAGAACCCCTTACAGACCCCGAAGCCCTGTGACCACAGAGCTCTCCTTCAACACGTGCACGAGGGTCCCCACGGCGTTTGGCTGTGGTGTGGTCGGTGTTACTGCAACACAGCTCTGCCGTGCTGCTGCGTCTGCCGGTAACCCTGGGTTGGCGTGAGCTCGGGGGCAGGAGCCGTTCTCGTGGCTGATGGTTAATTTTAGGGCTAGGATGGTGCTAGCAGTTTAGAGGAAATTGTTTGAAATATTTACAGAGCTAATAGCTGCTGCTGCTGGGTGAGGGAGTGTGGCTGCTGTTTTAACACAGGTAAGCAGCATAACTGCTGCCAGAGCTTGGGCTGCTCAGTTCGCTTTGCTGGGCTTTCTTCTAGCTGTTGCAGTCATCCAAACTCAGTGTCTGTGAAGCCACAAAATAACAAGTTTGCTGTGTTTGGGAGGAGTTAAAATGACTGCAAACACCACTCCTCCCTGCAACAGCTCCCTGTATCGCTGAGCAGATCTCTCCTGGCTTACAAACAGTCTGCAACAAGGACTGGGCTGTCCTGAGGCTCTAATAAGGAACTGAGATATCTGCGCGTTTGCAGTCCAGTGCAGGTGCACCCATGTGTCCAGCACAGCTTGGTGCAGGTGGGGAGCCAGTCCCCCTCCGTGCTGGGTCGTGTACCGGCAGCCACGCTGTGCTGCCAGGCTGCAGCAGAGAGAGGGTTACGTCCTCAGCTGTGTGCAGCGTTGCAGCATCCGTCTGCCACGGGGCCTTGAGGAGGCAGGGGAGCAGGAGATGGACGGTAATGCAGGCAGAGATGGAGAGGTAAAGCTGGCTGCACTTGGACGAGCCTTAGGTGGAATTAAGCTTAAAGAAATGTGCCCCTGGTTGCAGGCGTGGGTGAGAGCTACCAGCTGTTGCATCATCTTTAACTAACAAGCCAGGGAACCAGAAAGACAAACGCATCTCAAATAACCTGGGGCCTAGGGAAGGAAGTGCAGGATCTTTTCTTCATGCCAGAATAAGAGCACATCACGTTTAAAAATGGGAAATTTGAGGTGGGTAAAAGGAAGTACTTTTCTGAACAGCAGGCATTTAGACCTGGATGGGTGGAGGCTGAGCCTGTAGCAATGTGCAGCACTGTTGAAAGTAATGTTAACACAGGGTATTGGAAAGGGAAGGAAAGGGAAAGGGAAAGGGAAAGGGAAAGGGAAAGGGAAAGGGAAAGGGAAAGGGAAAGGGAAAGAAAGCTCAGGCTCTCTGCTTTGGACAGCTTCCGTGTACCGGGCCAAGACTACGTTGTATCTGTATGGATCAGTTTTGTGCGTTTTCTGCTGTTGGTTGCTGCTGCAAATACTGTGTTGGTTCTAAACCAGAACGCTGCTCCAGTGCGGCTGCTGTCGTGGTCTTGTGAATCTTAAGTCTCTTTAAGCAAGGTTTTTTAAATAATAGGGGGGAGACCTGCAGATCAGCCATTTTGGGCTTTTATTACTTCATCAGTTGGTGAAAGCAGCGTGTCCTTGTTTTGTAATGTAGTCGGTGTTCTTCTGATGCCGTGTTGAGATTTTGCACTGTGTTTCAAGTGTTTGTTTTGCAATAAAGTGAGACAAAAGGCACAGTAGCTCAGACGTGTACCTCCAACTGCAAGCATTCTTTCAGATGCAGCCATGGCAAAGACAGCAGTTAATGGCTAGTTAATGGATTGTGTGGTGTAACGAGGCTCTGCAGTGCCTTAAATTGGACTCAGCTAATGAGCAAAGATGTTACATTATCTAGATTCTTGTTTACCAGCTAAACTGAGCAATTTGTTGATTTAAACTAGATTTGTTGCTGTAATTCTGCGCAGTTTTCTGCTTTACCAAAAGTACGATATGAATACAAGTGCTGCGGACTAGCTGATTTGATGAGACAGACAGTGGGGCTGGCGGTGTTCATTTACCCCTCCATCAAGGAAGACGAGGTCCTCAGGGCTGTGGAGCAAACGCAGAGGGTTTCGTGGTAGGAGCCCCGAGGTATTGTGTGGCCGGCAGTTGTCCAGCTGTGGTCACACGGAACAGTCTCTGCAGACGTCCGGCAGCCACACTGCAAAGGTTAGAACAAAGTGTAGAGAAAGCACAAAGGTCCTGTGCAGTCCAACAGCAGGCTTTGTATCTGGGAGGTCTCCACACACAAAAAAGGGGCTAAAGTCAGTGTTCAACTGCTGTCTGTACCCGAAGGGTAAATGTTACTTAGTTTAGATGTGTAGTTCAACAAGTATGGCCTTAGTGCTCTTCAGAGTCCCTCAGAAGATGAGGCCAAGGTCTGTAGCCCGTTGTGTTGTCCTGCAGAGGGACAGGGCTGTAGAGGGGACGGGTCAGGGGGAAGCTGTTTACTCTGCACCCGTATGAAGTCCCAGAAGGGAAATTCAACCAGGTGAGTAGATTGTTCTGCTGAGTAACAGAAGGGCTTCTGTAATTAACCTTCAGCTAATGAAGTGTCAGCGCACTGAACTCTGTTTCATGGTATACAGGGGTTGATTTCTCCAGGCTGTGGAGCAGCATGTGGTACTTTGAATTCTGAACATATCCCTCATGTCTTGTAATTTGTGAAGCCCCATGTACAATTTGCTTCTTGTTTTTACAAATAACTCTGTGGCTGTTTTCAGCCTGATAAAACTTTTCTTCCAGACTGGAGGGAGTGTTTGAAACTCTGCAGGGGAAGAAAAGTTGCAATGTTGACGGTGGAGCAACGGCAGTCCTTGCGTTTATGCTGGCCGACGGTGGGTAGAAAGTGCTTGCAGAGGGTTGTGAAATCGCACGGTGGTTCCTGGCAAAGATGCCTGGAGGCCGAGCAGCAGCCCATGTAGCGTGGAGCGACGTGAGAAGGACAGTGGACGTCCCACCAGCTCCTTCCGTGGATTTCATGGAGCTAGTGCTGCTAGCACTTGCATCGGCCCAGCCCGAGGCGGGCTGCTCGTGGGCAGGTCCGTTCGCTTCCCATCGCTGAAGAGGGCCTGCTCTGCAGAAGCTGAGCTCCCGTCTCTTCACTGCCAATGCCGTTTTATTCCCTGATCGTCCCCGGAGCAGCACCATCTGGTGAAGGGAGCCGAGAAGCACAGTGCGAAGGCCAGCCGCAGGAAACGCGTACGCAGCAAGAGCGGTTTCAGTCTTGATGGCATTCTCATCGTCATCGTCCCAGGTGTTTTCCTGCAGTAGGAAATGTCTGCTTTGCCAGGATCTTTGGCCGGCCACCTAAAAGGACGCTCTCCGCTTTCCCTGTGAGCAGCTCAGCACTGCTGGGGGAGCAGACCGGTCTGAGATGTGCTCTCTTTGTTCCTTGCGATTCACCCTCATCAGACTAGTCTTCAGGAATTGTTGTTAAGCATTTTGCAATAAGTTTGGCAGGGAGTTTGGAATTCAATAGCTAAATAAATTCGTGGGGTACGGATATATATATATTTTTTTAACATACTGGAATTTGGGAATGACATGCTGTGCTATAAATAGAAGTGGATCAGAGGAGTTAAGAGTTCTGTTCAGGGTGTGGTGCAAACAAAACCTGAACCAGATGCTGAAAACTTTTCTTTCTGGCTTTTTCTTCCCTAGGGGAAGGGACCTTGTCAGATTCCTGAGATTTTGTCATACCCTGTTTGTTTTTCCTGGCATTTCATCTCCCACTATTGAGATCTTACTGGGCATCATCTCTGTTCTCTGCCAAGAGGACTGACTGGCCTTGCCATATTTGATCAAGTGGAAGGTGCTGCTGTGCCGTGACTGGTGGGGATGCAGAAAAATGTCTTACCCACATGGCACCTCACTCAGTAACCTCACAAGTTGACCACAGTTTGATTCTTCAGTGGGGTTAAACACTAGATTAAAAAATATGCACTGACATTAGCTTATTTTGCTAGTAAATAAGCCCAGTAAATGCCCCACATGGATGGCAGAGGCATGCTGTGCCGGAATTCACTCTGGCATCCCACCTCTGAGCCATCTAGCAGCAGCCAGTTCCCCTCTAGCTCGTTTTGCTGCGTTAGCAGTGTTGGGAGCGTGTCAGCCTGCTTCTGGATGTGCGGACTGCTGTTGGCTGCGATAGCTGTGCTCGCAGGTACTTGGGTAGAGCTGAACTCCTCACACAAGTGAGAATCAACTTTCACTTTGCCAATTTTCACGCTGCTGCTGCCTTACAGAGTGGATCGGAGAACGTGTAAGACTGGCATCTCGGGGTGTTTCTGTCAGGTAGAGAAGTTGTTGGGATTTGGGAGGGGGCATGGCACTTGGTTTTCAGCAGTGACATCCTGGAGAGCATTAGCCTACACTTTGCTTCTGTGGTGCAAGTCTGAAAATATATTGGACTACAAAGTGGGAAATATTTTTGCTGGGGTCCTGTGTGACAAGGTGGCCATTTCTAGCTGGGTGTTGCTGTTACGCGTGTTACCTTGGCATAGTGCAAATGTGTTGTGGCAACAAATAAAGTTGCAGCTTAGTCTGAGGCTTGCTGCAGCCTTTTCTGGATGGTGCTGCTGCAGGGTGCGCTGCCTGAGAGGCGCACGCTGGCAGCAGGGAGTTGTTTATCTGCATGCAGGGATGCAAATCTGGATTAAAGTGGGGAACACAACAAGCTGTGTGCCTGCAAAGCCTGGACAGAGCACCGTGAGGTGTGTCCGGTGCGATGTACTGCTGTCTGGGGTTAGGCTGTTCCCGTGGGCACTGCAATACCCTGCTCTCAGGGACCTGGGCGCCAAAAGTTTTGTACTCAAGTCATGTGGAGCGTAATGTGAGAGGGAGAGGGGGAGGGAAAAGGTAGAGTAGATGGAGATCAGTGACTGTGATGCTTGTAGACGAGGGTCTGCATTACGTGAGAGTTAGGGGATTCACTGCTCTGCCGCCAATTCCTGGCATGAAGGCATTGGTTCCCTGTCTGCGGACTGGAAATAAGCTGCTTCTCGCTGCTCTGCGACTCCCCTTTGGATTTGTTCAGGAATGGAAGCTGTCTCTGTACGTGCACAGCACCTGGCACAGCGAGGCTATGGCTGGGTTGAGACCTCTCCTCAGCACTGTCATCCTGTGCGTTTTGAGAGGGCTGTAGAAACCAGCCTGTCTTGGCATGCTTTTGTTTTCTCTCGGTAAGAGGCTCGAGCCTCTGAGCTTTCTGGTGGTTTGTAGTCACAAGGCAGCTGGTTGCCCCGTGGAGCTGTGTGCCTCTGGAGTCCACTGTCCTGACCGTGTGCAGGTGGAGCCTCAGCTGCAAGTCCACTGTCGCATTCACTGCTCAGCTGGCCGGGAGAGAGTGGGAGTCAGACCTGGAAGTTGCTCAGGTGCTGCATGCTAAAGCAGTGCTTCTCTACTGATGTTTCAGCTACAATCACTGTTTCTTTGCAGGACACAGGTATTGGGATGACCCAGAAGGAGCTGGTTTCTAACCTTGGTACCATTGCTCGATCGGGCTCAAAGGTAACTTGGGATGAGGCACTCTTTCTCCCCCCTTAGAAGAGTCTGCTCCAATTACAGACATGTCTGTTGTCCCAGTAATTTCTCATTCTGTTTTGTCCTGTCCCTTGGCCTCCAGCCCAGCTGAGAAATTACACCCCTCTTGGAAGGTGAAACCTACCTGTGGAGCCTTCTAGCTTTTAATGGTCTCTGCTGTGTGCTGTGGGAGGTCCATGGTGCCCAAGCAGCACCAATGGGTCCTGTGTGTAATGCTGCTGTGCCTGGCTGCCCTCACTCCCAAAAGCAAATGCCTTCCTCCCCAAGCCATCGTTACGTAGGAGCACATGCTCACCTGGCATTCACCCCGTGTCCGGGAGGGCAGCAGCTGTGTCCTCGTGCTGGCAAGTTGTTTTATATACATACATGATTTCTTTTTTTTATCTCTGGAATCACCATTTTGAGGTTTCAAGCTCCTGACTGACTGAGCCCCTGCTTGTTTTCCTTTACTGCTAGTGGCAGTGAGCGTTGCCCTAAGCAATGCTTCCCTTTTCCAGAGGTGGGAAGAAACCCTTTTCCCTGGGCACCATCCTCAGAGCACTGATGCAGAGATGTGGGATGAGGGTGTTGGACTGCCGGGCTGTGCTGCCTGGCATGGGGCTGGGTCAGTGCGTGAGGAGCGCAGCTGGAGGATGGATTGCAGCCTCCCAGTGGTACCTGCAGTCACTGTGTGCTGTTTGATGTCTCCTTTGCTTTCCCAGGCCTTTCTAGATGCTCTGCAGAGCCAAGCTGAAGCCAGCAGTAAAATCATTGGCCAGTTTGGAGTGGGTTTCTACTCAGCCTTCATGGTGGCCGATAAAGTGGAGGTGTTCTCCCAGTCTGCAGAGCCAGGGTGCCCGGGCTACCACTGGTCATCAGACGGGTAAGGCTGCAGAATGGGGTGGAAGCGTGGGGAGGCTGCGTCCAGACCAGGCACGGACTGAGTGCTGTGCCAAGCGAGACAGGGCTTGTGTTGTCTTTCGTGACCAAGCTTACTAGTTTAGATCCTGCTCAGATTCTACCTGGTAGCAAAGTGTGGCCAAGTGTGCCAGGGTGAAAACCACAGGGACAAACTTCCTTTGTCAGAGCAGGCGTGTTGTGGATGAAGAGAATACCTGCCTCTCCTGTTCTTTCCCTGCTGGCAGGCAGTCAGCTTAGCAGTGCCCCAGGCTGGAGAGACAAATTTAATCTCGTTGGTCTCATCGTCCCCTGGGATTTTGCGCAAGGGCACCCACAGTAGGCAGGGCATGTGTGGTGCTGTGGCTCAGTAGACACGTGTCTTCTGTGGGCTGGACCTGCGTGCTCATCCTTTGCTTTTTTGCTTGAAGTTGCAAACATGTGGTGGCAAAGCTGTGGACTGCTGGGCCATGTTGAAATTGGAGCTTCTGGGGGTCACAAGCTTTGCATCCCCTTCAAATCTCCTAGGAATGAAGAATTTACTACGTTATTTAAATTCTTGAAAAAACATCTTGTAACTCAGACATCAGACTGGCTTGGGCTGCAGTCAAGCTGCTGTATACTGCAGTCTGCACTGCTTTTGAAGGCTTGCTTGTCTGTCATCGCTGCTGCTGACCACCCCGTGGGTCAGTGCTCTCACCAATGGGTGATCTCCATATGCCATTCACTTAGCAGCAGGGTAGGAGTGGTCATCCAGAATGAGCACAGCTGCTGCTCGTTTTAACCAGTTAGTGCATACTCCAGTGGAGATACAGATGAGGGCCCTCAACTGAGTCACAGTTGTGAAGGGAGAAAGCAGGAGCCTGGATGTTGCAGTCACTGTGGGAAATGCGAGAGAGACTTCACGACCTGAAGTTTGTTTGAAGTTTTGTTTCTTTTTCCATAGAAGCTGCTGGTGCCTTTGCAGAGCAATGTGTCCTGGGTCTGGAGCCTCTGTAGGGAAGACAGCCACATGTTCTGGGGGCGCTTCTGAGAGGCACAGAGAGCATCTGGGCATTTAAGATCTTTTGGCTTTTCCTCTTGACACTAAAGTGTTGTGTGTGCTCTTAGTTTAATAAAACATTTTTGCATTATCTGAGGCACAAGCTGACATGGGGTTTGTTTCTAATCCTAGTTCAGGAATGTTTGAGATTGCAGAAGCATCTGGTGTCAGAACTGGGACTAAGATTATTATACATCTCAAAGAAGACTGCAAGGAGTTTGCAAATGAAGACCGAGTGAAGGGTGAGTGGAGGAGGGAAATGTGGTTACCTGCTGTGGGGCTGTGTGAAGTCTGTTGGTGCCCCATCAGTGGGAGGTGAATTTACTGTGTTTTTCCTTTCCTGCAACACCTTTCACTTGCTGTTACTGAAGAAATTCTTCCAGTGTTGTTTTCACAAACCTGACTTCTCTATGTCTTCTTTCCATTCCAGAGGTGGTGACAAAATACAGCAACTTCATCAGCTTCCCGCTGTATCTCAACGGGAGAAGAATTAACACATTACAGGTGAGCAGGAGGGCCACAGGCAGATCACTCATGGAGATCAACCATTGTAAGCCTCTGCTGGAGACAGGAAAGAGCATAAAGATGCTGCTGTCCCTAGAAATCAGAGTAGGATTGTCCAGGTTATCACAGACCCTGCAGTGATCAGTTAATTAGAACAAAAGCAGACAATCCAGCAGAAGTCATGCCTGGAACTGCTGGTTTGCATTTGTTGGAGAGAATTCTTGCAGATTAGCAAAGCGGTTTTTATTTATAGTTATCTTTTGGATCTTCCCTTAATCAGAATTATTATTTCAGTGCTTTGTAATACTTATTCTAACTGTTTGAGCCAGGTGACGTGTTAGCGGTGCAGGGATTGCTCGCATCGCTGGCATGCTGACACTTCTTGGTGCAGTTCTTTCTGTCCTTCAGTGCGGAGTAGCCAGTGCCAGTGAAGGGTTGGTTTTCTCAGTGGCGCAGCTCACAGCCTGATATTCTGCACAGCTCTGAGCTGAGCACTGCTTGACGCTGGCGTTTTCTGACTGCTAAAAATGACATAGCAGCCAGATCCATTTTAGTCAGAAGTTCTTGGCCCAGTTGCAGTAATCACCTAGGTGAAATTAATTATCTTTAAAACAAAAGTCTATGAATCATTTTCCTCCAACATCTCTTTTTCTGGTTGGTTAAAGCTTCCTCACCTAAGAGAGCAGGTAGAGAGTGCATGTGTGGGGTTTTTGTTATTTTCTGGAATGTGGCACTGAATGCACAGACTTTCAGGACTGTACTTAAATCATGTTAGTTTATCTGAGATGCTGTAATTGGCGCTATTAGTCACTGATATTTATTTGGATTCCTGCACAATAGTGTTTCTGTTCCAAAGGATTTCTAACCGTTTCCTTTAAATTACAAAGCCAGGAGTGAATGTAGACAGCTGTTTGTTCTTTCTACCTGACAATCAATAGAAGACTCCCTAGAGAAGAGCAGTACTAGAGCAAGGGGTGCAATGCCCTTAATAGAGTCATGTACTTCTATCTTCTTATCAGAAGGTCTGTTTTCCCTTGGGATACAGAAACAGCTTTATTCTCATATGCTTCCATTTCAGGCCTTTTCTTTATCCAGGATCTTGTTTTTGCATTTTTCCATGCGTCAACATCAGTTCACTGTAAATAAAGATGTAGTTAGATCCCTGGTGTGGATTTTCCTAGATAAGCTCTTGAATGCTTGCCATGTCGCTGACAATGTGGAGTTAGAGGCTTTTCGAGTCTAACTGTGATAACGTCGCTACAATTAAGCCTCTGGGAAAGCAGCACTTCACCTAACAACAGCCTCTGTAAAGCACCTTACTGTACCCAGTTGAGTCCATAATCCTACCTGTGATCCTGCAAACCCTCCAGGACGCTTGCCTGTGCTGGAAATGTTATGAAGCCACTTGTGGAACAAGGCTTTGAGGCAGAGGAAGCTTTAAGGAGTATGGCAGCATGGCAGGGTTGCCAGAGCCCTGAATGCCGTGGACTGGGAGGCAGAGGGTGGGCTGGATGCTTGTATTGCCCCCAGTGATCACTCCTATCACTCATTAGGGCTCGAGTAGAAAAGAGTGGCAGTGACTGTAGTGAGCTTCACCTGGCTGGAAACACGAAATTCTTAGCTGGGTCCCAGTGCATGTGAAATGGGCAGAACTTCCCAGGTGTTTGCTAGATGCTAGTCTTTTGCTGAGAACTTTTACTGGAAACTTATATGTGGTGTGAGCAAGGGCTGAACGCTCCAGAAAGCGTTGCGGGGTTTAGAGCAGCATCGGGTGGAAAGCCTGGCCACGGGAAGGAGCTGCGCTGGAGCTCATGGCTTTGACTTACATGTTGATGTGTGAGACGGTGCTGCTGAAGCACTCTCTGACCCTGCAGCAGGGATGGCCGAGTGGTTCGGAAGGCGTCTCCTGAACTGCTCCAGAGCAAACCAGCGGAAAACGAGCAATCCGGGAGTTGCTTCACAAGCACTTGGCTGACCTTGTGGTGGGATAGTGACCTCCATGAGGGAGGCAGGCGGGTTGCAATGGACCCACTTAAACTTTCACTTTTCTTTTGCTTGCTGGTCAGGCCTGGAGATGCTTGACCAGTACTGCCAGTCAGTTGAGTTCTGGTAACTCTCCAGGATGCTCTTGGCCAGTAGCAAGTGTGAGGCAATCCCATTTGGTCTGGGCTAAACAAAGCTGCCTTATGTATGTTGCAGGGCAAGAGTACCTCTATGGGAGGTGACCTGAGATCAGCTGAGGGGCAGGAGTTTGTTAGTCTGTGATAGCGTGCCTGGAGCCTAATACATCCCGCTGCTCTTGGGCTGTGCCGAGGAGTCTGTCTGTTGGAAAGATCATATTGCCTTGCACCAGTGCCCTGGAGGGAAACCGTAACTCTGAATGGAGAACCCTGCGCTGTGAGGCCGCAGGTCTTGAGAGCTGGTGGGGACTCATCTCCCTGTTCCTCCACAGGCACTCTGGATGCTGGACCCCAAGGACATTGGCGAGTGGCAGCACGAGGAGTTCTACCGCTTCATTGCACAGGCTTACGACAAGCCCCGCTACGTCCTGCACTACAAGACCGACGCTCCCCTCAACATCCGCAGCATCTTCTACGTGCCTGAGCAAGTATGTGCCCCTATGTCCTGGGAACAGGGGGACATCTGCCCGTGTGCTCCGAAGAGGAGAGAATAGCAGAGCTCCTTAGGGAAAGGAGGCAGCTAAGGCTGCGGAATGGCAAGCAGAAATATCAAGCGTGGCGTCTCTGCGGTGGGCTGGGTGCCACAGGATGGTGGTGGGGGTACTGAGCCACGACAGGAGCAGGGAGATGGCTCAGGTGGGTCCCTAGGGAAGACAGCCAAGATTTCAGCTCTCATTGGGTTCAGCACTGGTAGTGAGGACCACAGTGTGACCTGGCCAGCTGGTGCAGCCACAGAGATACCGCAGCGTGGTGTGCAGCTGGGCATGCTGCACAGGCCTGCTGTTACCCTTCTATCTCTTGTTCCTGCAGAAACCGTCCATGTTCGATATCAGCAGGGAACTGGGCGCCAGCGTTGCCCTCTACAGCCGCAAAATTCTCATCCAAACCAAAGCTGCAGACATCCTGCCTAAGTGGCTGCGTTTTCTTAGAGGTGTGTGCTGGGACCAGGAATAGCAAGCTGTGGACCACGGCTTCCACGGGGTGTAAGGCGAGAGGCTGCCTTCCTGAGCCTGGCACCTGTGTTTGCCTCACTGTTCAAGGGTTGCTCTGTGTTCCAGGTGTTGTGGACAGTGAGGATATACCCCTGAACCTCAGCAGGGAGCTGCTGCAGGAGAGTGCCCTTATCAGGTACGTAAGAGGTAGATCCTGTGGACTGCTGAGGCTCACCCAGCTTCTTGTTGGTTGAGGAGGGGGCGTTGTGGGATAGTTAGAGGGGCTTGGAGGGACCTGTCATGTAAGCTGCATCCATCCATCCTTGAGAATTTCTGTAGTCTATAAAGTGAGTTGTTTCTCAGCCATGCTGGTCACATCTCAGGATGTGGGAGCAGTGTCCTGTGTTATACAGTCTGCTGCCGCCTGCCAGGGCCGTGTGCCCCTTGTGCACTAGGCTGCCTTTCGGTATCTCTGGTCTACAGCAGTAACGGTGGATTTGCTGTGTGGTGTATCTGGTCTGCACCACCAAACGGTTTGGAAAACAAATCCCAAAAGTGAGTCAGCTGTCAATACTAGGAAGCTGGGCCACACTTTAGTGTCACCATTATCTATGTGTAGATCTTCAGACAGCACCTTGTGCCTTTTGTCTCCACACTTCTTTCAGAGCTCTGCTGTGCTCATGCACAAATCTGTTGAAAGCTCTGTGCCAGCCAGCGGGGTCTGCATTCGGTGCTGAGGCCCAGTGAAGATAACGGCCTGCAGGCCGGTCTCCTCCAAGAACCCCTTAGATCTGGCTTTGGTTTTTCCTTCCTTTTTGTCCTTCAAGTCCCCTCTCAAATACCTGCCATTGTTGGAACTGGAGGGAAGGATAAGAGTAGGCTCTTACTCCTTAGCGTTGGCGCTTCTAACTTTGTATCCTACAGCTGGTAAAATGCCTCACTATAGTCACCAGATTAACCCTGTCACTTCACAGAGGATTTTCAGGCCTTCCAAAAGGGTTCCTCGTGAGTGTAACCTTTCATAGCTGCTTCCTTCCCACGTTTAAGGGTACCTGTGGGAGTGAGACAGGTGCCCTGTGCACAGTTGGTTGTGTACTGCAGCCTCGTTGAGTCACGAGTTACTGAAGATTTGAGCTTTAGCCGTACGTTTGTCACGGCCCTGGCTATCTCTCTAGCTCAAGAGCTGCTCTTGACTGAGATATGAAGAACAGATGTAGAGCTGTGAGGGAAAGGATTCAGTGGACCTAGAGTTTCTTCTTTGTCCTCATGTTTGCAAATGCATCACTAAAAAGCTGCACAGGGAGAGAGATGTTCACCTAAAATCTCTTGTCTTGGTCTAGCAGCTGTCTTTAAAAAGGCTTGTTCCTGCTGCAGGAAGCTCCGAGATGTTTTGCAGAAGAGGTTGATCAAGTTCTTCATTGACCAGAGCAAGAAGGACCCTGAGAAATATGCCAAATTCTTTGAGGACTACGGGGTATTCATGCGAGAGGGGATTGTCACAATAGCAGAGCAGGATGTCAAGGTACCAGGAGTCCCAAAGCACTGCACCATCTCCTGCGGTGACCTGGGATGAGGGGGGTTGCTACTTCTCTGTGAATCTGACGTGCCTGTAACACTGTGTTCCTGGCTCTGACGCTGCAGAGTCTCTGTGCCCGCACTGTGTTGTCAGCTCTCACTGATGCAGTATGAACTACAGCAGGCAATAAGTAGGGCTTTCCCATTTCCAGGAGAGCTTGACCTCCATCCTGTCTAGGTCAGTCTTTTGCCTTCATAATGGCTGGAGCAGGAAAGGAGGAACTTTATCCCCCGAGCCTTTTTGCAGGGCTGCAAACAGTCCTGCGTGCTACAAAGGATGTCCTGGGGCTGGGAGCAGTCAGGTAGAGCTATAGTTGCCTGCCTTCAGCTCACAGGAGCACGTTTCTTCCAGGAGGACATAGCAAAGTTGCTACGCTATGAATCGTCCGCCCTGCCTGCAGGCCAGCTGACCAGTCTGACCGACTACGCCTCCCGCATGAAGGCAGGGAGCAGAAACATCTACTACCTGTGTGCACCCAACCGGCACCTGGCCGAGCACTCCCCGTACTTTGAGGCCATGAAGAAAAAGGACATGGAGGTGGGTGAGCAGAGTGCCATGGCTGGGGGAACACCCTGAGCTGCTGCATCGGTGGTCAGGGCTCACCGGGATCTCAGAACTGAGCCAAGCAACGAGGTCTGGGATGGACCCCCACCGCTGCGGTGTCTTCGCCCGGGCTCTGTCTCCACGCAGACTGGCTGCTGTGGCGTGAAGGCGTGAGGCCAGGGAGGACCTGTCACACTCTGTGCAGGCGGATTAGCACTTGTGCAGACATCTGGTTCTGACATCTGCTTAATACCTTTGCTGAAGCCCAGAGCATGAGCCTGGGAGCTGCTGGGCAGGGCTGGTAACCGTGTTCCAGGTGTCATCTGCGGGCAGGTGGCCCTTTGGGACTGGAGTCAGTGCTGGTTCTCAGTTTCCATGGGGCAGCGGGACTTGTTCATCTGCAGACCTTCCACCCATGGTAACAAAGCCCTCCAAGGGTTTGCTTTCATTTGAGGCCCCGAGTGAGTCACCATGGGGTTGACCCTGCTTATTTCCCTTGGGATGTTCTTGCTGTTTGGTGCGGAGTTGCCTTGGGAAGGACAAAATGCTGTTACATCCCAAGCAATGTGTTATTGTCCCCTTTTTTGGCACAGGTCCTGTTCTGCTATGAGCAATTTGATGAGCTGACACTCTTGCACCTTCGGGAGTTTGACAAGAAGAAGCTGATCTCAGTGGAGACAGATATTGTTGTTGATCACTATAAGGAAGAAAAGTTTGAGGAGAACCGCCCAGGTATGGTGAGGCTCCCTGGCCCTCTGTGCTGCGTGCAGTCCTGCTGCCCTGTGCCAGTGAGGCTGCACCTCCTCCAGCGCTCTTGCAGCTCCTGAGCGTGTGGGCAAGAACATTGCTCTCCATCCTGCCGTTCTCATGCTCTGAGGCAACTTGCACTTCTTGCTGATCGCTTTCATCCCATGTGATCAAAGTTTAAGCAATTTGCTAATTTAAAGAGATGGAATGTCATATGTGACATTTCCATGATTTGAGTTTTAACAACACTCATCCATCTGGTGCCCTGACAGAGGCAGGCAGGCACTGGCAGGGCGTGAGCCTGCCCTTTCTTGGCATGGCACGGCCTGAGACGAGGGCATATCCATAGGTGCGTGCTGAGCAGTGCTGCCTTCCCATTTCCCCAAGAGAAAAGATAAATGGAAGTATGAAGTGGACTGAGCTCAAGAGTGAAGCACACTGGCCATTGGCACACTATAGGTGCACTCTTCAGATGTGCCCTCTTTCCCCTGCCAGCTGCAGAACGTCTGACGGAGAAAGAGGCTGAGGATCTGATGGCCTGGATGAGAAATGCCTTAGGCTCTCGAGTCACTGGTGTTAAGGTAGGTATTCCTTGCCTGGGTAACTGAGTGCAGGAGATCATGGAGGTAATAATCCAGGGAAAAATGATGGTGGTTGATTTGGGATCTGCTGCCACAGATTTTTCTTTGGACCCTGAGAGGAATCGTTCTTCTCCATGCCTGCTTTCTGTAAATGATATGAATGCTGATGTTTGTCATTTGGGATGGTCAGCATGGCAGCAGAAGAACCACATCTTCCTGTGTAATGAGCAGAGCCCATTTTGCTTAGTTCACGCTCAGATTACCAGAAGAACAGGCTGGTGACTGTGGTCTAGAAAGGCTTGTTGGCGAGGAGCACTATGGGTCCAGCTGCGAGCTACTGCCTGTGGACCAGTGGGGCCGCTTGGACCCCCAGCTTTCCCGCTGGTTTAGGCAGCTCCTGCAGGATGGGGATGAATCGTGTGGGTGCTTGGTGTAGATCTGTGCTGAGGAGGCTTCGAGTCCTCAAACCTCCCCGACCTCTAACCCATGGGCAATTTCCATCTTGGCACTGACTGCCATTTTTGCCACAGGTGACCACCCGGCTGGACACCCACCCCGCCATGATCACCGTGCTCGAGATGGGGGCTGCCCGCCACTTTCTTCGCATGCAGCAGCTGGCCAAGACCCAAGAGGAGCGTGCCCAGCTCCTGCAGCCCACCCTGGAGATCAACACAGGGTAAGGGGGAGCAACGCCAGTGCTAGGCCTGGAGCACTGCAGTAGTTCTGGGGTGGAGGCAGGGAGGAGGCAATGTAAGGCTTCCAGTCAACATGAGCCAACCACAGACACTATGCCCAGCCCTCTGAGGACCCTGGGGGTTAGAGAGACAGGACGGGAGAGAAGAGAGAAGCCCCCAGAACAGGAGCAAGGAAGTTGGAGCTATTTTGGCCTTTAGGTAGAACCTTTTCTGTCCTGCCTTGGCTTAGCTGCTCGTTCTGAAAAGAAATGTCTCATTGTGTCCAAAAATACCGAGTCTTAGTGTTGGATCTCTCTCACTTTTACAGGCATGCTCTGATTAAGAAGCTTAACGAGCTGAAGGACGGTCAGCCTGATCTGGCCCAGCTGTTGCTCGATCAGGTGAGAGCCAAGCCTTCTCCCGAAGCAGCACCATCCTCCCCAGAGCCAGCTTGCAGACCATGTGTGACAGTGAACAGAGTGAAGCCCTTGTAGTGGTCAAGAATCGCATCCTCCTGTGGCCCCTACTCTGGGTATCTTGGGTACTTGTGGTCTATGTGTTTTCCGACCAGATGGCCTAGAAAACATGCTTGGTCTCAGCGTGCAAGTCCTGGAGAGTGGCATTCACTTCCTCCGCAGCTCTCATTCAGCTCGCTCTTGCCACGTATTTAACGTTTTCTTCTCTTTTTTAGATATATGAGAATGCCATGATAGCAGCAGGACTGAATGAGGATCCCAGACCAATGGTGAACCGGCTGAATGAACTCCTCACCCGAATCCTGGAGAAGAACTGAGCCCCAGAAGACTGAAGGCGGGACTCTGTGCTGATACCTCTTTTGCTCAAGTGCAGTCACCCTGTCAGCTGTTGCAGCATCTGCTTGCAGGCACTGTGCAGTGAGGGGTTCACGTGGCAGAGGGTCAGGGAGCATGCAGGAACTTTCCAACCCTCACTGCACAGAGAGGAGCCAGTTGTAGTTATTAGGTCATATGTCATCAGCCTGTTCAAAGTGCCGTGTTGCTAGTGGGAACAAAATCCAGAGGCTGCTGCTAAAACAATACACCCAAATTTCTGACACAAACCCAAAGAGCCTCATAGCATACTGTTTCTAGAAATGGCCTTTCCCAAAACAGATGCTGGCATCAGGATTCCCAGTTAGGTCTGTGAATACACCTCTACTCAATCGCTGTGCACTGTTGTGCTCGGCACAAGCACTGACAGAAGTGATTTGTTAAGAAACTTTCACCTCTGACCAGGCAGGAGGAGTTTGCTGGCATGGAGATAGATTGCTGCCATTAGTAGACGCAGATACTGTTGGTGGAACATGTCGGTACGATCCCATGGCAGAAGAGATCACCGAGCTGCTGGATGATTGAGTTCATCCTGGCCTTGCTGTGGAGAAAGGGAAGTAATTGGGAAACAGCTTTCCAGCGTGCGGCTTTCTGGAGAGCCTCCAAGGTTTTTGCCTCTTCTGTGGGATGAGGCAAACTGCATGTCTAACTGATCTGTATTTATGATAAATAAACTACTCCTTTTTCCAGGCTTCTGCACTCTTCTCTTTTCCACTTACTTTGTTGGCCTTAGTGTCCTCCAGGTGGTGATTTGTTGGTTCCTCTCTCTTCAGATGCTGCTCGGTTCTTCAGGGCATCAAGCACCAGACCGTGGTGGGAAGAGAGGGCTATGAAAACAACAGTAGGTAGTAGCAGAGAGTGTGGAGGGAAAAGGGGAGAATCTGCAGCTATGAACCCTGTTAGCCTTGTCTTTGAAAACGGAGTTTAGAAGAAGCAATGTCCTTTCAACAGGAGAGGCCTTTGTAACAGAAAATGCCACACTGGATTTCCCTCTGTGCGTCTGGTTTACGCTATGCAAACTGGTTTACAAGAAGTCTTTTCTCCTGCTGAGCGGGGGCTCTTAGGCAGCTGTGGTATTTGTTTAGCTTGTCTTTAAGATTCTGGAACTCGATTTGGTTAACTGTTTGGATGCTCTGCTGGACAGGACAACTTCCAGCTCTTGAAGCTAAAGGAAGCCTGGCTGTGCACAGAGTAAGGAAAAGGTCTGCTGCATGGGGTACCACTTCAGGAGATTTATTAACGTCACCTAAAATTTCATTTTTGTTCAGATGCAGAAGAGGAACTAATGTGACAGGTTAGGGAGTGCTGAGAAGAACAAGGAGCCACCTTCTTCATCCCTAGGATAGCTGTTAAGCTCAGCTAGAGGCCACAGGTCTTGATCCAGCTCCTGGTAAGATAGAGATGGCATCTGTTGGTTATGCTGGGATTCCTTGATTGGGCAATAATGAAATACCTTCAAAACTGTCCATACTCAAGATCAGAAGAGTAAGCCGGCAGCTAAGCTGGCACAGGTAAATGTGCATAAGGTTTTTCTCCTCGAAGTAGCCAACTTTGGTGGAGTTCAGCTGTACACTTTGGAAACTGGGCAGAATTTCCTGTCTTCCAGGTAAAAGTAAGATCCTTTGCCATCAAAATTGATGTAAATATGCAGGAAAAATTACTGGATGCTATTCATGGATGTACAGAGCCTCGCGGGACACTTGAAAGGAGCAGCACAATGTGGCCGCTTCACAATGCAAAGTGTTTCATGAACATAGACTGAAGAAATTAAGACCTTTGGTGATTTTCTGACTCTGACAGTACAGCAGGGGAGTGTGTTAGCCAGCAGGCTGGGCACCTGGTGATCACTGATAAAGTGCCCAAAAATACAGTCTGTTGATATGATGCCTGAACTGATGGCATGGTAGTTTATAAAATCTGATGCAGGGAGAAGCAGAGCACACTTACTGTGAGATGGTCATGAACAATCTGACACATCTTTAACCTCTCCAGCCCTGGGAATCCTCTGGGAACCCCAGCAGCCCTTGAGGTGCTGATTTTTTGCCGTGAGAGATTTGTGGCTAAAACGAAGATCTCTGTTACAGAATCACAGAATGGTCGGGGTTGGAAGGGACCTCTGTGGGTCGTCTAGTCCAACCCTCCTGCCGAAGCAGGGTCACCTACAGCAGGCTGCACAGTACCTTGTCCTGGCGGGTCTTGAATATCTCCAGAGAAGGAGACTCCACAGCCTCCCTGGGCAGCCTGTTCCAGTGCTCCGTCACCCTCAGAGGGAAGAAGTTCTTCCTCACGTTCAGACGGAACTTCCTGTGCCTCAGTTTGTGTCCATTGCCCCTTGTCCTGTCGCTGGGCACCACTGAAAAGAGCTTGGCCCCATCCTCCTGACACCCACCCTGCAGATATTTATAAGCATTTATTAGGTCGCCTTGCAGCCTTCTTCAGGCTGAACAAGCCCAGCTCCCTCAGCCTCTCCTCGTAGGGGAGATGCTCCAGTCCCCTCATCATCCTCGTAGCCCTGCGCTGGACTCTCTCCAGTAGCTCTTCATCTTTCTTGAACTGGGGAGCCCAGAACTGGACACAGCACTCCAGATGAGGCCTCACTAGGGCAGTGTAGAGGGGAAGGAGAACCTCCCTCGTCCTGCTGGCCA
>Ga0065711_1003453_pt1 | contig 27894 bp, 15 predicted proteins | sample Hoacrofraction12_FD_59098 | JGI IMG/M metagenome (GOLD analysis project Ga0065711, IMG submission 59098) | Hoatzin crop microbial communities from Cojedes, Venezuela - Epithelial fraction 12 v2 (version 2) | ecosystem: Host-associated > Birds > Digestive system > Esophagus > Crop | place...
GCAACATTTCTGATTTGAACTTAAGGAATAGTTCAGAAAAGGTTAAAAAACAACAGCTATTTTCACTCAAATTTTCTAGTACTGCTACCCTGTAATTTCCTGAGTGGTAAATCAGTGTGCTAGCCACTTAATAAGGTAAACAGTCATGAAAAACCCAAATATAAATGAACAGACAAGATGTGAGAAAGGAATAGATAGGGAACTTAAGAATAACTTGTAAGTTACAGTTAATGATATAAACCAGAGATGCTTACTAAGAAGGTAACTGGCAGGCTTGTTGCAGTGACAAGCAGGGAAGAGCTGCTTTTCCAGGGTGAATTTTGTTTATGAATTGCGTATACATTATACAGGAAGTGAGATTTGAAGCAATAAGTGATGCAATATCTTTTGTTAGACCAACTGATACAGCTGGAAAACCAGACAAGTTTCCGGATATGCAAACCTTCCATCAGAGCTTTGCATGAGAAGCACTAGGCTGGGCCAGTTGCATGCAGATGCAATCTTGAAGTGTGGCGTGATACATAGCAATGCAATGTGCTTTAAAAAGTTCTTTGTTAATTCACCAAGGACTAGCTACAGCCATAAGAATGTACTTTATCTTACCTAATCAGCTGTCAAAAGTTAGGTGCCTCACTGAAGCACCTGTGTCCTCTCTATAGTCAATACAGAAAAATAGATTCTCTGAATGACAGCTCATTTAATCATCTATATTAGACACTTGCTTTAGGATAGGATGAATCACCATGTTAAACTGTCCACTCAGTCACTCTGCTGTAGGTTCCTATTCCTGTAATAGAGGTGACGGCATGTTTCCTCAGGTGTTGCATTTCTAATTGAGGTACAGCCAGCCTCACTTAAATACCCTTCCACTTTGGTTCACGGTTCGATACTGGGTAGTGCATTGCAGTGGTTAAAGAATATTCCCACTGCTTAATCTCTTGACTATGCCCTGAGTTTCTTTACTGTAAAAAGGAAAAAAATGAAAAGATTTCCCCTGCTCTAAACTTTTGCTTGTTTTGTCCATGTAAACTGCAACTTACTACCGTATGTGTGCAATGTGTAGCATGAAGGGATCCAGATTTTAGTGATGAACGTAAAAAAAAAATAGCAACAGCAACAACTATCTGTTAAGTTCTTTTCAAACCTCTCTCTTTCAATTGGCAGCCGTACAAAAATCCAGAGCCCCAGAAACCAGATCAACACACAATCAGAACTTTCCCTTTCCCTCACTCTCCCCATCACACACATATATGTTCAAGAAAGAAGAGACTGAGCGCAACTCAGACTTCTTTTTTAACAAACAAAAATAAAAATGCGTCAGCAGTTACCTTACTTGTAACTGTTACACATTTTTGATGTGGGGATGAAAGAGCAGCACCAAAGAGTCAGTGCTCTTGCTTCTTTTCAGCTGCTCAATACATATTTATAGTTGGTATCAGTCAAGTGATCTGTTTTTGCCTTAGGTATTGTTTTTTGTATTTTAAAAGAAATATCTGGGTTGCCTAATCTAAGCAGTTAATATAAGTAAATATAATGAAATAAGAATCAATTAATGGCAAATTTGTAAGACAAAAGCTGCATAGAGCAGAGCCCGAGTAGGTAGAAGAAACAGTCAAAGCAGTGGAGGAGATGTGACCTTCATTATACCTGTCCATTTCTCATGTGCATATTCAGGTACTCTCCATTCACGCTGTGACCATGCAGTAGAATTCCTGAGCTGCTTCGAGGACGTATTTCAAAAACAACTTCAAATTTCAGGCCTAAACTGAAGGATTCATCTGTGAGGTAAAAAGAATAACATTCTTTTTGTACTGAGTTAGTGATGACATTGGACATGTATTCAAAGTCAGAACAGAAATTCAAAGCCCAGGGTGGAACTTGTCCTGTCTTTGAAACTATTGAAACATGTGCCAGTACACATACTTGAAGAGATGGCATAGTGTGCTGTCAGTGACCCATTTCAACTTTTGTTCTGATTATGTTTGCTTAGAGTACTAATAAAGGTTTCTTTATTTTTCCCAGTATTTAAAAAAGACATCTAAATATATTTTGTTTAAAAAATTTTCTAAGCAATAAAATGGACAGCAGAAAGTAAATTATCTGTATTTTTTGGCAGTTTCTTATTGTGCAATTTACTAGACTTTCAGCAGTCTTTATACAGTGAGTGGGAGTTCACTTGAGCTTTGATGATTCAGGAGAAGAAACTCCCTTTTTCAATCTGATGGCACGCCAGGGAGCAAATTAGAAACACTGTCTAGTTCTTCTTGGTGTTGCCAATGAATAGGGTTGTGCAGTTTCCTCCCCTGTTCAGATCAGAGCCTGTGTGACCAAAAACCCCTCATAAAACAATTCCTGGAACACAGCAGGCCTAAATGACAGAAAAGATGTGTTCTGTCATGCTGTTAATTATCAAGACACACAGAAAGCCTTTCCTTAGGATTTTTGAAATACATATTGTTTTAGGAATTAAAAAACTGAGGAATGACCATTTGCTGGTGTACTTGGTCTTAGCCACATTGATTTCTCTATGTCTATGATAATTTTTACCATATTATAATCTGTTCCCTTGTGAGATTATTTGAATTATTTGAAATACATACATACAGATGTATTTATTTAACAGCTAGTTAAGTTTCATGGTGACATTGTGATACGTCAACATCAGCCGCTTACCACAATAATGATCTGTATCTAATAATCCTTACAGCTCACAGCCTCAGAAATTACCACAGCCTTTAGTGAAATATACCATTCTGAAGCACAGTGAATACTGCAGTCTTAATATGGGATACATTTGTTTAGTAGTCTATTACCAAGGACGACATATCCTCCTTCTGATGAAAAGTATGTTCCGGCTTCTGATGGGCCTTCAAAGCAAGGTGTTACACTAAATGTCTGTGAAGCTGAGGTAATTGATCTTCCATTGAGCTGTAAATTGCTGAGACAACCACTAAAACTGTAGACAGAGTTAATCTGAGGAGGGGAAAAAAGCATGATTAGTAGATACACTGCTTGTGGAAGGAAGTAAACTCTTCTGTCTGTATTTGTACTTGTTTATGAGCTGTAAGGCTGTGATTGTCTGGTGCATCAGTTTTGAATTAACAGTTTCCAAAGAATAGAAGCAGGGCGGATGCTTTTTGTAGCCTCTCATGCCTCTCTGATGACTTCAAGGTAACTCCAGCTTGTGTTGTTTCTCAAACAATCCTTACTGAAGCAAGAGAAACAAAGCACAACTGGAGTAAGGCAGTGTTATACATACCTCATACCCCCCAGGCAAGACAGGGGTCTGCTTTTTCTGAATAACGTATCTATCTTGTTAGGCACATAACACTAAAGATTACGTTGAAGGAGACTTGGGTATGTTCATTTTTGCTTTAACACTCTTTTCCATATACTTCAGTACCAAGATGTGGAGCAGAATCCTGACTTCTAGGTACTGTCTTCAAATAGAAATACTAAGACAACACTAAAATCTCTCCAAAACTCATCTGTATTTCAGACCTTAGGGTGAAACTGATCTCACCTAACTTTACCTGTCTCATCTAAGCTTGAATGTCGCTAGGATTTCTCTGTTCCTCAGGGACCACTGGCTTTCCAGTTGCTGCTGCAAGTCTGTGGAAGTCTAGCCCAGCTACTGCCAGCCCAGCCTTGCTGGAACTTTGCTGTCCACTTGAATGGAGTTGTGTGCTCCTCCTCCTGAGGACTCAGATCATAATATGCTTTGGCCTGAACTCATGCCTACAGTCAGCTTTTGCATTAGCTGTACGTAGAGGTATGGGATGATGTAATGGGAGTCTGCTTTACCTGGATATTTTTTACAGCTTTTCCTGGAGCTACACCGCCAATATAGAGCGGTTCAGTGACTTGCCAGGTATTAGCACTACCGCTGAAAGGTTCTTCCAGTACCCGGAGACCATCAATTATCAAGCGACCGATATTTTTGCCTCTAATAAATATGACCTAGAAAAGGAGGAGAAAAATTTGGAAGATTAATTTCATCTGTTCAGGGAACACTTCTGTGCAGTGGAAGAAGATAAGAAGTTTGAGAAGAAAAGCTTGTGAGTGAGAGTCTACAAGCCTGTTTAATTAACTACCAGTATTCTTTGTTGGACAACTCTCTTTTCACATTCATGTAAAGACTAGATAGTAAAACTGCTGTCTTTCTTACCTGTTGGTGTACAAGGCAGAGGTAATCAAGGTTTACTGAGATCTCCTCATCTTATATTCACATATGTGATTCATTGCTACAGTGGTATCACTGTTAGCATTTTCATGGTCTTCAATGGTTTTACGGTCTGGATTCATCCAGCCTATTTTAAACACTTAAGTGCCCAAGTTAGGAGCTTAGTAACTGTACCTCTGTACTTAGTGAGGAGAGAGAGGTACCTGCAGAGGGAAATTCACCTTGACCCCTAAAATTGTCTTTTTATTTTTATAGACTACAGAGGGAGCCTAAAACAGTTGTGCTGCTTGCTTAGGCACTTCAAAGAAATTTGCTGAACAAAATTATCCTAGTCCTTCCTTTCCTAGCTAACTTAGCTCTTCATTGCCTCACTGTTCTGTTTGTTTCTGTCACTTCTGTCCAGCTGTTAGTGTTGGGAATTGCTGGATTTTTTATAACTGACACACCTTCCTAGCCCGTGTTAATGACTTCATAAAATGCTGTGTGGAGGATTTAAAAATACTGGCAGAAGTTTCTTAACATACAGGTGTGGTTATGAACACATGAATGAAAACTCCCTGAACTGTTACATCAGCAGTGTCTTTACTACAGCCTTGATAGCAGGTGCCATCATAATGATTGCTTTCTTTTACTTACATTGTGCCAAAGGCCATCATTGTATTTCTCTTGGCTCTTAATCCTTATCTTCTGATGACCAGCATTAAACATAAAAATGAGTCGGCCATGAGCAACAAAAAGGGCCATGAAGTTGGTCTCTTTTTGATCTGAGACGTAGAAAATCATTCCATGAGATGAGTGAGTTTTCAGACTGATAGAGAACTGAGCTCTGTCACATAAAAACACAACATTAAAATTAGAGCAGACGTAATTGATTTGAATAAACTGCAGGCAGAGGAAGACTGAGATTTTCCTCTCATCCAAAGGAATATACATCTCCTTTACCGAAGTGGTGTTTCTGAGAAATATTCTGTATTGGTTTTTGGAGTAGAAGTCAAAGCTGGAGAAGAATCTGCCATGCAAGGAACTTGTTTTCAAAAATTAAAATCTCTGGAGTGGATAAAATCAATACAAACCACCAATAACTGATACTATATACACTACATTTCCATTCCTGTGGAACAGCAACATTGGGGGACTTTTTTAACTGCGATGGCATGGAGGTCTGACAGTTCACAAATCTTTAATGTTATTCCAGACTCACTGCTAAGCTTCTCCTTCCTTGTAGTTCCTTGTGCAGTCCAAGACAACACGGCAAGTTATACTGACTTGGTTTGACACTATCAACAGTGGAGATTTCTTGAGTGACTGGTATTGCTTTGGGCCTAAAAAACAGCAAAGCTGTACTGGTGTAGGACAATGCCAGAACTGATTACTCCTGCTTCTCATGTCAGTTGACTAGCCTAGCTTCCATTCTTTTTATTGCCTGAAGGATCTGTATGTTCCCCATTGCATGTGTGTGTATGTTCCACTTATTGGTTGTTTTAAAACATCACAAGTCATTGTTTTTTGTTTTTTTTTTAAATGCACATTACAGTGGTGAAGCTGTAATAACAGCTGTAAAACAAGTATGTCTTGTAGGGATGAAGAAACATATTGGAGTTTGGGTTTTCCTTCATTTGGGCACCATCAGGACTGCCCTGAGTAAAACACTATTGAATTAAAATGAATGTAATACTTTTTTATTTAAGTCAGGAAATAGCACTCTTCTTTTCTGAGTTAGTGGTCTGGTATGCTTCCAGGAAGTGCTGTGTTGTTGAATTTATAGTCTTTCATGGAAAGCATTAAACCAAAATCCTTTGCTGGTCCTAACATACCATATGGCTTATTCTGTGGGAGCCCGGGAATTAAATATCTGCAATATCTGGACTCATTATTAATTACTTGAATTTCCATTATGGCTTGAATTGGATATGGTTTTTATAGCTTTATGTCCTACTGCACTGTGTAGATTCCTAACCATTAAACAGCTGACAAGGTTCACTCAACACATAACTGCTTCATTTCTTGGTGAACTGTCGTGTTCCTTTCCATCTCTACTGTAATGCCATTGCTTTCTGTGTAGACACCAAAGGTGCACTGCTTGTATAGAACTAACGTCCTCAAAGTCTTCATACAAATAGGCAAGGAGACACATTTTGTTAATATCCAGTGCAGATGAAGATTCCACAAGAAGGATGTAACTGTAATGAATTCTATTTATGGCTCCTACTCAACTGAAACACCTTTTAATATAGCCTAACAACATGCTCTATACAAAAAAGGGCCCAAGATATAAAGGAAAAAGCAAGGGTAACAGCAGAAATGTGTCCTTTTTTTAATTTGACATACATCTTCCTCCTCCCGGTATATTTAATGTTTATTTCTAAGGTCCCTTTACCTTTGACTGAAATCCTTTGGTATGTGATCAAATTCTTGTCGGCTGTTTGCTGTTCCTCCAAACTGATATGCATGTTCGGTTGCCTTGGGATTCATGGGCAAGTGGCATTGAGGGTCTCTCTGCATATTCACTTCTTGATACAGGTTTTTGAGGCCAGTTGAAGGCTGTGAAATCTTGTCTTTATCTTTTCCCACCTTCACAGAAAGAGAGCCATTAACCAGAAATTTTAACTAAGATTGGACATAATAAAGTAACAGTATCATTTATGTCTAAGCTAGTAATTTTTTCCTTACAAAAATACCAGGAATGGTTCCGAGTACAGTTTTTCTTGATCAGATCTACTACAGATGCTGATTTAGGGCAGAAGAAGTGATAAACAGAATATTTGTGTAGCTAACATAATTACAATTCAGTTCTTTCACAGTTTTCATAATTGAATTTTTTCCTCTCTGCTTTTGATGATATCAGCTATACTGTAGGCATAAGAGGACATGCTTGGACTAAAAGTTCTGCATGCTGTAAGACAGTTTTTTTTCACATTTATATTAATGCCTGCTAATTGTACCCAGTAGAGAGAGCCACGCAGAAGTAGCCGAGAACAGAAGCAAGCTTATTGCCTTTAGGATACAGTAGAAATCAAGAAGACTTGTTTCTGCAGGCTTTTATGAAGATGTCATAAATTTTGTTTTACAGTTCTAGCGAGAGAGAATGATGCAAGTGTAGGCCAGATAGATTGGGTCAGGGCAGTCATTTGCAGTGATGGAATGTGTAAAGGAACAGGTTCCTTTCCTTCATATATCTGAAATAGTCTTCATGTGGTACATTTTGGATCCATGATTTGGAGAATTCCCAGTCCTGGTACAGTATGTATCGACTTTGGAAAATTATAGAGTGGTACTGGAACAATTTGTAGCAAACCTTTTTATTACGGCTTCCTTTGGCTTTTGATGAGTTCTTTGCTTTCTTATGGAGAAGAGCAACTGGAGGAGATTCAACGGGGCATCCATACAAAGAAGTCTGAACTTTCTCAGAGTACTGCTGGAAATCTTCCACTTCAATCTCTCGATCCAACCTGTGTTTCAAAGAGGGGATTACAAGAGCAGCTTTTCTCCAAGTGTTGGAATTGTTTTCATAAAAATCACAGAATTTTACATTTATAGTTTAAATGATTTTTGGATGGGCTTTTTTTTCATTCTTGGATCATGGATAAAAGTACAGATTTATCAGTTAATGTTTGGGTAATATGGGCAGCCTACACTACCTCTACCTGTTGTATCCATGCATGCATAAACAGAGAGTATCAATCTGCAGCATTAATTCACTTTAAAATCTTCTATGTAGGAACATTTCGTAAAGCCTTTAACATCAACAAATTCTGACTATTTTCACATGACCAAACTCCTAACTTCCCCAGCTTCTGTGAGATGCCTTAATATCATTCTGTTTCAAAGGCAGACCTGAAAGCTACTTAGTATAAATGTAAATTACAGCTATGCAAATTATACGTTGCACCAGCAGCATTAGCAGGTGCAGTACTGAAAGCTGATTTACATCATGTTATTCCCACTTTAACAGTATCTTAACCTAGCAAGTCTGTGCCAACAGATTTCATGGCAAGTAAGGTAAGAAACTTAGTCACACATGCTGTCTAGGCTCACAAAATGAGACAGGGATTTTTACTGTGGCAATCAGTCAGTTCTCTTGAGGTACTATTTGAGCTGTCAGGCAGCGACTGCCTGGTACTGTGTTTGGGAGGATGCTACGCACCGAGTGAAGTAAGCGTTGCTTATGCAGCCAGTGAAATTGGCTTGCTGCGTTCTGAGGGGAGAGCCACCAAAATAAAACTTCTTGACACTGTCTGCGCTTTTCCCTGCTCTGTCCTTTGCTTGATTCTTCTTGGTTTGTTTCTTGTCATCAACAGTCAGCTCATATCTGCAAAGGCAAAGCATCCATTTTGTAGGCTAGTTTCGAAAACATCAATGCCAGTACATGCACCCAAAACGCTCCACCTAGTGCATACATCACTGAATGGTACTGCTCAAAGTCAGAAGAAGACCTTCTGGCTTCCAGCTGTGGAACAAGTACCAGTGCAATAACCCACAGGCAAAGTTGTGTCCAGAGACCCATGGATTTCATAATACCCTGGGGTTAATTGTGCAGTCCAAAAAAATACAGTCCACTTAGTGAAGACAGATAAACTAAGGGATTGCTAATAAATGGATGGAGCCACCATTTGGATAAAATAAGATCTAAGCACATGCTAATCCTCTTCTGTATGCCCCTATTCCTTTTTCCTTCTCTGTCACCACAGTGCATTGATGTTTGAGCTTATACAATGTTTTTTACCTAATCTCATCTTGCAACACATTAATTGCTACAGAAGTCAGGAAGGATTCTGTTGGTTTAGTAAGAAACTGAGTGTAACTAGGCATCAGACATTGATTTTGTTTGGCAAGTTCAAAATTCAGTACGCTCAGAGAAACATGGCAGTCCCCAAAGCTATTCCAAGGCATTGTTTTGCACCTTCAGCTTTTTCAAACTACGTTTCTTGGATGTCAGAAGTCACAGGTACAAACCTCTGCTTCCATTAGAAAACTGAGAATAACCTGGTTGTCTGCATAGGCAAGGTTCTTGAAGAAAAATGCTTTGATTATTTGATCTTCTATGAAAATTTTAAACATAGAAAACAACGGTAAAACATACAAATAAAACAATGCTTTCACGTTTTTTAAGAAGCACAGAGACTTACTCCCTACTGCTGTCTTTAGTCTTACATTTGTGTCTGTCAGTGCTAAAAATATTTTGAGCATGTTCCGCTGTATATATCCCAGATAAATGCTTTTTGTGAAGGTGCATTGATTACTTCAGGGTCAATTTAGGATTGCTTTAACAAATCAGAACTATCATTCCTCCTGAAAAATGAATCTCATGCCAGTCTTCAATTATATTAACCTGCTTTCATATGTGAGGACGAAAAAGGACTAAGCTTTTAGAAAAACTATTACTTTAGTTTTACTAAAAATTCCCAGCATCTCGTGCTCAGGCCAAGCTGGCCAGTTTACCACCACATAGATTTTTTGCTTTGTACTTTTTTAACTGAAGTGTTCAGTTAAAAATATCACTTAGAAAAACTCATGTAAACATCACTTTGGAAGTGAATATTAAATGATAATGTACTTTACAAGAAATATTTGTATTCTAAAGGTAGGGAATAAAATATGCTGGACAGCTTTACCTTTCTGGGGTGACAGAAGTAATGATGAAGTGGGTTTTTCCATCATTGTAATTTCGGTCCGGTGATTGAATTTTGGTTCCACTTGCATTTAAAACCACAGCACCTCTGTCCATAGAGATGGATAATACATCTGACTGAAATACAGACAAAAACATCTTCATAAGCAAGTGTGACACAGAAAAATTTATAGTTCTGTGCATTTTCCTGTTGTATTTATTTTCCTTCCTGCTGTTTTCCCCATTTGTGCTTTATTTGCAGAAAGGTATACTAAGAAGCAAAACAGGAGATGATCTCATTATAATTTATATTCTTGCTGCTTTTTAAGCCTGAATTCTGGGAATTCTGCTGCTGATTATGTCTTATGTATCTGTCACGTGAGCTGCTTCCATCTAGCACGGATGTATGATGTTTACATTTCATTTGTGTTTCTGGTACCCCTGATACTGTACAGAGCAGCTGTTATTGCAAGATTTCTGCTGTCATAAGACCAATACAATTTTTTCTTTTCCTAATTCCCTCTGATCAGACCTGTTTAATCACTGAAAATTATCTCAGAGATACGATCTGCTATCTGGGTCAGGCATATGGGATCAGCGTGCCACATAGCAGGAATATTGTCTGTTCCATTAGAGCAAACACTGCCACTGTTCACTGGTAGGAATCATTCTCTCTCATTCTGTTAAGTGCTAAATAGCTGAACTGCCATTTGTTAAGTAGGGCACTTGGCACCACACAGGATTAGAGCTGTTGAGTTAAAACCAGAAGTGGTGTGCGTAAGGACTCTCTTACGCGAACTATGTGGATAGCTGACATGGTTACTGATTTCAATTTAAGGTAATACTCGAGGCTGTAAAATATAAAAGTTCAGGAGTGGTTATCGGTGTCATACAGCCTTCCCTGGTGCACTGCTGATGATCTTCTGCAAGTATGGCAGAACAGACTTTTGGGGGTGGTTGCAAATGTTCTGTCATCTGAGCTCATGCTTGCTGCAGATGTCAGTCTGAGCCTGCAGGATCTTGGAATCGCTCTGGCTCACACAACATTTTGTGACTGCAAGTCCATATTTCTGCCCGTGTCACACCTCTGAGGGGGCACTGAGAGCAGCCTGGCTTCCCATAGCTGCAAAGGGCCGTTCTCAAGGGCAGCTTTTCCCAGTCACACGTGAAGCTCTAAGTACCACCTGGGAATATACGCAGCTTTCTGACTTATTTCTGTCAACTCAGCAAAGCTCAAAATACCATCCCACTAATTCAAACAAACTTTGTCCTTGCTTCTAGGGGATTGTCTCTGGATGGAAGATGTCAGGCCCTTGATATTATTTGCATTTTGATAGCACCTACAGGTCCAAATAGGGATTGCAGTGCTGCTGAGCACATGAAGACCCACTGTGCATTTCTGCCCTGAGGACTTAATTGAACACAAATGGATGCATGTTAATTCTACGCATATGATCAAATCCCTTTCTCAACATCAAAGTAATGTCTCAGCATTGCTAGTTTTCATCTGTAGATCAAATGCAAACTGTGAAAATGAGGTCATCAATGAATGCTTCTATATTGCAGACTGCTTTCTCTCTTATGAAACCATGAAGTGAAATTCGTATTACTGCCCTGGTATTCTTCTGGGAAACAATGCGAGGATAAAATAGAACAGACTGTAAAGAAATATATACTCACTCCTTCAGAATAGTAAAACAGCAGCCCATTGGGCTGTAATGTCCGGAAATTAAAGCCTCCTTCAAATTCACTAAAGAGGGGCAATTTTTGGCTTGATGCAATGAAGCTCTCTCCATTGAAATATGCTTTGCGGGACATCTGTATAGTAAATAAAACAAAATTACAAGTAAACCTCAGAAAACATTCAATCATAAAAAGAATGAGGCTATTTCTTTGTTATTTAAAGATGCAGCCAGTTCAGTTCTATAAAACCTTCTATAAACCGATTTTTTCCTGCATCTCTTAACCTAATTTATGTAGACTTTCCCTTGCATGCTGTGAAAATCTTAAGGAAGTGTAGCCATTTTAGACAGTGTAAGCCAAATTGTTCTCAGTTTCCTAGGATTCTTGGCCTCATCCTATGCCTGCTGATGTTAGTGAGCATGAAGACTAGAAGCAAAGGGGGCTCAAGCCCCTGTCTGAGCTGTGTGGCAATGAGTCACCATCCCAACATGTGATATATTAGTTTGCGTGCTGCACTGAGCTCTGGGGTGGGGTGGGGGGTGTTGGACATGGTGGTCTGAGTCTCAAGAGTAAAACTGGGTCCAAGGTAGGACAAATTGCAGCTAGCTTCCTTGTTGACGGAGGGTGAGATTGTGTGATGAGTTCTGCAAGTGGTGGGCTCCTTTGTCTTCACAGGTTTGCATAATGGCTTTGGGTAGACATCATTGTAGGACAAAGACCACAAACACCGTTTAGATTTAGCAGCCTTGCATTGTAATGGACGAATGATGAATGATGGCAGGGATCAGAAACAAAATGGCAATTTTCTCAGTGTTAATGTTGATGAGGTTGGTTTGTGTATCACAGAGGAAGAGCTAGCATGACTTAAGGGGAGATCTCATTTGAATGGTGACAGTCTTGCTGTCTTTTTCATTTCATATATCTGTATTAGGATGCATGTGAGGATAATTCTCCTTATTTCTTTAAGAAAAAACAAATTACATTGGAATATTTCCTTTCAGAATGCAGCACACAATTTATTTCAGATCCAGCTTTCACACTGCAGTCTCACATATCATAAGAATATCAAAGTGAAACATCTTATGCTTTAATTCAAGATGAAAATTGGGTAGTATGTCAGCAGGTGTAATAGGCACACACGCCGCCCCCGCCAGTCAATAAGTGTATGATCATTTCCTTGTTTGAAGACTTTCTTTCCATTGTTTGGAATAAAACTCAAGCTCACTGCTGTATCTATTGCCAAAATTTTGTTGTAATCTCACAAATGATGTTATGCTTACCAGTGAGTCCTCTGGGCACCCATAGCTGATTCCCAGGGTTCCTGGTTCTTCTAACAAGTTGAAATCCTTCTTTTGGAACTGGAAACCCTTCATGCAGCCTTTAAAGCCGATACTTCCTGCCAGATGTGAGCTAATGCTGTTGAAAAACAATGCCAAACAAGCTGCAGTTAGATAGCCCTTGCCTTTCTGAACAGACTTTTATTGCCAAGGTGTTCTAAAAAACTTGGAAGTACCTCAATCATTTGCCCAGTTCCTGCATCTTTATGTAAAATAACTAATAAAACACATTATGTGTTTTGAAAAGTAAGGATGCACCAGTTGTAATAAATTTTATGGGGCAAAATATATGAGAGTTCAGAGAGGAGATCCATACAACGTAACTTTAAAAAGATAAAAATAGCTGCTGAAATGACTTACTTAAAAATGTATTTCTACCCACTTACAGTAAAAATCAATGGATTTCAAATTCCATGTTTTCTCATTTTATAAAAGTTCTGGTTTAGTTTTCCTGTATTGCTTTTACTAGCAAGCTCCATTCTTACCTTTGGAAGCAAATGGTTTTCTGTTTGTTAACAAACAATAGTTAACAGAGGTCAGGGAAGGCAGAGCAAATTCTGCTTGCTGACAAGTGGGTTTACATCATTGTGAATGAGAGCAGTAGGTGGGCTTCCACGTTCCTTTTTATGTCAGATTTGAGGTAGATAGCACAGCAGTGTATCCCAACTGCTCCTACTCACTGCTCTAAGCCTTTCAACTCCACCTCTTACCAAGATATCACAGCGTTATGGCACAGGCAAATATAGTAGAATTTATTTTCACAATACTCAAGGTGCATGAAGAAGTAATTTGCCTAAAATCACAGAGAATCTGTGACAGAGCAAAGAAGTGATATGGGATCTACTGGGTACCAGTCCAGGAGATAACTAGGGAACAAATACACTGAAGGAGTGAATGTGAAATCTGGAGTTTTGACCTGGCTGCCTGTAAATGGACTTTTTTCTTTTGACAGGATGTACCTAGCAGTGGGATTCTTCTCATCTCACATGAGATGATACTGACAATGTTGACATCTGCTTCTGCGCTAGTTGTCTATGAGTTATCTCGTAGTGAGGTAGACATTGTAGATGTTGGAAATCTGATGGATGAATCAGGCTCTGCAAATGCTTATTTTTCTGTATTGGCAAAAATGGATGACCAGGTGAAGTAGCACAGATGTACATGTACGTGTCTGAAATAAGGTGAGGGGAGGAGCACTGTAGGGGATTAATCTGCTCCTCAGTTAAATCAGCACGAAGACAAAACCAACAGCAAGGCTCCTGCCATCCTCACTGGGATTTGGATCAAAGTGAGGAGTATCAGTTGTCAGTTTAATCTCTGTTCCGATTAACCACGTGACTGGCTGGATGCCGCAAATACGCTTTTCTGTTAAATGTCATTAACCTAACACCATTTTCTAGGAGCAACAAGAACTATAGAAAATAGGCTTTAACCTAAAGAAAGGCTTCTGAGTTTGTTTCTTAACAGTCCCCAGCGCCCAGTGCTCCTACCTCCCCTTAGCTTTCTACTCTATGCAGTGACTGAGGTGGGAGACAAATGACATATAGTGTACTTCCAGATTCATTTATTTGGGAAAAAAGGCAATTGACAGAGAAAAGTACTGTTGAAGTGAATTCAAACACAATGCTTTGAAAGAATGTTAAACTCCTTATCTAAGACTGGAGCTAGTTTCCCCCCTGCTGCTGCACCCCAATGTCAGTTAAATGTAAGCCTGTCTAGAAAAAGGAAGCATAAATATCAGTAGTAGTAGTAGAGAGATAGTAGCAGATCATCAGTAGATAATAGAATTTTAATATCGACTGATGAAAATGGAATGATGTCACCACATTTGGACTGTACTTTTTGCTGTCTACTCTTGTTGTGAGAACCAAAGCTGAGTACAAAAACAAAGGTGTAGCTCCACTTAAATGATTTCTGTATACACTGTTCAATATTGTAATTGATCATATGTTTACAATGCCTATGGATTTTTTCTGATACAACTTGTTTATTGAGATGCTGTTTTCTCTGCCTTGACAGTACCTTCCAGGGGTTTTGCAGAATAACCACAATTCACTCAGAAAACTGCGGGCATAATTTGCGTGATCTATCTTGTATCCTACATTTGTGAATAAGTCTCATCTGCCATTGAGCTGCTCAATTGCCTAGATTTCTAGGTCCTTCTGGGCTTTTTCAGTGTTTTCTAGGCTTGATTAACCAAAGTAATTTCACCATCCTTTTGTCCTTTGTTTCTAGATCATTAATGTATCTAATACCAGCCCTGAGAGAGATCCCTTGGGCATGTGCTGTAGACTTTTTATACTGTGAAAATTGCAGAGTTACTACTATGCCCTATTTTTTCTTTCCTAACTGCTTTCTAATCCACTGCAGCCTTTCCCCTCTCCACCCTGCTAGTTTGCTTAATAGCCGCTTATGACAGACCTTTGTAAAGAACTATTTGAAAGGCCAGATAAATTATATACGCTGTTTCTCTTTTGCCCACTATTTTGTTTGCATGTTCAAGTAATTACATGGGATTGAAAGGCATCATTTTCCTTTACATGAAGATTGTCCCTAACTTTAAAGCTTAATCTGTAAGTATATCTCAGACGTTATTTATCTATTCAACAGGCTCTCCTGACAACAAAATAAAGTTTCAGGAGATTTACCACTAATTCCTAGAAACTATTGTCCAACATTTGCTATCTTCCCTTTTTTTTTTTTTTTAAACATAGGGTATTTTAAAGAGAGATAGTATTTCTGTTAGCAGTTGTAACATTTAAAACAGCAGCTGGAGCCCTTCTGAAAATGTTGGCTTTGCTGTCTGTCCCTGGGAATGAATATTGCCTGTCAGAAGAGTGTACCCTTCTTCAAGCAGCCAGTCTGCTCTCCCAGAGTGTGACCCTGGTCGGTCCAGCAGATTCCCACTGCAGGAAACAAGAGTTATACAGTCTACTGAGATTAAACTTGGCTTCTGTCAAATGGCAGAATGGGAAAATAGGACTTTTTCTTTTCTTCCCACGCCTATGCAGAGCCAGCTGACTTGGGTCTAGAGAGAACCTATGATGGATCAGAACTGAAGTGCGTAGTAGGAAGAATGCCATCTTTAGATTTGAAAATGCAGTTGCTAGAGGGTTTTGATCCTTCAGCTAGTGCATTGCTATTTTACTTTTTTCAGAGCAAAGAGGAATAGCAATTCTATATATTCATGTGTTCTTTGAAAGCACTTTCTTGTTTTAAGAAGACAACAGTTTCTGTTACTCTTACTAGTTTCAGCAGAATTTACCTGCGCTAGATCCAGCCTAATCCTTGGCACTTCAGAGCTCTGAGAGACACTTAGAAGAGCATCTGAGGGGTTGTTTTACATAAGGTATTAAGGCTGGGAAAAATGTTTTATTGTAAGCCTTCAGCATAGGTCATACAACATAACTTAAATATGGTGATTACTTGAGATAATGATTGAATGCCAGTTGTAAACCAACCTGGAGTGCAAGATCTCAGCAGGTGCTCCTCCAATATAGATGTCTGTGAATGGCATTGCTGTTCTTTCGTTGTCCACGCTTTTTATATGTCGCCTGTCTACTACCAAGATCATCTTCTTAGAATTGTGATATATAATAGAAATCTGGAAAGAAAACCATGTGCTTAAAAGTGCCCAGAATATCATCTTTTGTAAGTTGTCATGGTGATTTAGCAAAATTGATTGCATCTTTATATCTTTTTGTTTGAAAAGTTCCTCCCTTTTATCCAAAAAGTTGTAAATCATGAGAGGCTGACAACAATTACTAGTAGGGAGTTTTTTTTGATGTCACAATTTCTATGATGACTGAAAACCCAGGATATTTTACTTATGAAGAAATTCACGTGCAAGTACCCCATGTCAAATTCTACACAGTGGCAAACAGCTAAGCTCCATTACCTTCAGAGTGCTTTTTTAATTTATCCAAGAAGCTGGGGCATACTTCTCAAAAAATTTATATCATTGTCAAAGCATAAAGGCTTAATTTTGCTCTGCTTAAATAGGTTGAACAGAAGTGTAGCTGTAGTTGTGGATCAGGAATCAGACTTTGAATTTACATCAAGTAAATGGCAGGAGAAGCAAGCTACTAAGTGTGATTTGCTACTGACACTGTCACTGTTATACTGGCTTAAAGAAAATTCTCTTAAATACAACTAGATATTTTAGATCTGCCAAAGTCCCTAAAGTACTATGCCTATATAAAAGACTGCTACCAAATTAATTCTCGCTTCAAATGAAATGGGAAATGCAATGTTTCTTGTAATACGATGCTTAACTAAGGTGGTCAGTTAACATAATGACATGTTTTTAGTAGAGGAAAGTTGTATATTTGAAGGACATAGTTGTCCTGGATATAATTTCATTTTGAATATTTTTCCTCCCATGTGAACTGTCCTGTCCTTGGCAAGTAATATGCCAAATCTGTCCACAAGCACTGATTTACCAGGGGGCCAACAGAGCCTTCCCTTTCCACCACTCTGTAGTGGTGGGACTTGCATGTGCTCTTTCACATGCAAGGCAGGAATGCGATCCACTCTTCTGCCCGCTCTACTGCATCACCACCTGGCCCTTCATCCCTTTGCTTCTCTCATTGGTGTTGGAGCAAATTAGAATAGAATCATAGAATCATTAAGGTTGGAAAAGACCTCTAAGATCATCAAGTCAAACCATCAACCCATCACCCCCGTGCCTGCTAAACCATGTCCTGAAGTGCCGTATCTACATGTTTTTTGAACACCTCCAGGGATGGTGACTGCACCACTTCCCTGGGCAGCCTATTCTGGTGCTTTACATCTCTTTCAGTAAAGAAATTTTTCCTAATATCCAATCAAACCTCCCCTGACACAACTTGAGGCCATTATTGCTGCATTGGAGCTGCTGGGATACTTGGTCAAATGCCTATGATCGTAACCGTATCTCTACCTCATGAAATTTAGCATCGTTAATCTGAGCCTTCTTCATGGAGTCCTCTAGCAGCACAGGGCCGGTGCTGAAGCCGAAGTCATAGCGAAGGTACAAGAAACCGTTGTGCATCTCTAGACTAAAGAACATAGTCTGTATAAAACAAAACAGCAGTCAGAAAAGCAGTATGATTGTGCCAGCAATTAAAAAAAAACAATGTTACAAGAGTGTCTGACATTGTGAAAAGCATGCTGAGAAAAAGGTCCTTTTATTTGCGAAACTATAGCACAGTTTCTAGAATATTTTTATGTATTTAACATATGTGTCTATATACACATGCACGCATAATTGTTTGATAAACAACATTTATCTGAAGACTTGGTGAACTGTTTCCCTGTAGGAGTAGTATTTGGTCGCACAGTAATGTCAACATTCTTTATCAGCAAAGTATTCCTAATGTAAACACATCTATTTACCGTGAAGTAATAACCACATGCCTCAAATGAAAGATGTTATACTGGTAAAAGCAATGTTGTGCTAGAATGGCTGTATCTGCGTTAGCAGCTTCTGTCACAATGCCTGTAATATCTCAGGATTATATCTTTTCACAGCCCTGATCAGCACTGATGTATTTGCTGAAGGCTGAGCAGTAGGTAGAGTGTATTTACTGTGTATTTGATTTCTGGATTTCCTGACTATTCCTGCTTCATGGTTTGGCTTCTGTTCTGGGGCTGGGTGACCGAAACTTTATAAACAGGAACTCTACTTTAGAAAATCTTTCGGGAGTGCTTGAAGTGAAGATCCGTACCATAAAATTAGTCTTGTTCCAAATCTGAACATAAAGAAGCAGAAAGGACAGTTTACAGGAACTGTTCATCTGGTTAATGCTTTTAATGCTGATGTCTGTCTTCTCTTCTAGTGTTCATGCTGTTGTTCCCATGCCTAATGGAAGCATGGGAACAATAATTCTCAAAAAACTACTGCAGCCCAAGAACTTCTGTCTCTGATACAAATCAGTCCACCCTCAGAAGTAATTTCTTAAAGTAGTGAAAGTAGGTTTTAAACTAGCGCTTTTAAATGAAACTGCAGCTTGGGTTTGTCTTGAACAGCTTAAATTTGAAAATGAAATAGGGATTACATTCAGAATATTTATGATCTGTCTTTGCAGAACTGAATAATGGGCTGGCTTACACAGTCTTTCTAAAAGTGCCTGTGAGCAAGCATGGTCTTCCACAGCTAACACCCAACTCAACTGCAGTTTCACTGGAACACACAAAGTGCCTACATCTCTGACAAACCTCTGGGCACTTTTGCTTGGACGAAAAATGACTGATCTGCAATAGAGGCTGTTAGACTTTTAACAGCAGTTGCTTAGTCCAAAACTTCCTAAGAGCAAAGGTTAGTGGTGGCATAGTTATTTGCATGTGGAGCCTACTTTCTTCAAACCCTTACAGAGTTTGCATCACCCTCAAACTTCTGAAAAGCTGTTGATATTTGGATCAAGCCTTTTTATTTGGGCTACTTTATATTTTCAGCATAAATATTTAACTCTGGTATACCCTGACAGATACAGTTACAAAGTGGTAGCTACCACAAAGTGGCTGCTTTATGGGAGTTACTTCACAGACATTTCCTGTCACTTCGATTGTTCATTCACATGTAAATAAAGGTGCAACTTCTGAGCTTAAGTGGAGTCTCTCTCAAAGTGTTGTCACAGGGGTATGACCACTCTGAAGTCCTGACTCTCTGGATGAGAGCACAGTCCAACTCAGGGCCTTGGCTTCCTGGAGCCTTTGCAGGGCATGTCCCAGTTCTCTCCTAATGTGTACATGCACCAGATGAATACAAAGTATTTCCTTTTTCCAGAAGTTAAATGGAAGGACATAAGCATTTTGGATGTTCCGTGATACTGTAAGTACTGGGGAACTTGTGGTACTCATGGGTAAAGGCAACTAGCAGGATTTGGTACTCACTCCATTTATCATTAGCAGGATCAATCCATTGTCTGTAGGTGTTCGAACTTCTATGTCAAATCGAGTCACTTGGCTGAATCTTCCCCTTCTCTCAATGTTTCTTGCCAAGGCATAGCCAGAGCCGTCAAAGAAATAACTCACAGCCCGGCTCTGAGTGAAAGCCAACTTATTTCTATGAAAGAACAAGCAGAGAAACAGTATTTGGCATATCCCCATTTTAATCTGGGGAAATTTAAAGGCCTTTACAATTAAAATACTTTCTTGAAATAATTGTCCTGAACCGCTGCTTCTTCCTGGCAGCAGTGAGACTGATGACTTTTTCTTTCAAATTATTTCTGGGAATTTTTTGTGAAAAATGATTTGTAGCTTTGAAGGTGTGTCTAACTCCTTCATCATTTGATTGTGCTTTTATCCTGTGTCGTATGTAGAGGAAAGGCAAATTCTTTGCTCATCCTTGTAAAGTGGCAGTCGCACAACACCTCCTTATTATAAGGATAGACATACATTTCTGTTAAGAGCTTGCCTAGTTTGTGCAGAAACCCATTTGAATTCTCCAAGGCCTTTAGTCGAGCATGGGCTCCGCTGGGGAGCCCAGGAGCAGTCCTCGTGCACTGTCCTGGAGAGCAACAGCTTGCACTCCCCTTGGGAATGGTGTGGGAAGCATTCACTTGCTCTGTCCCAACACCTCCTGCATTTCTTCCCAGTGAGAGCTGCAAGTTTCTGTCCTGTTCTTTGTCTAGAGCAATTCTACTGTTGCTGCCTGTTGTATGAACAAAATGCCTGCCAATGTCTGTGCTAAACAAATTGCTGTGATTGATGTTCACGTCTACTTTAGGGGCTGGATTTCACGGTTTGTGAATGGCTCATTGGAGGAATTTCTGTTGTGAGTCTAAGAGTGTATGGCAGTCAGCTACTGGCTTTGCTACCTGGGCATGGGACTGCACTCAAGTTTACCAGGCCCACTGGAGCTAACTGGCTGTGGCTGTATCGCTTGCAGCGACAGGATTCGGGTGGGAGCAGTCCTGTCCTAGGCAAGCAGCGGGGATAAGGAGGGAGCCCGGACCATGCCTCAGCTAACACGGCAGTTTCCCTTTCAAAGCAAGGCTGTGAGAGAGTTAGTGGAGACGGTAGCAAATCATAGAATATATCGAGTTGGAAAGGACCCATAAGGATCCAATAAGTCCAACTCCCATATATATATTTATGTTCAACTTGTTGATGCAACTAGGATTTAAAAGTGGCCGAGTTCATTCTGGACAACTCAATATCACCTTCACGTTTGTAATCTAAACCAGGAGTGAACCACCAGGACTGGCACTTGCAACTAACCAGAGCAGCAGTGACGGCGGGACTGTCCCCTACCTGGCACAAGGTGGCGATGTGGTGGTGTCGATGTTGTAGACCTGCTTGAAGTTGTATAGGCTGATCACATCGTCGTTCAGGGTAGCCAGTTCCAGGCAGCCGATGAAGCCAGGTAGGTTTAAGCTAGGAGGGAGCTGTGCAGAGGGCAAGGAAAAGTAAAAGGAGAAAGGTCATGCTTTTTATTTGGGTATCACGAAAGCATTTGTGCCTGGGGTCAGTTTTGTCTGTGTGATCTTCATACTTTGAAAGAAATGGCATGATGCTACCTTGGAATAGCCTTTGCAGTCCTTATCAGGATATGGCCATTGTGCGGTAAGTTAAAACAGAGCACATAAATGGTCTCGCAGTGAGAACAGTAGGCCAGGTAAGGCAATTGCAAACAAAAAACTTGTGGTTTTGAAGGGAGCACACTTGGAAAAGGGGAAGAGAGTAAGATTTGACTAATCACAGATCTTACTCTGTGTATTTGAATCTCTCAGCAGATATTTCATATCTAATGTACAGACATCCTTCACTGCCAGAAAAATAACTTCATACCGTGACGAAAGAGAGAAATGAGAGAGCTCTTCAAACCTGGGAGACTTGGATTCAAAGTCTGTACCAGTGGTTAATCCTCACTAGGTGTTATTTTGAACAGTTAGCAGGATACAGAAACTCCTTCTTTTAACAAAGTCACTGCAAATGGAATTTAAAATAGCCACACTAGTGAGGGGAATAATACAAAAGAATAAAGCTGACAGAGCTAGTGAATAATTCTTTTAATATTAAAATACTCTGCCCTGTGGAACAGGTGTGATATTAATAACACCTCTTATACTTCAGAGTCTGATCACTGCCAGTAACTTTTCTTTAGCTTCTTATTATTTCCATTTTGCTTACGATGTAATAGTAATGGTAACACAGCAATGCAGAACATCATAGCTGTAAGAGAAAATGAGATTCTTATCTGCAGCACAGATATATTTGGTAAATTATCATGTTTTCTTTTATTCCTTTGTTTCTTCTACTATTCTGTTAAATTATGTTAAGTATGAGACTTCTAATGGTTAAGGTGAACATTTCATATTTACAAAATATGTAACAGGGAAGAAAAGGCAAAAGCTTTTAGCAAATAAGACTGTATGTTAATAAATGAAAATGTGAGGTGTCCATTCCTAAGGGAAAGAGACCCATATGCTCATCAAATATTTCCATGAATCCTTTTCTTCCCATTCCCCTTCCCATTTTCCTTCACTTTTCCTCTGCCCTGCTCTTGAACAGACCTGGAGGGTTCATTTGCTAGATTACTTTTTTTGTGTGTGTGTGTGGAACTATTATTCAGTCCTCAGTCCTATTCTCAGGCAGTTCGCACCCAGGGCTCAGTAATCTAAAGTTCAAACCCTGGCTTATATTTGGTAGTCACAGCAATGCAAAAGCTCAGGAATACGTAAGTATATTGAGTTAATCTTTGTTTTTATGGTGTTAGGAGGGCTGCTTGTGGATGTTGGATGTTTTTACCACCTACTACAGTTAGCTTAAAAATTTAGCATTCTTTAAAGTCTTTCTAAGTACATTTTCATTCACCCATGCAATTTTCATAGACGAGATCATTCATAACAATTTCTAAATCCCAAAAGAGGACCTGGCATGTTCACAGAAGCAGGTGAGGTGCTAATTCATGCTGACTACTAGGAACTAAACTGAAGCAACTGCCTCACACAGGTCTTCAGACATGTTTTGCACAGGCAAGTCTTTATGATGTTGTAAGGCTGGATTTAAACCAGTGATAATTTAAAATCAAACAAATCACTATATAGCTAGTTTCTCACACTGTCCTAATATTAACAATACATTACTTTTCATTTTTGTGAGAGTTGTAAAAAAGAAACTGTAAGCACCAAGAAATCATTAGTATTGAAAAAACCTGGTAGCCTACAAACTTTGTTATGCTGGGCAAATAGGCCTTCATTTATGCATACTACTTAACAGCTAGCAAGCTTCTTTTTTTAAATTATATTTCAGAAAACTTGAATGGAAGATAACAGGAATCTGATCATCTTACTGTATGACATAATATGGTCGAGAAAACAGTAGTTTTCACCATGGCTAGAAGATGGAGTCCTAAGATGATAAATGACTAAATAAGGACATTTTACCATTTCTGTGTTTAAAGGGAAGCCCAGCAAGATAAATCTGTATTATTTGATTTTGAATGTAGAGTATTTATCTGACTGACCTTGAAGTCTGGAGGCACTCCGCCAACGTAGAAAACAGCATTTTCAGGTTCCAAATTCAGGAGAGAGCCAGGACCAAGAACCTCTCCCTTTTTGATGAATTTTTCTTCAGCTGTGCTGCTAAGACTGGGTACAGTTAAAAACATTTTGCCGTGTCTTCCAATCCTGTAGAAGTGAATTGTAAGAGGAGAGAGTTTCATGTTGGCTAGACTTAAAAAAGAACAAACAAGCCTCCAACTCTGGGAAGGGTTTTTATTTCCTCACTAGAAGACTGGTACTCTGGGAGAAAAGGAGGAGAGGAACTACAGACACTTTCTCTTGCCCCCTGTAGCCCCTTGGGTCCTGGCTTTCTAAAAGCAAAGAAGATTTCCATTTATTTCAACAGGAGTATAATCAGGCACTGAATAGTACTGATGAGCAGTTCTGGCCCAGCCTTTTCTGTTTTTTGTTTTTTTTTTTTATATTAACAGTTTGATTTTGGGGAAATATACATTATCACTTTACCTCTCAATTTTGATGTTGCTGAAGTAAGATGGCCAGGTGCTGACTGGCTTTGCATCCAGAGGTATCTCCACATCTTGGCCTCCCAGGTTATAAATGTACACAAGGTTGTCATTTTTAATTGCAAGACCAATGTAATTTTTTGCCTAAAACACCAATGCAGAAGGATATCAGATCTACACTATTGAAAGAGATTTAATGCAGAACATTAGTAAAGGATGGGCTTAGATGGACTAAATGACACGTTTAAATATACCTAATAAAGAAAAGCTTAATTCTCTAATTACTTTCTTTCACCAGATAGAACTGTACAGAAAAAGTCTGATATTTAGCTTCATATCCATTTTGACTGAGGTAAATACAAGGTCATGATATGTCTTCTGACCTTAAATTGGTCATGTTCAATGGGAAGCTGTTCATCAGTATTTAGTGTGCAGCATCATATGCAGGAAATACGAAGAAACATTTGTCTAAAGCCTAAGTATTATGCTGCTATTAAATATTCTGTCAAGAGGGCTTTGACTTGATTTATATTCAGTAGACATTCTTTTTTGAAAAACTTAAAAAGAAAAGTCTGCCTCTTTACCCTTCCCAAGTAACAGCTTGCCAGGATTATACCTAGCCTGTGAGGTGTGATTTTTTTTTTTTTTATGAACCACAATTTAAAGAACAATTATTTCACAACACTTACAGGTGGTGAGAGTATATGCTTTTTGTAGGTGTTTCAAAGTAGTGATGTACAGAGTGTACAACAGCAGCACAAGCTGCAAGCAAAGAAACCTGCTTATCTTGTGGGCCTGTGACCTCAGAGGTTTGGAATTGACATTGTAAATAGCATAAACTTGATTAAAATATGGCCCAAAAAAGCCAGGTGAGTGCCATTAAATGCCTCAGAGCATGTCAGTACTGACAGTGGAGACAGCAAGTGTGGCTTGCAGCAGTGACAGTCACAGCAGCATGCTGCATAGGCAGTGTAATTTGCTTCTTAGAGAGAATCCTCCATTGTTTGGGTGAGAAGTTTCAAGGACAGGTGCCTCAGGAACACTTGCGCTTTGCTTGTCACAAAATGAATGACAGTCACATAGTAGACACCTCTTATTTTGAATCATGGAGAAATAGTGAGAGGGAAAAACAAGGGCAAATAAACTTCAAACGTATTTCAATTTTCTTTTTTTTATATATATATAAAAACTGAGTTATTCTCTTACATTTTTGTTTCCAAGGTACAAAATAAATCTGTCTGGAGATGCTGCCAGTTGTGGGTTGTCTTTCTGAAGCTTTATGTACAAGCTCATAGAAGTGAAAGATTTCAGTTCCTCCACATTGATCTTTGGATTGACTTCAACAGCTGATTGGCCTCCAAACATCATAGAGACTTGGACCTGCAGTTGCAAGTGTGCGAAGTGAGACACATTATTGCTGCCTGGGGACGTTACTTAAGGTACGTGTGCAAGAATATTTAGCCAGCACCCTTGCTTACTGCAAGAGCCAAGTTGGCACCTATATATTGGCCATGCAAAATTTCATGTTTATAATAATCACTTCTGGAAGACACTGTAAAGAAGATAGAGGGAATTAATTTTAAAATTAATTAAAGCTCCTAATTAACTGTGCTTAAGCATAGTCATAAAGTAAATTAAATTTCAGAGGGACATAGATGTGTTCTTAGTTGAATCAGGGCTACATCATTATGTATGGCAAATAATGGAATTCTTACATAGCTGTAACACTTCTACCTGTAATTGCTTTGCTTTGGGAATAGTATGACCAATTTTCTGTTGACGAGTAATCCTGTTATATTACTGAAGTTACAGTGATTTATGTGAGATGCTAATAAAATTTTAAAATGTTAATTTTAGTTCAAAATGCCTTCAACATAACTGAAATAATGTTTTCAAGTTTCACAATATGCCTGAATGATGAAATACATTTAAAGAACAGTCAAGAACTGCACACATACTAACTGAATTTTACTTTTCTTTTTTGAAGTAATATATGTGGACAGCATATTCCAGCATTGTGAACAAAAAATAATGCACTGAATTTTTGATTTCTGCGAATGAATTCAAATATACTGTTTTAATTTTTGACCTCAGTGTTCTTGTTACAGAAAAATCCCTCATAATTTATGTATGATAATGAAAGTGATTTTCTCTATTAAATATGTATGAGCCAAAGATTCTCCTACCCTGCAGAAAATTAATTCAAAAGAAAAAGAAGAAATACTGTAATCTCTGAAAAGTTTACATTAAATTGCCGTAATTACTACTGCATGTAACTAATGTTGCCAGCTGAGTAATGACTTATTAGCTTTAGCTTTAAATCGTTTTGCTATTGTGGCTGTCTTTAACACTGTGCCAATTACTTAATTAAAGTTGCTGCTGCAGTAGCAGTAGTCTACAATCAATGCCATGGTAATGTTAATTGCTTGCAAATAGCAACTGTAAAAATTTTAATGACTTGTATGGTACTTTATTTATCCAGTTTTTGGGAGGAGATAATGTCAAGGTTTGGGCTTCTAACATAGCCCAGGAAAATGAAGTTCCTAGTAAGATGCATTTGATTATTAGCACTAGTAACCAAAAGTCACATCCAAAAGTTTTACCTTGCTTGCTACGCTCCTGGTTTGAGCAATTAACTCTCTGATCCGCTGAATGCTGGAAGAAATATTGTTTGCTGGTGCTTTCTGTTCTACTCTGCGCAGTTTGTCCAGGAGTTGAGGGAAGACTTCTGTAAGCTTCTTCACTGCAGTTAGAAAAAAAGTGACAGCTTGTTTTTTTTATCTCTTTGTCACACTGGTTTTGCACCAGGAAAATTCCTCCTTACCCTCTTAGGTTAACTCACCTGTCTCCTTCTGCTTTAAGAACAAGTCCTACCTGTGCAGTGTGAGAGGCAGTGATTTCAGAAAGAGTAGTGATTTATCAGAATCTAGTATTGCAAAAGTTTTTGGAAAGCAGTTTGCACAAAGGAGACTACAGGTACTGCCATGGTGTTGTACCTCTGTAATACTTTCCTCAAGGAGCTTTGCAAACGTTAATCATTTTAACCTTTTCATCCTCCTTCAAGGCAGATAAACGTTAAACCCAATTTTACAGATATGGCAACCGGAGCGGAAAGGTTATTTGTTTATCATCTCACTGGATATCTGTGGCTGACCTGGGAACTGCAACTAGGATCTATGGTACATGAGCTCTTCAGATTCATTTTAGGGGAGATGAGTAGGTTGTTTCCTCAGCTCTCAGCTGTGCATCTCTCACTAAGGTCATCACCCAGATAGCAGCAGCAGCTGCACAGATGATGTGCCTGCATGTGGTTCACAGCCCACTCTGGTAACAGAAACATGGCTGCTTTCAGACTGTGGTAGCAGGCCTGTACTGTACAATGGTAGAAAGCCTTAGCCAATGATGGATGTGCACCTAAACTGTGCTTACTACCTGCCTGAGCCTTTGTGAGTGGTAACCTCTTCAGCTTTCCTGCCTACATCTGCCAGGGGTCATGAATCAGAGTCCTGGACCTTTGGTCTTTCAGTGCTGTGTCTTCTGGTACATGTGCAAATAGGATTGTTATCAAAAGGAAATGCAGGTGCTTTGCTGTGTTCCGAGAGAAGTCCTTTCCCAGAAAGATAAGCAGACTGAAAAATTACCGAAAAGAAGAATAGCTACCCCTAATTATAACCCAATTTCATCACATCAGATTCCAATGACATGCTGCCCTTTGAAGGATATTTACACATCACATAATTTTTCATCTTTAATTAGATGTAGGTACAGCTAGCTGAGTATAATGAAATGCGATTTTAGCCACAAGCTACATGCATATAAGAAAGATCCAGTATTCACTGTTAATTTTTAATGACATGGATTCACTATAAAGGTTAAGACCAGATTTGTGGGGTTTGTGGTTATATTTTAGGGGTTGTTGACTTGCATCTACCTGCTCTTGTGTTCTCATATTTTTACTCACCTGAGAAGACAGCAGAGATACAGGTAGAGGAGCTAATCCTCCTCTGCCTTTTGAAATGAATGTTCCATGTCATTGGAAAAAAGCCCACATTATTCTTAAAGTAAAAAAAATTGCAAGCTCAGAAAGTGATTTAGGAAATTTCAACCAGCTTTTTTTTTTTTTTTTTTTTTA
>Ga0065711_1003842_pt1 | contig 27894 bp, 10 predicted proteins | sample Hoacrofraction12_FD_59098 | JGI IMG/M metagenome (GOLD analysis project Ga0065711, IMG submission 59098) | Hoatzin crop microbial communities from Cojedes, Venezuela - Epithelial fraction 12 v2 (version 2) | ecosystem: Host-associated > Birds > Digestive system > Esophagus > Crop | place...
GACAAGGTCCTGTGCAGCCTACTGTAGGTGACCCTGCTTCGGCAGGAGGGTTGGACTAGATGACCCACAGAGGTCCCTTCCAACCCCTACTATTCTGTGATTCTGTGTGATTTGTAGTAAGGAACAGCATAGATGAGCAATCCAGCCGGATGCCTGTCCCGTACATTGTAGGTTTTTCCTGACAAAGGAAACATTAAGAATCTTATGGGAACATGAGCCTGCCATCCCTCCAGCTTTTGATCAACAAGGGTCCCAACAAAGCTGGCTGAAAATTTACACAAGAGCCATTTTTGCTAAGTTTCTGTAGAACTGAAATATGCAAACTTGTAATTCTGTCAAAACTTTTTTATGAAAAAACAGATGGCTGCCTGGTGAGTCATCCCCCAGGTTAGCTGGTGACTGGCAAATTAAACAGGTGGTTCCCAAATTAGTAGAGCAGCATTCTTTATATCAACCTGACAAGCCAAGCACTGTCTGGCTGGGAACCCCTAGGCCAGGCAGTCATCTCTGGGGCTGGGAACCTGTCGGGTTTGTCTGTTCCCTGTTTTCTCTGCTGAACAGTTGATGACAAGGCAGGTTGCCATGATTCCCAGACAAACTACTTAGCCTGCAAGCTAAACAGGTCATGACTACGTAGGAAGAAGTTCAGGAGAAATGGAACAGACTGTCCTCTTTTCTAAAAACTCAGCAGTACCGATATTGTTTTCTGGAGTGCACAAATAATTTTTTTCTGGAGTGAAGCAGGATCCTGTGCAACCTGGTCTAGGTGACCCTGCTTGGGCAGGGGGATTGGAGTAGATGATCCACAGAAGTCCCTTCCAACCCCTATGATTCTGTGATTCTGTGAAGTGAAAGGCCAAAACTATCTGAAATCTCCTAGTAAAGCAATATTCCACTGTCCAGATATCCTCGCTTGCCAGTTATGTCTGGGGACCTTCTGTGTAGAAGCCAGCAGTGAAAGTGAAATCGTTGAGGGTTAGAGAGGAGAAGACTGGGAACAGAGACGGGAGCTGATTTTAGCAGGTGTGAAAGTAAAGAATGATAGCAGAAGAAGAGGAAAAGCTTTACGAACTGTACAGATCTAATTTCAGAAGTTATTGGAGAGAAATATAACACTTTTAATACTGCTTTGGACTTGATTCAGACTGGCACTGCTGAAGAGACTGCTATGGTTTCTGTTAACAGAACTCAGGACCATCCTTTTATTTTCATAAGAAGCTTAAAGGATACTTACTCATAAATGAATGACACTCAAGGTATGAGTGAGACTATGGAGAATTCCTGAGGGAGTAGGGAAGCAGCATGAAGCAGGCAAGGGTCCTTCAGCAGCGACTGCTTGACATACCAGTCTGCACCAGTCATTGACAGAGAATGTTGCAGATGCCCTCTGTTGTGTCCTGCCTATGGGGGGGGGGAAAAGTGACTCAGGTTCTGTGAATCCCCTCGGGCTAAATTAAGGGGAAACCACACCAAATGACCCATTTAAGCATTTTATTTATAACAGAGGTAACCTGGAAAACATGGAAAGCATTGGCAACATGGGTTCTTATAAAAAATTTCTATAAGAGGGAGGGTAAAGAAAAGAGCAAAAAAGAAAGAGGGACTACAAAATAGGTATCACCACCCTAGGATCCAGCAATGATGACGACAGGCACGGCATCTGCTGGTGGCGGGCACATGCCAGGCTCTTTGCACTTGTGTGTTTTATCACTCGGTCTCTGCCCTTAGTTGCACCTCTTGGCGACTTACATGACAATTCTTCCAAAAAGTCCGCGATCTTCTGCGCAGGCACCCGTGGGGGGAAGACGTCACGAGGGGTCTCTTAGGAGGTCTCAAGCCCCTTCCTCAAANGANCGTTGTACGGCCTCTGCCCAGATTTGGGTAAGGCACATCAGAACACGGAGCTGCNCATCCTCCNATCCACCCTCCCGTCCTGTGTTACNTTGCTTCTTCTTTGCAGTCTGGTGCTGCTGGGCAGACCCCCACTGCGGGTGGGCACCATCCTGCCCGCTCAGAACAGCCATTTGAAGGGCTGCCCCAGCGCTGAGGCAGCTCTTTTACCACAGTGTTTGAGGCATTAACACGCATTAACCCTTTCAGTCTCTGACACCCTCAGAGGTGTAATTTCAACTGACCATTTGCATTTTGGTACACAATTGTTCGCAACTGATCAGTTTCGCTGGAAACAATTGGTTGACTCCCACTGGGGCTGGCATGATGTTTTGAGGATAGAGGTTCTAACTGGTAAAGGATAATATGGAACCCAATATTCAATCCAGTAATAACCAGGTCAGGATATCTACAGCTAGACAGTATCTCCTACTCATATCCTTCATCTTCTATCTGTGTTTATTGCTGTTAGTACAGCAAGCATCAATTTTGCCATTTGTTCTGATCTATAGGAGTATATCCAAACTTATTTGAAACATAAGATAAATACGTAGCTAGGTTTCCTGTACTGTAGGATCATCACCTTAGAAGCCTATTTATGCTCCCAGCTCTGTAAATGGCCAGAAGCAGAGGTTAGGAGAAAGTTAAACACGCATTTAGGTAGACTGTCATGTCACAGTCTGTTTGGGGGTACATTTTATCCAAGCAGACCTTATTTATGTATTTTTTAAACTCTGTTAAAAAGGGTTGTTAGAGTTCACAAGCATGTCAGATACTTCTCTAATCCCCATTTTGTTAGGTCTAGTGACGGTACATTCTCTAAATTGATCATGTCATTCTACAAAGCATTTCCTTTCCCTATTTTTAGCATTTTTTGACTTTCAATCTGGAAGATAAAAGTAGAATAGGAACAGATAATTTAGCTTTGGTATAGTCCTAACTATGCCATACATCTCTATCATGCCCTGTCTATTTGTCCCATTTCTAAATTAAACAGATGAAGTCTTTAAAGTTCTATGTGGAAAACTTTTAATCTCAGTCACTTTCACTGCTTGCCTCTAAGCCCCTTTTCTGCTGTCCTTTTAGCAATAAGGCAAGGGTAATCAATTTCAACAGTCGAGAGAATTCAGATGAGAAAGATGCCTGAACAGCAGGTTCAAGTGCTCAAGCCTGCAATTTATGGTTTTGCAAGAGATGATACAGATACAGATGCTCAAATTATCAGCCCCACTTGCTAGTTCTCTGGTTCAATAGCTCCAAATTCATCCACTGTTTCTTGCTGCTTTCACTCCATATCACCTCATGCCTGAACACAAACCAAACACTGTCAGACAGTTTTCAGCAGATGTTTGGCTGTCCTGGGATACTTTCATGGCTCATGAATGTGATTCCGAATGAATCCTCTGTTCATAGGTTTTAAGTCCTAAATCAATATTAATCACCGAGCATAATCCAGTGAGACATAGCATCTTGCTGTTCAAACAACAGATGATCCTGTGTATCTTCAAAAGATCATCCAGTTGCTAATACAGTGTGTGTGGGGGGAGATCTTTCCCTAGTTAAGTAGAAAAACTAGGTTTAGTGTGAAATATTAAAGAACTGTGTTTGTTAGTTTTATTTGCAGTACTGGTGGGGGAAGAAGGAGGGGAACTGCTAACATTTGTGGAGGGGAGATAGTGGCTGAATATGTAAATTGCTGCTTTTATTTGCCACAATCCAGATTCAAACACTGGTATACGAAGAATTGCTCCAATATAAAATGATAGTTCCTACATCACCTTTTCTTTGCAACAAACAAACCAAATCAAATTCCAGCCTTTCCTTCTGAGGAAAATCTTTCATAAATGACTTGAAAGGTGCCAAGATGTCAGACTGCTTGCTTGAATCAAAAGATGGCAGCAAGGCATCAGCTCCTTAAATTCCAAAATACATATGAAGCACATAATCGAACTGGCAAGTTGTAAAGAAGCAATCCTTTCTTTGGGCAACTGCACAGCAATAATAGATCTCTGAACTTCTGAGTTAAAGGAAAGATACAGGATAAGAACTGCACCAGCGCATCCTACTGATTTAACATACAGCTGAAGTTGTGGCAGTTGAGTAATACCTATGCTGCAATCTGGATGCTTTATATTTTAGCCACCTTTATCAATTTGCTTTGGGTAGCACAAGGGGACAGTAACAGTGATGACAAGATAGGTTTTATGGCAGCCTAGTACAAGGGACTTTGGGATACTAACTCACCAGCTACCTTGCAAGGATGTCCTAATGGTTCATTTCCAGTGCTACAGCTACCCAGACAGCCTACGTTAAAGCCCACAGGAGCCTCCCTGCCCACGTTGCAAATGTGATTTATGACTGAAGTGTTGACTTACATGTGGACACGGTGTGCGTCATGTTGGTACTGCTCTCATCAACAGGAGAGGTTTTAGACTTGTTAGTAAGATCTCATTAGTGAATGTTTTTCATCAGCACATTCTCAGGCCAGATTCGTAATGGTAACTTGACACCCAAAGAGTTTTATAGGCATCAGGTGGGTTTATTTTTTTCTTGATATCACTAAGTGCAGGACATGTAAATGGTTTTGAAAACTGTAGTCAGTCTTTAGACTCCCAAAAAGCTTTTAATAGCTTGAGCTGTACCACCAAGTTCCTCAAGCAGTGCTGAACATCCTTAATGTATAGGCACCTAAATTTTGCCGGCATACATTATAAAAGTGAACCAAAATGTTCTGGAAATTTGGCCAAATAGTCCGAGCAGTATCTCTGGGGCCCAACCAGATTAGATATAGATAAAATTCAGCGCTACTACAATAGGTGATTTGGGGTACACCATGCAGGGTTAGATGTCCACATGGATTTATTTGTCTAAGTTCTAATGAGGTATCTTGGTACCTACCTGAACCTGGGAAAAAATAAATTTCTATGAAGTTGTTTCATGGGCGCCTAAAATGTCACCTAAACCTGTCCCCAATCAGCTTGTGCACAGAACCATCTGAACTTTGCACTGCTGAACAGCTAGATGCCAATTAATGCCTAAGCACTGTCAGAAATAATACAATAGACATACTTAATTATTTTTTAGAAGCCAGTCAGTGACATTTTCAAAGTTCAGAGTTATATCCCATGCAAAATGTGGCTGTAAGAGAGGTTATGTAGTTTTGATTTTGCTGTGAGGTTGGTAGAAATCTCACACAAGATGCTGCAGATGCAGCTTTAGTCCTTTCCTTTGTTGAAACCCCCCTCCTCATGCTCTAACCACCAGGCCAGAGAGCCTTTCTCAGTCTTTCTCCCTTCTCCCTCTTTTTGACCTGATGAATATTTAATGATCCTGTATAAAACAGATCAGCTTCCTCCTTCTTCAAGAGAGTGATGGTCTGAGCATTCACTTAAGAGGTAGGACATAAGCATTCAACCACTGTATAACAGAAGAGTGACTTAATCTGTATCTTGTGCATCCTCTAGGAATTCAGGAGCGACCATCATCTGTTTCTGCATTTTTTCAGAATAAGATTTGTTAAAGCTGTTAACACAGAAAAGGGTTGAAAATAGCTTTTCCCCAGCAAACAATTTCTGAGAAAGAAGATATCTAGGATGTAACTTTCTTCATTGGTGTTTCTTACAGGCTACAGCACCTTTTCACTAATAATCTCACTTGTATGAATGTTATTGTTAGGCATCTAAATAACACCAGGTAGGAAAAAAACTGCATCTGGACTTACTGCATTTTGCAGTGGCTCTTTTTGTGATTCATGCCCTCAGTATCTCTGTGCTGTAGTTGTTGTGTATAAAAGCACTGTGTAATGTTGCTCCTCTGTTTTATAAGTCTCATCTTGAAGATGGTAAAAACTGAGAAGGAATATTCACTGCAGAGCTTGTTTATTAACGCATATATGTTACCAGAACTGACAAACCACAGACGAGAGTGTATGTGTAAGGGAACTGGGGGAAATTCACCTTAAAAATAGTATGTCTTTTTTTATATGTTTGTGAGGGAATCAGGAAAAGAAATAAGATGAAGGATAGAAAAAATATGGAATAAAGAGCTAGGAAGTAGCTCATAGGTGAATAAGAGGATAAGAGTTTAATGCTCATTAAAAAATCTAGTGAGTTAAGATGATAACACTGTTGTCTGTCTTTATGTATGTGGGAAGAACTGTGCGTGGATTATTAAAATCCACTTGATAGCTTTTCTAGCAAACCTTCATAGTTGTGTGACTGTTCACTGTCTGACACTCAGACGAAAATTCCAGTGGCTGAAAAGTGCCTCATTGTCACCCTGTAAGTAGGAACATCTACCCAGCCTCCAACTGACGTGGTATTGAAAGACTGACAGGCTGTAATAGTTGGAATATCTTCTCCTACTCTTAAGTATGTGCATGGGTGTCAAAAGAAGTGCAATTTAGAGTTTGGGGTTTTATTACAATAGTATTTATTGTTATTAGTATTATTTTCTTATTGACATTGTTCAGGAATAAAGACTTGTTTCCTGCAGCTTTGTATTCAGAGCAATAAAGTCAAGAAAGTAATATATTATAGTAGCTTGTTTTATTTTAATTTTGAAACAGGGTTGAAAATGGAGTAGTTTGAGCAACTACAGGTATAATTCTAGTGGGGTGGTTCATCTTCCATCTATAAAAAGATTCCAGTTCATTTCAGTGATTAAAATGAAGGTCCAACTGACTGATAACTAATTTATAGCTTACATCTTTTATTTATTTATTTGTTTGTTTATTTCATTTGAGATTAGGATAGAATTTTGTTTTCCAGATGTTACCACTCTTGATCTTTGGGCAAAATCAATACCTGGGATTGTAAATTATTTAGAAATTTCAGTGGGAAGACAAGACTCCCTGAATACTGAATACGTTCAAATTTTAGGCAATTGACATATAAGCTTGGATATGGATTTTAGCAGACATAGATGCATCTGTAAAACAACAACATAACAAATGTTAAGCAAATATTATCCTAAGAAAATTAAAACTCCTTTTATTATGCTCTAAGCAACAAGTTGCAAGATATCTGAGCCATATTTATGTGTGTTTAATTTTGGCTTTGATATTTCACAAGTACAGAATTTTATGTATATCTAGGCTTGCTTAGCTCAGACGTATTAGAATTTATGAATAAGCATAAAGAAGTTGGAGGCAGCTGGCATAGAAAGGGAAATTTCTAGAATTGAATCCTCACTACAGTCAAAGAAGGGTAAAACTGCACTTCAGCCTGGATAACAGTCAAATATGGTCTGTGTTTACCACTTGAATTTTATCTTTCCTTAGTCTGTTTTTTGTTTTCCCTTTGCCTTTTTTTTTTTTTTTTTGCCAGTGGTCCCAACTTCAGCATTGCTTTTTTATCTTGTCTCCAGAGACAAATGATTTTGATCATCAAAATAGAGAAAGAAATGCAAATCAGGGGGAAAAAAGTCCCAGAGCAGGCTCAGAATAACCCTAACGAGTAAATGATTCAAACTCCTATCTGGTAAGAATTGTAATGTTTTTAAAGTTTTTACCTTGATTATTTGAACAGTGTGAACTACAGAGTTAGGCGTTATGTATCATCCTTAACTAGAATTTTCTGTACCATAGCAGTGCCATAAATATCTTGAAATATCTGTAGTTATGCACATATTTATGGTCACAATTCATTTGCATGTTGTACTGGTCTTTTTTGTCTTCTGTCTTGGTTATAGAACACAATGTGTTGCAACAAAATTGAGGTATTAAACCCTCAAATAAGCTACAAGAGCTTAAAATTAAAATTAAAGACAGAATGCTGCAGCCTTCCTAGAGAAAGAGTGCTCTGAGACAGCAGCGGCATATTCCTTNAGATTTTGAAAACAACTGAATTTGATGTCACTGTCTGATTTTGCTATTTTTTTTCAAAGTTCAGGTATTTGATTTAAGGAAGTAATTATTTTTCAACATGTTTCTTTTTAAAAAAACAGATTGCAAATGAAATACATGGAAAATCTGTATGCCTTGACTGACATCTGGTGAAGGCTATGTTGTAGTCACTGGCATAAGTTTCACAGGTTATGCACACTTGTTTTCTCTTTTCACACATTGTGCTAGCAAGTACTTCATCCCTGTCATAAAGTTTGTCTGATAGAGAATAACAAATTCTGTTTTCACTTTTAGACATACCTTCATTTTTATCATCAGAAAGATAAACCACAGGCATGCTTTTAAAATCCAATCTGTACTATATGCTCATCTATAATGTACTCTGATCAAAACTAGACAAATAAAATGCCATACTGAATTATTTCTCTTGGTACCAATATTTAATCTTAACTGTTTGATACCTGGATAAGTGTTTGCTTTCTACCATATGGGGAACAAAAATGGCTGTCCCAGCTGTTTGATGGTGTTATTTTTTACTTTTTCATAGGTACCTGAGCTACACTATATTTTTACAGCTTAGCAGATGAAGGGTCTGACACTATATTCCAATTTGCAGAACACCAAATATTATCTACTTACAGGCTACTGTCATGAACTAATATTTTCCATGACAATTTCCAAATTTTTCATTCAAAACAGAATCTGACAGGATTTCAATTTTAAGGTAAAACAATGTCAGGATTACAGAACTGCAGCTTTATTCCCACATGCACAAACAGATAAACTCACGCTCTTGGATAGATCTATGAATCTGGGCAACTCAGAACCTTATACTTCTCCTTGGCTGTTTTTCTCCCTGATCTGCTGTCCCCATTTAGGGACTCCCTTCCGACAATGAAGTAGTATTACAATATGAGACATGGAGTCCAACCAGAAATCCCAGGCCCATGTTAATTTTGTTTATTTATTTTGTTTGCTCTTCCATATTTTGTTTCTCCAATTCCACATGATCTTATCTGTGTAAATATGTTGTTGTTTACCCATGCAAAACAAAAAAATCCCATTTTCTGAAAAAGCTCACCATATTTTTAGAAGGAGCAGGACTCTTCCAATCCAGAGAATTTTGTGAGACTAGCTGTTGTAAAACCAAGAGGAGTACTGCACATAGCAGTATATTCTGAAAGTAGGATTGGAGGAGTTACCAAGATCATATATTTCATTAGGCTGATGAATTCCCATGAACTTTTATTGTTACAGATGCTTACATAAGTTCAAAATATTTTTCCACTGTCTTTGTTATTTAGTTCTACATTTCAGCAAATCCCCAAGTATCCCTACAGATCCTATGCCCCAATTCTGCAAAGCAATGTATCATTTAATCTTAGCTTTAATTTCAAGCATATTGAAATACTTCTTTAAAACAGATATAAGGCATGCAGTTTTTAATTTTAACTACTTCTTGCCTAAATATCCGTACTATATGTAGAATAGCAGATGATCCATATTGATTACATGCTTATTAAACTAAGAATACTGAGGAAAATTCTACTAGCAGTATTTAAGAGGGAAATAATATAAGCGTGTCTAACATTTGCTGTCAGAGCTCTTTGTCTTAAGGGATATTTTCTCACTTGTATTTTAGCACAATGCAATTTTAAATTACCCATTATGGTGACCTACAACATTCAGTGTTGTTCATTTTTTGGCCACAGGCCATATGAAAGGCTAATGACCTTTAAAGATGGCTTTTTTCATACACTTGTTTTTTTTTAAGAAGACGCTTACCGCACCTTGCTTTTACATTTGTACAATAAGAAATGACATGTCACACCTCGGTAACGTACGATGTATTAGATTTTGCCACTGGTCCCTTATCTAAAGCAGATCTTTAACTTGTGAACAGAAATTTCATTTTCCTTTCTTGTCCATTTTTCATCTGGGGACCACGCTCTGACATTGTATTTTCTTGTTTCACAAATCTCAAGTTTTGAAAAACATATGCTGATGCCCTGGAGAGTCATCAGGACCTAATCTTATTGGAGTGTCAGAGATGTATGTAAAAACTATTTACCTTTCTTTTAATATGTCCTTTGTACCATGCAAAAAGAAAAGAGTTATGACTTACAAATATGTCTGTAGAAGCAACTGTATTTTCTTAGTTCACTGACCTGGATTATTAGGGTTACCTAAAAAAATTGTTTATTTATGAACTAAAGCACGAAAGCTTCAAAACAAAATGCTTTCCCCTTTCTCAGTATTATTTCAGAGGAGCTTGTGGTGAAGCTGTTCAGCATAAATTTTGAAATGTCTCTTATTAAGCTGAACTTCAGTTTTTCAGTGATTTATCTACCCTCCAAAATTCAAATAACATTTAGTTTTGTGTTCCCAAGGTCAAAACCCATTGCAAAGCTCTTTAAAGACTTTTTAATATTTGAAATGTTTACAATGACAACGTAAGCTGGAGATCGATTCTCTTTTGTGACACAGCTGTTGTAAACTTCTGTGCATACTCTGTTGTGCACGAAGAACTAGATCTGAGATTGGCTTGGAGGCTGCATGGTATGTCTTGTGTGTATCAAGATCTTTTTAGCAAATAGTAGAGTTCCCAGCAGAAGTGTAAACAGCCTTTTGTCCTAGATTTCTGTGTGCAAGAGTTATGTAATTGCAGATCTCTAAACATAGCTAAAATATTTGTAAATATTACATATTTCTAGGATTTTTTTTTATAGGCATTTCCCAGTATTTTTAGCCTCTTTCACATGACAAATATCAGCAGAGAAAACAGGCTTACTTTTCCTCTATAAGAGGCGTAGAATTAAACACTTTTTTCCATATGCCTTGAGTATTTTAAAAGTACAAGCATAACTAAGTGGTTTGGAAGCCACTCACTATTTCATCTATGTACCTCCGGTCCTAGTTGGCTTAGTGCATTCCTGTGTTTGTCATTAGACTGCTGAGCTCTGATCACCCTTGTGACATTGGGTGGTAGCACTGTACGGTCAAAGCTGAGGTTACTGATCTCCAACCATCTTCAAATTTCCTCACTACTACTGTGGCTTTCACAGATTCACAGTTTTATTAAGCTACCAGGAAGAACCAGACAAATCACCTTTCTATGCCTGAAAACCCCACTGAGCCTGTAAAAGGCAGGTGATAACACTGAGAACCTGCACTGAATGCTAATTGAAATTAGCCTAACCTGAAGGAGGAAAGTGTTTTTCTTCCTAAGAATATAGTTAATGTTGCCATTGCCGTAGGTAGAAACATCATTAGTATTTACAATTCTGTAATGGATTATATTACACTGTATGCAAATCACTACTTATGCAGGAAAACTGCAATGTTTGAATGCAAAAGATTCAAGTAAAATGAAGTGAATGATTCTCTGGCCAAGGGGATAACAACTGACCACAGCTCCTCCAAATGTTTATAGAGGACCTGTTCAGCTGTCCACATCTGGTGTCAGGCCAAAAGGTGAGTATCCGAAAGTGTCTATTGACAGCCACCTCCAGGCACCAGGAACGCAGTTGTAGAGGTCAAAGAGCAGAAGTGTTTGGAAGCCAGGCTACGAATGACCTTGCAGTGAGCTCCCTTCAGGCGTTGTTCTCTCTGCTGTGCAAAGTGGAGGCAAGCCAGGGTGAGCAACCTGAGACACACGGCATAGCCTGAAAGACCCAGACAATGGCAGGTATTCTGAAAGCAACACATAACTGAAATAGCTCAGAGACCAGGCATAAATTTTGTGACAATGTGTTATAGCTGTTGTGGTTTGTGTTTTCAAAGGCATGGCTGTAGTTTAACAAGATGGCAGGGCTGATGGTGTCTCTTCTGTGGTCAGCAGTGAAGGTGACAAAACAGCTCGGTGGCTGGCACTGTGCCATGAGCCATGAACCAGCCCGTGCCATTCAAATGGCTGGCCCAAATGGGGCTCCACCAGACCCCAGCTATTCCTTCGTGCAAAGTGAAGGAGTTTTAGGATCAGTATTAATAGGTTAAAAAAGAATTGAGCTGTCTGGCATGCAGTGATTTTACATCACTTCATCTCCAATAAAACTGAGGATGCATCTGGTTTTCACCAGTATGAGTTATCTAAAGATGCTGCGTGTTGTCTTTCAGTCTGTGGAAAGCACTAAGTGCTATGCTAGGCAAGCATAACACTTTTGCAGGAAAGAAAAACTAGAAAAGGAGGAATTTTTTTTTTTCCCCTGATGCTGTACTGTAATTTGTTTAACATTTGAAAATTATCTTTTAAGAGGATTTTTTGGCAAGATTGTGGGAAACTAAACATAAAAGATCTGTGTTAAATTTCAGCAGAATATGATTTGAAATGGAGGTGATATTAAAACCTGAAAATAATAATTTAAAGATGCAAAAAAAGCACCCACCTCCAGAAAAAGAAAGAATAAAAAAAGAAAAAAAAAAAGAAATTATAGGAAATTCTTAGCACATCAGTCTAAACTGTGATGGATCAGAAGTATCAGTACGGGACTGCATGTGCTTATTACATTGCAGTGTGTTTTTTCACTGTCTGCGTACTTGCTGGTCTGTGTAATCATCACTCGCTGTTGGATTTCATGTAAATTCCAAGTGCTAATACTTAGCTCTTCTGGAAGCATTTTGCTGTACAGACCTACCGCACGAGGTGATATGATACTCCCATTGCTCAGTGGTCCCCTTGTTCTTGCAGCCTTATCTTTCAGCCCTTAGGGACTGAAGCTGCATCTGCTGTGGAGCTGTTTCTGTAATAGCTCTCTGAGAGCCAGTTCCAGGTAGTCTCTAATTAGACACACCCAGATGGTGGGCACTGAGCAGATGTACTGCCAGCTTGGGGTGGATATGGAAGAAAGTTTTCTTTTGGCTCCCCATAGTTTGTCTTTCTAATGTTTCTTCTCAATTTTTCTTCATGGTGAGCATGTGAAATATTTTTTTCACAATTTCTAAGGTATGAAGCAAACTCCAGCACTTTAATTTTTGTTGCAGTTCTAGTCTAAGGTACTGAATGTTCACAGTGCTTCGTGTAGTCTGAAGCCTAGACATATCAAACTCATCTTACCCAAATTCTATCATGAAGAAAACTGCTCACTTGTGCTTTGGTACAGAATCTTTATCAGCAATTAAGATTTTGTTCTTGGAAACTAATTAACAATCATGTTCATGCAGCCGGATACATAAATAAGCACACTCAATCATGTCTATGTAGCCAGCCTTGCAGATCAAATGAACGTAACTAGCTGGAATAGAGTCTGATGTTTTGAGTCACATCAGTAAACACAAGAAGAAGATCTCCAGGCTGGGAAACACTTATTTTCTGGCAGATTCTTTTCACAGTAGAACCATATTTTGAGGGTTTAGCTACATCTGACATTGAAAAGATTTCGAGGCGGAAGACTTACCCAGCAATTTGGCCGTTGTGTTTGTAGTGCAGTGTTCCATGCTTCATTGGCCATAAATGTTGATGTATTTTTCACAGCATTCAAGACAAAGACGATTTTAATTAAAAAGTTCCCATATTATTCCTCTACCTTTCTAAGCCTGATCTCACACAAAACTTAAAAAAAAAAGTCACAGCTCATTGGATTTGGAGTACAGTGTCCTGTAATCACCTATGTTTTAACAGTTTTCGTAAGGTCAATCTTCTGGTATCATCTTTCTACTGTATTGTTATTTTTTGAATACAATGATGTAATTTATTTGAAAGCAGTGTTCAAAAAATGACTATGCGGCAAACAGTCATGTATGATGTAAGAATTTGTAAAGTATATAACTTGGGAACTGAAGATAACCTTGAAATCCTGAAGGCAGACTTTGTGAGTCAGAATGCTTCTTTGAGAAGATTTTGAACACATCTTTACAACCTAATCGTCAAGAAACACAACAAAAACATGATTAAGTCATTATTTGTGTGATGCTTGAATGACAACAGATTTTCACAATCCATATGAGGCTTACTGTGTTCCTTGTACATTGCTCTCTGTTTTGGCATTCCTTTGAAAGGAAACCTTTCAGACTGTGCTATCTTTGAATATCTTGTGTGAGAGAGAATTATACTGATTGTGTACATTGGTGCCCACTAACCTGCTACTTAGTCATGCTGCAGCCAGCTGACTAGCAAGAAGATATGACAGGGAAATGCTATTTATATCTCACATTTTAAAGACTATATAAGAAAAAAACCCCAACCAACCAAAAACCCCCTCTAAACACAAAATCATTTGCAAGTATTACATTTTAGATGCTAAACCAGGAGAAAGTTTTCCACTTTTTCTTTGTATGACCATTATGGAGTTACTGAGACCATCTGACCAAGATACATGCAGCCACTTTAAAAGTAATTTTATCAGTAACTATATTGTATTTAGATTTAAATTCAGTGAAGAATAAGCATTCTTCTAAAACATTTCTAGGATCAATCCAACTTTGAAAATTCAAAGATGCTCTGTAATTAATCTTTATTTCCCATTATTTGATAATTTTCATATCTATCTTCACCTCATTTTCTAATGGAGAGTGGTGTCAAAAATTCTGAGAAATCATAAGGAAAAGCAGTTTGCACTTTTTGTGGCCAATTGCATGCAGAGTATTACAAACCTATTTGAAAGAGTCTTCTCTCATGCGTTTTCAAATTCAATTTTACAGACTCAACAGTTCTAAAAAAAAAATTCAGTTAGCTTTCAGACTCCCAAGTCTTTATCTGATTGAAATCAGAAGTCTGAAATTCTTGAAATTCACCCATGACTAGTGAAAATGTATTTTTACACACACTTAGAGTATGTACGGCAAAGTTTTTAATCGTTCTGTCCACTGAACACAGATGCATGATGCTAATCACTGAAAATATGGCTTAGTAGACTTTGTGTAAATTGTCAGTGTTTTAATGTATTCTGGTCAGCCAATGCAATTGTGCATCTGATAGCATTTTTTGAATGTTTGTTTTAAGGTCATAATCAGATAATTGTTGCAAAAAAAAATATGGTGATTTAAAATGTTACTATGCCTCAGAAGTGCCATCCCCATGTTTGAGCAATCAGAAAGAATCATGTGAACTCTCCTCATCCGTTTTAGGGGTAAATCACCTGTCTTGGCTTGAGCTGCTGCTGCTGAAGGCTGTTGAAGCTGGGCTGGAGAATATTGCATTGAGTTCAGGTGCAGAGAGCTCCCAGCCAATGTTCTGGCAACCTGGCTGGGCAAGGTCCAACCTAGAGAAGGTGATAAATGCCAGTGTGGAAGTACGTGGCTGGGAGCACCTAAAGGCACTACATCTCCTGATTACAGGGTGCAAGAGTAGACACACGGCTGTGCAGCCCATGCTGTTCACATTGTATCTGCTGGTAATCCTGCTAGCAAACAGCTTGTTTTGCTGTGATATAAGACAGCGTTAAGAAACTGGTATGGACGTTAAAAGTAGTTTAACCAAAGCAGCGTGCTCTCTCTCTGGGGTAGGTTATTTTGCTATTGTGCCTTTTTTGCTCTACAGCCTAACCAAGCTCTCATTCATCTCAACGCAGCATGACATTAAGCTCTATAGACTTAACTAGGTATTTTCCACTAGCTTAGTTCAGGGATAGGGGAGGTCATGGTAGCAACACATGTAATCTGTCTGCATCACTGCTTGCACTGTTACTTCTACTGTTGGTGCGGATTATACTCCTAGGGTTTAGGAGTTTGGCCTGTTTAGTGTTTTAACTGACCTTCCATCCCTCTTCTCTGAAACTATTTAGTACTTTCCACAATAGTGAAAACTTAAGAACCAGCACGGTCTTTGTAAATTTAATTATAACCAAAAACAATTTTCCCTTTGTCTTTTAAATGAAACTGACAAGAACATGTACATGTCGTTGATCTTCAGTGAATGTTAACTTACAGAATCAGAGGACAGAGAAGAGAATATTCACACCGAGCCTCAGTTATGTCTGTATTATTAAATTATCTCTGCTCGTCTGCCTATTATTTTGTGCTCTGAGTCCTTTCTTTTCCTGAACTTGCTCTCACTCTTATCATCTTTCCCTAAGAATAAGTTATTTATCTGATTAAATGGTAATTAGTGACTTCAGTGGGGCTGTATGTGTGAAATTGAGAACAGAATTTTACCTTAAAATTTTTTAAAATTGAGTGTGTAATAATAAAAGGAAACTGAAGTGCTGTGTGTTTTTTAATATAATGACCTAAAAATTCAAGGAATTGAAAGCAAGCTTTCTGGAACAAAATTCTTTCTCAGCATGTGAAGTAAATGGAGAAGAGGGGCACAGCACATGTCATGTTTGGTAGATTGTCCTTTCATATTTACTTGTAATTTGATGAAATTCAGTTATACACAGATTAACAAGAAAATAAAAATAAAGTCAAGTGCAAGAGTGAAGTATCTTTAAATTTAATGTAAAACGAGATTCAGCCTCCTATAATTGCTTTATTCTATTCAAATTAAACCTTAAAACACATTCATCATATAACTATTTTAATGCAAAGTTTAAGTACTTATTTTATTGGTTAATGACTGCACAGGGCAGGGAAGAGAAAAAATACCTGCCTGTTTAATTCCTGGATAACATCTGAGCAGTTGCTTTGTATGACCAGCAAATTGAATTCCTGTATGGCTCAGGAGGCTGGTGAGGGTGTCACCTGCTAAAGCACACACAGAAACAGCAGCGAACACAAGCTGCACACCAAATGGGCAGCGGGTGCAGCGGGTTGCAGGCCGTGACTATTTGTCACTCCTTCTGCTCTGTTGTCCTGAGCAGCTGCCTATTTTTCTGTCCCCAGAGTGGCCCTGTAATAAGGTGCTAATAGCTACCTGTCAGCAGTCCCAGAGCTTTATCCCTGGGAAATGAATGGGAATAATTGGGAATTAGTTCTAGGTACATACTGAAAAGGAGGGACAAAAGACTTCCCAGCCTTTCTGCAGTCCTCATGTCTCCTACAGAGGCTTTTCTTTTTCCTGTGATAAAAAGAGATGGAAGTGTGCTGTTAAATATACCTACATGAAGGTGTGATTTGGTAAGTCTTTGTCATACGCCATATGGTGGTGTACTTGTAGCTTGCCAAAGATAAATCAATAGCTTTCTCTTCTGTGCACCAAGCAAAATAAAGCAAATGTGCCAACAATAAATTGTGGAGATAATTGCATGAGCTTTGGCTTTGCCAAACCCCGACCTCAGACAAATCACAATAAATTATCAAGAACAGAACCTCTGACTTCATATTTGATGAACAGGGATTGCTTCTGTTGAAGAAATTGCATTGTATCAAACGGAAGAAATCTTTAATTTGCTTGTTTTACTAAAATACAATTACCTTGGCTTTGTGCAAATATGAATGGAGTGTTCTGCATTTACTACAAAGGTGACAGGCTGCTTTACAGGATTTGTGTCAGAGCAAGAACTTGTTTCCTTAGTGCTGCTGCCTCTGAGCAGTGGTATTTGTAATTTTTTATCTTGTGAAGATCTAATGGTGAAAGGCCTTATGTGGTTTAATGAAGAGCAGTACAGGGTATTCAATTCCTATGTTTCGTATATAACGGGCTAGGGATTTTGAAAACTCATCATTCCATGATTCTGCTTTCGAAATAAGGCTTGGTTCTGATTAGAAGTGTTTTTCCAGCTAGCATAAGGCTTACATAGTAATAATGAGAACACACCTGTAATTTTCAGTTCTTTCCTTTCATGAGCTTGCACATTGGGAAGTCTGTCCTACTGTGACATAGCTTTCTTACTTGCTATACCAAAAAAGGGATAATTTAATCTGTTCTGTAGCTTCTTATACAGGAGGGCACAAATTTCTTATTACAAGAAGATGAGAGAACAAAAAGGAGAAATTATTCTATACTTGTTTCAGTATTTCCTTGTAGTGATCGAGGTACAAATGCTTCTTTTACTGCATTACAATCCAGAAGTGAAAGGGATAAAAAATGAGACATCATTAGAATGATGTGGTTCTAATGGCTATGCATTGTTCAAGCCAAGTGAAAACACAAAGTGAACAAATACTGGAGAAAAAAAAAGAGTTTAAATAAACATGTAATTTCAGATATCTAGTTGCAATGCTGTTGAAGGATGTATCCCTGTAAGTGAGTCCTGCCCCAGATCATCAGTAACATCTGCATGGAGTCCTTAGTGTGTGTGGTGTGCTGTCAGAGGAATTCCTTGTTGGTTTGTGCCCCAATTCCTATAAGCATCACTCATTAATCATAGCCAATAACAGTCACAAAGTCGAAAAAAGGCAAAAATAGGTAACTTTAATGGCTTTATTTTAGTCTAAACCACAGAATTTTCTTTTGTTTATTTAAAGAACTCTGAATAAAAGCCAGTTATCTTAACACAAGGACATTGGTATACATAAAGCAAAGGATTGCCTAGAGTTAGAGAGTCTGGTTCAGAACATTATAATGACCATAAAATTTTAAGCCAAGCTCTCTGACATCATTCATTCCTCCTGTGTTGACAAAGCATTTACTTCAAGGGTGCTCCTGCTTCACCTGTCTTGCAGTGCCACTGTTCTTTAATTAAGTGTATTCTCTCAGTGAGGAGGAGGAATAATGAATGCACGTCAGCCCTTGCATCACAGTCAAGGAGCGGCAGCTAACTCCACTGAAGGCAAATTAAAAAAAAATATTCTTTGAATGCATTCATACTTCTCACATTCTGTGGTATGGAAAAGAACCACAGTCAACAAGAACAAACATGCTGGAGGTAAAAGTCAGATTCTGTCAAGTTTTGGATTAGTGCTATAATACCAGTATTTTTTAACACCATTGAGGCTCCTGTCATTTTAGCTCAATTTCAGAAGGCAGGAGTTATTCTAGAAGTGTACTAATGCAATCCATTGTCGAAAACAGCACTGGGCTGAACAAAATTAGTCAGGTTCAGCAGATTTGGCTTGATGACCATATACCTAGGAAATAGCATGACTTATCTTTGTTACTAGTTTTACTTTTTAAAATTCAAAATTTGAAGTGATTATGTCTTCCTTTTTTGGAGTAGACAATCATTAGCATAAAAAAGCTGAGAAACAGTTACAAAATGCTTTTCCAGCAATTGTATAATTCACCATATGCTGGCTGAACATGAGCCAGCAGTGTGCCCAGGTGGCTAAGAAGGCCAACGGCATCCTTGACTTGCATCAGGAATAGTGTGGCCAGCAGGAGTAGGGGAGCAATCGTGCCCCTGTACTCTGCACTGGTGAGGCCACACCTTGAGTACTGTGTTCTCTTTTGGGCCCCTTGCTACAAGAAAAACATTGAGGTGCTGGAGCATGTCCAGAGAAGGGCAACGAGGCTGGTAAGGGGTCAAGAGAACAAGTCTTATGAGGAGCAGCTGAGGGAATTGGAATTGTTTAGTCTGGAGAAGAGGAGGCTGAGGGGAGACCTTAATGCTCTCTACAATGGCCTGAAAGGAGGTTGTAGTGAGGCAGGTGTTGGTCTCTTCTCCCAAGTAACTAGCGATAGGAGAGAGGCCATGGCCTGAAGTTGTGTTAGGGGCCGATTAGATTGGATGTTAGGAAAAATTTCTTTACTGAGTGGTCAGGCATTGGAATAGGCTGTCCAGGGAAGTGGCGGAGTCATCATCCATGGAGGTGTTCAAGAAATGTGTAGTTATGGCACTTTAGGACATGGTTTAGCAGGCGTGGTTGTGTTGGGTTGAAGGTTGGACTTGACGATCTTAGAGGTGTTTTCCAACCTTAATGATTCTATGCTTCTAGATAGTCTTGACACTGTGTAGTTTGCATATGGAAGCCTGTTAGTGCTGCCATCTGTTAAAAAAATACCAACCAAAAAAACCCAAACCCCTTAACCCCAAGAAAGTTGAAACAATATAAAAGCCTACAAATTATAAATGCAACAAGATTTAACTTTCTCAGATCAGAAACAGAAGACATATACACACACACACACACACACACTAAATTCATGCCACAAGCCCTATTTTTATGCATTTATATATGCAAAAGTAGGATGTCAAGATCTGGAAACAAATTTGACTACACTTTTCTGTAGAAAAGATATTTAGTTTAAGAAAAAAATCTGTAGAAAAATAAACAAACTGAGAATCAGTTATGAGAAAGTAAAAGCTAAGGTGTTCTGAGAATATATCAGACAGAAAGCACGCTTATAAAGATAAGAGTCCTGCCAAAATCCATTAGTGTTGTCCTAGGTAAAGTATGAGAGACTCCAAGTTTAAATGGGAAATTAATTTTGAGAAAGGAGGCTCTTCAGTTGCTTGGAGGACTATGCTTACAGGGCATTCCAGGGTTGTGAAGAAAATAAAAGCAGGCGTTATACAAAGATGTTTCTTCTTTTTGTCTCAATGCATAAATTTACTGCACTAAATAGAGAAACGTTTGGTTTGGATCCACTCAGAATCTGTGTGCATACAGTAGGAGTGCAAAGTCACCACCACTCCCTGCACACACAGCGCGAGAGAGGCAGCTGTGCTCCCAAGGTTGGTTGTGCACGTGTTTGTGCAGAGACTAACACATCTTGTACCTCGCGTGGGTAGATTAGCACTATTATGTCTATGTGGCTTTCAGCCCTGTGGTGGCTCATAGCCTTTTAGGGGAGCACCCAGAATTAGTCTGCGTTTTCCATTTAATCTGTTTCGCTTGTGCTTCCTCGGTAAGTGCAGCCTTCATATGTGCCTTGTTCCTCAGGCACCTCTAACTTTCTTGCTGTAAGCTCCAGGTATTTTTGGTCTACTGTCACTCCTGGGCTGGGAATGGGAAGACAGGCAGCCTGTGGCAGGTGGGTTGTGGGAGTCTCTTCTGGGGAAAGGAAGCAGACAAAGATCCCCTCTCTGACAAATACCACATTAAGGCTAAGGAAAGAAATCATAGAATAAGAATGATTTAAGTTGGAAGGGACCTTATAGATCATCTAGTTCCAGCCATGGGCAGGGACACCTTCCACTAGATCAGGTTGCTTAAAGCACCATGCAACCTGGCCTAGAACACTTCCACAGAGGGGGCACCTACCCACAACTTCTCTGGGCAACCCGTTCCAGTGCCTCACCACCCTCACAGTAAAAAAATTCTTTCTTGTATCTAATGTAAATCTATCCTCTTTTAGAATCATAGAATCGTAGGTTGGAAAAGACCTCTACGATCATCAAGTCCAACTGTCAAACCAACACCACCATGCCTACTAAACCATATCCAGAAGTGCCATATCTACACGTTTTTTAAACACCTGGAGGGATGGTGACTCAACCACCTCCCTGGGCAGCCTATTCCAATGTCTGACTAGGCAACATAAAAGAAGAAGTGTAGTCAAGCAGGATTTTTTTTTGTGTGACTACAACCAGCAACTGATGTGTGCTTATGAGTTTTCATTGAGAAAATACTTAGAATTGCTGAAGGACAGTAATTTGCAGGTGCAAAATTCAGTCACCATTGGGAACCCCGATAGTCCTAAGCATGTAATAGAAATATATTGAAAGTGAAAAAGGAAAATTAATTAGGCATTTTTTCATAATTGTCAGAGTACATTCCCTCATTCAATCAAGCCTTCAGATGCCTACTGAATTTTAAGAAAACCAGACTGTATTCTGCATTATATTTAGCTGCAATAGCAAAGAAAGGAATGAGCCTATTTTCTCCACTTTCTATAAATTTGTCCTCAATTAGCCCCCTTTCACATGAATTATTATTAATTTCCTTTTTTTTTTCACTTTTCATGATAAAAAAAGCATAGAGGCCCACAGAGAAAGTGAAATGAGTAAATTAAAACCCAGACAATTAGAAGTGGCCTGGCGCTACTTAGATTTCTCATTAAAATTCCATATTGTTTAGCTAGTTATGACATACACTTATTTTTGCCAGCCTCTTGACATGAAGCCTCTGGTTGGCACTAGATGAAATGGGGCCAGGAAAAAACTAGTTGTGGAGCAATGTCAATCATTCCATATGCAATGCATTTCCAGGAAACACAATCTCACTTTTATTCATCCCATAATTGATTAAAAAGATTGAAATGTGTCAAAAAGAGTTATTTTGACTATCACTATAAAATAATATTAAAAAGAAGATGAAAACAAGAGAAGTGGGCTGATTAGAGTCAACAGATAAAAAATGACTGAGCAATTGAATGTCAGCTGCATCCAGAAGCATTGCTTCCTGGGAAGGAAGCAGAGGGGTTTTTTTCTGTAGATAAAAATCTAGAGGAAGCAGGAGCTGCTTTAAGAACATGTTATCAAGCAGTGCTTGGGCAAGGTTTGAGAGTGGAAGTCCCAGAGGAGAATGAGGCAGGAAAAGGGAGATGGTTGCAGAGGAACAGGTGCAGTAGGGCATGTAGCAGGAGAAACGAAGAGGATAAGTAGACGTAATAAGCAAACACAAGAAAGTGCATCTCAAATTGGTTGAACTGGGAGCAGAAACCCACTTCGCTCTGTGTGACTCACCAGCTGGAGTCTATAGGAATGGGAATGGGAATATGGCAGTCAAAGATTTAGGCCTCTGGAAATCGCAAAAGGTGTGAGACTTCTCAGCAGCCAAGGAGAAGACCTGCAGTCAGTCTAGTTAAGGTATCGCTGTTCTCTAGAGAGGAGAGAATACTTTTAGCAGCTGGATGGAAGACTTGGCATTTTTATGGATTTTTTATTTGGTTTTGCTATTAGGTAGTAACATGTCCTATGACCAGAAGCCTTCATAATTTTGAGAGGAAAACTGAGAACTTACTGCATTTGGAAGCTGGAAGTTTTAGCACTTCTTCCTGCAGCTGCAATGTGTACTTGCAAATGCACGTGCTCCACTTCAATGCAAGTGTTCCAGAGTTGTAAAAACACAACAAAACAAAACAAACAGAAGAAACAAAAACCCATGAAGTTATTCTGCTGCAGGAATAACTATTCAACTGAACTATAGTATGATCCTATGTAATATTCAGAATTATCTAATTTGCTATAGGTCTCTAGCAGTGAATAAAATAAAAATGAATGCTAAAAACAACTACTGTCTTGTGCCTGAGGCTTGTTACTAATTTTATCACCCTGTTGAATAATTTGGATCTGATTTCAGGGATCAGTTAAGTTGACAAATGTGATTGTGGCTCTTGGGGAAGAAAAATACATTAAAATATTTAGATTTAGGGCATAAGTAATAATTTATTAAAAGGATATTTTTTTGTCTCCTCTAGCATCTGTGATGCTCTTACAGGTTGGGGTGCATTTCTAAAAACCTTTAACAGTGGTCTCAGGCAGTTTCAACTGAATTTAGTAAAAGAACCCTGACTACCATGCTTTTGGAAGTACTTAAAATCTACAAGCTGATCTCGTAAGTTAGGCAAATGATTTCTGTTAAAAAAAAGCACACATAAAATTTTCTTAAATGTTTCAGAATCTAACCAGATTTTTTAAAAAAATATGTTTGAGGTTACTTCTCAAAGGCAAACCACTTTGCAAAAGGACGCAAAATATTTTGAAACTGGATTTCTTGTATACATAATAATGAGATATATCTGTGACAGGTGACAGGAGGTTTTAAAACTTAGGAGTTCCTGGAGAGTTCTATCAAGTATTTTGAATACAGAATGAATTGTCTGTGTAGATAATGATTTGAAGAAAAGAATGGTTGCAGAAGCATGCAAGCAATTTTTTGAGTCAGTATTTCACTGAGAAAGGCTGCTCAAAATCAGTTGATAGCTTACAAAATCATGTTTGAAAATTTTAATTTTAATTCCATTTCTATGACAGGAAACAACTGGTTCTATCTAGAGTGATAGAGCTAGATGGATTTCAAATTTCAGAACAACAGGGATATCTAAATGTGTGGTCCTTCACTATCCAAGATAATGAGAGCTTTGTTGCTAATTTTAGGATGAACAGGATCTCACCCTTCCCAAACAGGGCTCTGCAATGGGAAGTGCAGAAAAACATGAGCTGAAATGTTCTTAATTGGCAAAAGAATACGGAGTATGATTACATTTGTCAGAAGATACACTCTTCGACTAGCTGTGAGAACAGTTTTCCTTGCCAGCCATGGCTGAAAGAAGGAGTTTTAAGAGTGTGGGTCTGAGCTTTTGATTTACTTCTGACACGCAGGGAAGAGTGGCACATACATGAGTACAGCCTTTAATGTCACCTAGAATAACCCCAAGACTGCTGGATAACTCGTGATCAGATCTGGCATAATTTCAGTTTGAAGTTTGCAGCCACAATCCACGCAGTCAATAACACAGACTATCCTATGGGGATTTAGGCATTTATTTGTAGATACAGGATGAATGAAGATTTAATTGATAAATGAATACTATCTGCATTTTGGGATGGGCAGATACAGTAACTTTTACAGCACTGAGATTGAAATTCTGAGTGCCTGAAGTTAAATAGTAAAATTGCAGCACCCACAATTAGGACTCACTGATGAAAACAATACTAATTTTAAAATACAATGATCTTAGAGGAATAGTATTCTCTAAGCAGAAGACGAGGGGGTTTTATCCCGTACTTCAGACCTCTCTCCTCCACGTATCCTCCACCATGTTTCTTACTTGCCACAGTAGTATTATGCTGGAACCACAGAATTGCCTTGATTCTCTCTCAAGAGATTAAATCTTCGTCGTAAAGGACAAGACTGTTACTAAAAGCTTTTTAGTGTTAGTGAAGAGTTCATTCACTTGAAAACTTCATTCCAGATATCTTGAAACTGTTTGCCAGTTAGCTGATTATACACACAAAAATGTTCTAGGAAAGGTTTTAGCACAATAGTCCAATATATGTAGAAGATCCAACTTCTTTCTGTTTCTCTGCTAGCAGTGGTCTTATTCCACCTATTGTAGGTAAATGGTTGTCTTTCAGGCTCACTTGTTAATACTATTAGATGTTGCTGGAAACTCTTAGATTTTCAATGAGCAGGTGTGCTTGTACAGAATAAATTGAGCAGGAGAAAATGAGAGAGAGAGACATTGCATGAGAGTCAGGAAGCTGTCTTAGAAATCAGGCATGTGACCTTGTGCATAATTAAATAAATGAAATGTGAAATTTTATAAACAGTCACAGATATGAAATTTTCTGGAAAGGTGGACAGTACAAATTCAACCTTCCTCAGGACAAAAAAGGCAGCTGAACTGAGAACTCCCACAGCATATGTGAGTGCCTCTTCCACTCCTCACGCTATCCTGCAAACAAAGGCTTTCTTGCTCTTGCCTGTTTACCATGCTCAAAAGTGAAGTGGTTTGCCTGTATTGGACTGTTTCAAATTAACTTAACCTCATGGTTTTGCTAGAGGTTTTTTCCTTGTTTCAAAAGCCACACTTCATCTTTCAGTGTTTAACCAGGCAAATAAACAAAAAGAATATCATGTATTTGCACATAAGTCACAAGATGCCTACTGAAATATAATAAATTATGTCCAAAATAAGCAATATTTTATAATTCTGCCAGCTCTGGAGATTGTTGTTTTTATACTTCTTGACTGGAATCCGTAATTGTTTCAAAGGTATGACTTCAAGGTATTTGAAGAATGAGATATACTGCTTCATGCGTCTTAGCTTAGGATAGTCTGGTGTTCTGCCCAATGCTACATTTCCAAATTATGTATATTATTATGTCATGACTAGAGATATAATAGAAAACCTCTCTATGATCACTACACTGAGGAACACCAAAAACCTCTGCAAACTGAACTGTCTTAGAACAGTATCTACCACTGTAAGTGTGGATGCTCATGTTTACATTTTATCATGGAGAATCTAAGAAATAGTGAAATACTTTGTTGACCAATGGCCTCTTATAGAGGTAAGAACAGGATAAGATCTCCCTTTTCCAGTCTTCTGCTTCAGTCACTGTCTTACCTTGAGCTGAGAAAACCTCTACCTGCAGTATCTTGAAACAGACACACATAGTAATGCAGAAGAGAGTGAAAAGCATGTTTCTGTGATGTTTTAGCAAAGAATGTCCTGCTAGTTATGCCTGGGAAGTGAATTCCTCCAGTGAAACACTGATGTTTTCTCTGACTCACTGGGCTTTTCCTAAGAAAACTAGTTTTAGGTCCCTAGTCTGGCAACTTGCTGTGAAGGATGCTTGAGGTTTTGTTTGAGAATACTGTATTGTCAAAGCACTATACTGATCGAAATTATGAAGTAAATACAAAATTGGATTTACTATTCAGATCAATAACCAATCAGACTGGTACACTAGAGGGTTGTAGTATGGCTTTAGTAAAAACCCAGAATGCAGACACATTAAAAGAAATGAGTTGTCACACTAATATAAAATAATAGACAGGAGAGTCATGATCACAGCTAATTTTAAGTGGGTATACTTAAAACTTCCGTATCTTTAATATGTCCTTCTGGTTTGAATTTCTTCTCTCTCCTAGTTACTAAAATATTCTGGTTTCAGTGCATGAAATTGGCTAAATATGTATAGTAATATTGCCATAACTTCTTCCATCTTCATTTGAAACTTTATAGATTTTTTGCTAATTAAGTTGCAACTGTTCCTTATGTGAAATAATAATAATACCTATGTATTTTTATGATAGTATCTAAAGGTTTTCAGAAGGACTGGAGAAGTATTACTCTTGATGTTGTACAAAAAAACAGTGCTACCTATGTCATATCAGGCTGTAGTATGATGCAATAGAAACAGATCTGTGTGATCAAACAGTGAGTGCTGAGAACTTGACATCCAAAGAATATCTGCTCTCATGGATTCAAATAAACTCTCATCTGGCTCCTTGGACTCAACACCTACATATTAACAGCTGTGTTGAAGCAAATACACACCTACAGCGTACCTTCCAGCTTACCTTCACCCCAAAATAATCCAGTTTGCACACTTAAAGAGTGCTTCACGTATTAACCAAAGCATAGTCAGTGGGGACGATTGCAAGATTTGCTTCAAAAGTGCACTCCTGAATCAAATTAAAGCACTAACTCAGAGGCTCTTATGTTGGAGCACCAAGAGCAAGGACACCGTAATACTCTGAGGGGGGGGGAATGTCTGTTTATACACTGCATGGAATCACAAAACTAGGGTTAGAAGGGAACTAAAATTTACTTGATGTATTTCCATGAGGTTCAACAACATATATGTCATTTCTAGTGAAAGTCTAATCTGTTCTCAAGAACTTCCAAAGATAGTGAGACTGCAATCCCTCTAGTAAAATAATAAAATAAAATTAATTATGTGCTGGCCATTAAGATTAGGTCACTGTTTGAAATCTGACCACTCTTAACCTGAATGCCTGCACCATTTTAAGTTGCCATCTGTTTGTTCCACCTCTCCCTAAGGAGTTTCTACTGAAAGGATGATTCAGTTGCTTGTGCAGAGTCCACTAAACTGCTATGAATTATTAAGCAAATCTGAAGTTGACCTCAGTTTATACTTTTGTAACTGGCTGGGTCTTTCCCACAACACAGATGGGATTTCTGAAATGGAACAGAAAGCCCAGCTGCGGAGGAGAATCATCACACTCAGCCCTGTGCAAGCTGGCTCTGTTCATCCATCAAAGACCTCTGTCTCCCTTGCTGTATGTTCAGTTCATTACTCATTACCCTGTTCCTATACAAAGAGAAATTATTTCATTAGCTTTATTTTAGGAAAGCCTAACTATTGTGGTAAAGAGTAAGAGATGTTTGGAAAGGATATGATGGCCTGTGTTTCAGGGTTTAAACCAGTCACTTCTAGGAATCAGACTAGGGCTTACATAGGGCCATGTCATCCCAAATGTTTTCAAGTGATGGATTTCTTCCATCTTTTTTTCCTGAAATACTGTTTGTGATGGAGGCTGAGCCTGATATCGCTTGGAGTAACAATGCCTCTTTTACTATTTTTCTTCTCCTTTCAAATGAGTTTGCACAAGGGGAACCTTTTGTCGGGTCTCAGGACATCCATGCCCTTCCAAGTTCTGAAGCCCCTATAGTCACACCCCTGTCACGGGTATGTGGGGTTACTGTCCCTTATCTCTGCTGAAGATTAGTATAGTTATATGTTGATGTAGGAAGCTCTCTAGAATAGTACAGAAATTATGAACTAAGTCACTGAATGGATCCGATAACATTTTAAGTTGTAATGCAAATGTATAAGGTAAAATTCTATGGATTCTTCAGTGCTTTGATCTTGAAGGAGCAGGAAAGTCTTCAAAGCAATGTTCTGATTAAGTAATTAAGGAGAAATCAGCACCTTTCACATTGTATACTGGACTGTGTAGAAGTCACTTCTGTGTTCTGCGGT
>Ga0065711_1032156_pt1 | contig 27894 bp, 14 predicted proteins | sample Hoacrofraction12_FD_59098 | JGI IMG/M metagenome (GOLD analysis project Ga0065711, IMG submission 59098) | Hoatzin crop microbial communities from Cojedes, Venezuela - Epithelial fraction 12 v2 (version 2) | ecosystem: Host-associated > Birds > Digestive system > Esophagus > Crop | place...
CTGAGGGAGCTGGGCTTGTTCAGCCTGAAGAAGAGAAGGCTGAGAGGGGACCTTATAAATGCTTATAAATATCTCAAGGGTGGGTGTCAGGAGGACGGGGCCAGACTCTTTCCAGTGGTGCCCAGCGACAGGACAAGGGGCAACGGGCACAAACTGAAGCAGAGGAAGTTCCGTCTGAACAGCAGGAAGAACTTTTTCACTCTGAGGGTGACGGAGCACTGGAACAGGTTGCCCAGGGAGGTTGTGGAGTCGTCTTCTCTGGAGATATTCAAGACCCACCTGGACAAGGTCCTGTGCAGCCTGCTGTGGGTGACCCTGCTTTGGCAGGGGGGTTGGACTAGATGACCCACAGAGGTCCCTTCCAACCCCTAACATTCTGTGATTCTGTGATTTTTTCCTTATTCTTCTGAATCTGCCTCATCTACCAGCTCTGTGCTTTCAGAATTACAACAGCAGGCTGCTACTTCGCACTAGTTCATCTCCGGCTTATGCAGAAGAACACGGAACAGCCATAGCACATCTAACCTCTGTCACCATCCTGGACCTGGTTCTCCGCTGTTTTGTCAGAACCCCAAGAAACCCACCCCAAAGGGAAGATATGGAACGCAGTCTGCACCTTTCTATGCTGGGTCCCTGACAACGGGCCCTCACCAGCGACACGCGTGTCCTTCTTGGCAAGGAACTGCCAAGCCTCAAAGCTCTACTCCAGCATTTTCCTCATTTACTAAACTAAGTCAGGGGGAAGGAAGGGAAAGCAGAACAATGGCTCCTCCTTTTTTTCCTCCTTCACTCCACGTGATCTAGAAACGTGCACTGCCCAAGTGATCTCCAATCAGCAATAAGTCCCATTTCCAGTTAAGAAAGAGAAAATTTCACATCAACTGATGTCAAAGCCCCATGCGAAGTTCAGGAAGTGCCGAGAATATTTTCTTAGCATTTCTCTCATCCTTTCAGACCTATTTTTTGCAGTCCTTTTCATTTAATCTTCCTGCACAAGAACATGCAATGTACTTCAACTTCAAACAAAACCCAAGGAACAGGGACCTGAACTCATCCAGAGAAATAATGAGATACAACAGAAATGTGGTCATCAACAGCACCACGCTCAAATAAATACAACGCGCTGTCAAATAAGAATAAGAAAGAAAAAGAGAGTTAAATAAAGAGTACACTGCAGATCTCTCAAACTTCCTTGGTATTTATTTCAATGTCAGACCCTTGCAATAAAAAAAAAAGACAGCAGATAATTAAGCCGTAATCACATAGTCTTCTCTTACGAAGTTTTTGCTGTTACTGAAAACTCTACTTGCTAACCAGGACTCTGTGGCAGATGCCGCATAAGCGCTGCTAGAAAACCACCTTCTCAGAAGTCAACACAAGAGATGACGAGAAGGACAATGACGACAGGCTGTAAAGACACAGCAGAGCGCAGTATTGGCCAGTATTGCAGGTAGGCCTGTCAGTACAGCAGCATCTTCTTTCTTCTGTCGATCCTTTTGCAGGCATTATAGCAAAGGGGTGTTTTCAGAGTGGATTTATTTGCTACAGAGCATCTCAGTTTTGTGAATGTTTCTGGGAAACATCTCAAAAGCTTAGAGAACCACAGAGCAAAAGCGTCGAGGTGCTTGTTAAAAATTTAAACAATCCATCACGAACTCGTACAGACTTCTGATCGTCTCAGAGCACCAGAGTCAATACTTCAACTGTGAATGGAGTATCACTGATAAAACAGAAATGTGCTGTGGCTAGCTAGAGAGAAGTGAAAGAGAATTACAGTCACAGCGAGTTTTTGTGCCCTGTACGGAAGCACTAGACGGACAGTTACTGAAGAGCAGGATTCCTGCACACAGGGAACACCAGCATCCTCCCCCAACTATAAATGCTCTAACAGATGATTTAAGCTTTCGAATGCTGCAAGTCTTAATTACTGAAAAAGTAAATGCACAATTTATAATTAATACTCTCTCTACCATAAATACTACAGCTCCAGATGCCAAGGAAGATTATAGTAAAGTCAGAATGCAAGAGTCAGCAGTACTGCAGTGTTTATTGTGCCCTATTCATACGCAAATATTTATAACGCTACAACACATAGAAATAATAAAACCAGCTTTATCATTCAGATCATTTTGTACTTACATTCCAGTCAACAGTAGAAAAAAAAGGATGTCTCTTGATTTCTTCAACTCCATCTGAACCAGCTCCTGAACAAAGAAAATACTGTATTTACAACAAATTTGGGTAAAGTCTTTGAAGAAGATTGCACTAAAAATCAGTTAATTTTAAAAAATTTGCATAGACATGGTTATTTGAGGGAATTTTAAATACAGAAATATCCCAAGGATGCAAAATACTCAATTAAGTAGCGTACACCTCATCAGGGAGGCAAATACAGTACAAGAAGCCCATAAATAGAGAGCGTCAATATTCTTTGCTCTGACACTGTCAAAGCTTTGGCTCACTGCTAAGAGTCACTGGTCCAAGAAAGTAATCCTTCCTTAGCCAAACCCAGGAAGTCATGATCCAAGGTAACAAGAAATGGTATCTAAACCCAAATCTTACTGACCACCCTGAGCTCGGTACCTCGGGCAACTACTGTCTTTAAAAAACAAACTCAACCCAGCTACCTTTATTTCAAAGACCCAAATAAATGAACCAACCCAATCTATTTGATGGGTTCCTTTTAAACAACATCCTCAGCAGACTTTGTGCTTCAGGGCTGAGGAACTGAGGCATTCCAAGTTTTGCTCTAAAAGAAAACAGAGAACAAATAAGAGGAAGAAATGTATCTTACTAAAAATTGTCTACATAGACTTCACTGCACAATTTGATGTGTCAAGGATCTATTCCAAAGTCTTGTAGAGTGCACGCATTTAACCCATCAGCTTTTAAGTTTCACATTATATGGGTGGTTTTCAAAAACAAACAAAAAAAACACCACATCAGACCAAAACCCCCAAATGCCACCCAAGCCCCTACAAAACAAGCTTTACGCCAAAACAGAGTAAACCAATTATCTCAGGAATACGTAAGTATTTTCAAAGTTACCTTCACGTCACCAGGAAGTTATCACCAAAATACCTCCACCAGAATCAACGCCAGAAGAGACTCACCAAATCCCAAACTACTTGCCCCTGAAGGGATTGCTCATATCCCTCTTGAAGCAAGAGTCTCCAGAAGTAGCTCATTAAGCCACCATATAAAAGCTTATTGACTTTACCAGGCTCATTTGATGCGAACAATTACGGTAAGGCAAGAAATCCTTCTGCAGAGCTGCGGCATCTATTAGAGCTCCTAGTGAGGCTAGTGACCTACTCCGTCGGCTTTCACAGGTACTATCACTGTAAACTCGTACTCGGGGTAAGTTCACACTGCCGTATTTTGGTGAGAACATGGCTTCTCTCACCCCCTTCCCTGATTATCCCCCCCTCAAAAGGCCTGAGGCTCTTCATGTGGTCTAAAGGAAACTCTTTGCTAGCCAAGCACAAATAAAGACGAGAACATATTTACCCAGCAACTTCACTTACTAATCACCAGTTTACCCAGTTTGTCTTGCTAGACAGCTTCTGTTGTAACTGAGGTGATTGAATATGGAAAATGCGAGCACGCAAGTGCACTCTCCATACACACGTACACAAAGCAACACCCGATTAACTACTGCTTACAAAATAAGGATTGCTGTAACAGTAGCAAGAGAGGGTAACAACACCATGAGCAGTAAATAATGCTGGTCTAATTCACTGTACTGATTTTATCTTTATTATACACCTGCAATGAAAATACAATTTCATCCCTAAGATTTTAATTCCTGTAGATACTTAATAGCATTTGCAGGGTCTGGGATCTAAACCTTACTGGGGCAGGGGGGTCTTAGGTTTTTCGCTCCTGTTCTAGCTTCATGCTCTTCAAGCACAGGGACTTACAACAAACTAATAAAACATGTTTAAAAATTACATTTTCTGACTTCCCAAAACGTAAGAAGATATACTTACTTCAGTATCATATTCATGGTTTCATTTCGATCTTTACCTTGAAATGGCAGCGTACCAGTGAGCATTTCAAACTGCAAAGAACAAATGTTAATCCAAATCAATGCTTCTTCCCCCAAGTGCTCAAACAAAGTGTCAAGTACTGTATTTTTCCCTATTGCTATATTAGACATACTGGCTTAAGTTTTTAAAAGATTATTAGAGAAGCTCACAAATCTAAAATTTTGTTTTCACGGGCAGTTTACATAACAACTGTGGCAAGTATAATGTAATGATGATGTAGGAATATTTTACATCATCCATACACTGCTTTAATTAAAGTAATAAATCCCCTTCATAGCCAAGTTTTAGATGTTGCCATACTCTGAAAACAGCAAGAAGAATACATTCTACAACTTTTACTTTTAAAGTCAATATGCATCTTCCAGCCTGATGCTCTAACACATCACAGCAAAGAGGTAAGTGCTGGTGGATACCAGCTTATTTCACTACTCCACTCCAGTATTCAATTCCACAGGTTTACTCTTACTAAAATGCAACTAATAGTCCATCAAACCAAGTCTTCACTTTTTAAAATTTTTCTTTAACTATCAAGTAACTTGCTAAATAAATACACAAACTGAAGTTTCACACTGTCTACAACTGTTCTAAACTACTAATGGGCCACAGGTATGATTTTTGTGTTCCTGATAAGTACTCCTCACAGGGCTAAGCAGGTAAAAAGTAAATTTTACCCAAATTAGTTGCCATTTCAGTAGCAAGTCAGTCACTGCAGTCTCTCTTCCCCTTACCCAAGCATTCATAATTAGATCTGCGCAAGCTTATTCTGAACACAGGACTTCCCGTCAGACACCGGCAGCGTATTTGTGAGACGTAGGCAAGGAAGCGTACAGTACCATGAGAACACCAAAGGACCACCAGTCCGCACTCTGGTTGTGCCCTCGCCTGTTTACCACTTCGGGTGCCATGTATTCTACAGTACCACAGAAAGAATAGGCCTTCTTCTCTTGATCTACTGATTCTTTGCTGAGTCCAAAGTCTACAACAACAGCATTACAAGAATATAGCCAGTAAAGAACTTTAGGAAAACAACCATGCTGTATACAGTATTTCACAATCAAAGCATTCACAGGTCTTGTTTGTTTGCTTTCAGGAATGTTCGGTGATTATCCTAGCTGTTCATGAAACTAGAAGCTGCAGATATCTGGAGATACCTCATACATTAGGTTCACTACACAGCACTAAAACCATTCTATAACTCATATTAAATTGACAGCCATCAGTAATACTACTCAAAACAATAACAACTTAATATTGGAAATATTACACATTTAGAGCCTTACAATAACCCAAAGTTCTCATTTTCTGTTTACTGCCTGCTTTATTCCCACAAAAAAATGGATACCAGTAAAAATGAGTTTCAAAGAGAACACAGTCCGCATGGTCTAGTATTACTGAATGATGAATAAATAAGATCAGACTAAAAATAATCTTGTTACATAAGACAACATGGTTCTGCAACCTGACTCAAGTTCTGTAGAGTCTTGCATATCTGCCCACTTTATTCCCAGAATACTTTTTTTTTCCCCGATTGAAACAAGGCCATTGAACACACAAGTCCTTGATATTAGCCCAGCTCTAAGACGCGGCTCTTACGCGTCCCTTTTTTCAACGGGTGAATGACTGCTAATCAATGACCCCATCAGTTATGCTTTCCGCCTTCAGAAGGAAGTGAGAATTTTCAGACTCAATTGGGTTTAGATACATCATGCAGAATTTTAAGCATTATGCACTTAAGAAACACAATTTCCATTATCCCATCAAATCTGAGAGATGAAAAAATTTCTTTTCTCTTGGAATGTGGTGGCAATATCTATAGATCAAAGTATGTAATGAAATTCTTAATACAGAAGTATCACCTTAAATGCAATTTAAAGCTTTCAGAAATTTTTAGCAGTTTGGTTTCCAAATAGTCAGTGTCTTTCGTATATATATAATTTCCTAGAATATATGTATTTTAATTGTTCCTCATACAATATTTTTCTGTAATTTTATATGCATTTAAAAGTGATAATCCAGAATTGAACAAAAAAAAAAAAAGAAAAAAAGAGTAGTACTTCAGCAGTCTTATTGTGCACTAAAATCTTTTCAGACCAAAAGCACCTCTGCTCCCTTTTAAAAGTCCCCTAGTTAGCAACTTTTAGCCTGGCTCTACAACCTCTTGCTCTTCACCTAACAGGCATTTCACAGCAAACCTTGACATAGCTCACTTTCCAACCTGAACAGTGGATAGCTTTAGTTGCTAACACACCACCACCCGAACTAAAGCTCCTTAAAAAAAAACCAAAACACATTCAACGTCCGGTTTTGTATTTTCAGCATTTCTTCTATTTTCACCACAGCAATTAGGATCCACACTTTACAGTAATACTGCTGCTACAACTTCAACTTGATCTATGCAGATATTAGCCTACATGAAAACTAACTTCAACGGAACCTGCATGGACGTCAGGAACTAGTAAAAACCCAAACCCATCAGATACAGTCCCTGACTAGCTAAAATACTTCAATAAAAGTACCTAATACTATATAAAAAATCATTACATAGGGAAGGGATACAGATTTATTATAAAAAGTCTTTCCAATAAAAGAACTTCCTAAACAGCTAACTACTGACTGACGCATACTTCAGCCAACACACGTATATCTTAGGCTTACAACTAAAAGCTTATACCGAAATACATTCGGAAAGTGCTATAGAAATAAACGTTACCTACCTGTTAACTTGATATGTCCTGCTTCATCAAGCAAAATGCTGAAAATTAAAATTCACATTCACCAATACTCATAAACAGGAATGTTTACATATAACATTTAAAATATAATAATTAACAACTTTCATCTCCACCTTCTGTCATTAATTTAACAAGACAGTACTATTTCACTTAAATCACAGATATATTTTTTTACATTTTACATTTGTTTACATAGCCTAATAAAAATATTTTTAATTTTTTACATTATTATTATAGTGGAAAACACAAAGCAACAAGCAGAATACACGTAATAGTGGTAAAATACATTTTACTTTACTTTTCTGGCTTCAGGTCCCTGTACACAATTCCCAAGCTGTGAAGGTGATCCAAAGCAAGGGCCAGTTCTGCGAGGTAGAATTTCACATCTTCCTCTGTAAACATAACCTAATAAGAACTGTATAGATTTACCTTCTGATCTTGTCTTCAGTTTTTAAAACTGCAATCTAAAAAAATACTCCTGTCTGCCTAAGTTTCAAAAGTACCTTATGAACTCCTAATTCTTGAATTCACCTAACAGAAATGATATGCTAATACAGGCTAACCGTCAAGTATACAAAAGAATTACTTGCAATGTTTAAACAAAATCATCAGCAGTTACTGCAGAGCATTAGCTAAGTTTTAAGGTAATAAATTTAATCATACTTGGTGTTACTGACCACCAGCACTCCTTCTGCCACAATCCCACACAGCCTGCTTTCCACTGCATCGTAACATTTAGCATGCAACTGCTCCTTTGGGTGACTGTCTCTGTGAATTCACATGACCAATGTTTAGAAAAAAAAGTAAGCATAATTTAGAAAAAAGTATGCAAAAATAAAACATTTTGTGAAACTAACAACGATGTGAAAATCTGCAGTGGGGAGTTAAAGGAAGAACCTATTCTGGTCTTAGGAAAAGAAACTTGAAGAACCCTAGCGAGATCCTGAAAAACTGAGCGACCTTGCACACAGAGCATTCCAGGTGAATGCACTTCTGTCCTAAATACTCAACAGGTTGCTTCTGATTTCATTTACAAGAATCAGCTCTGCTTTGGCTCATGTTCTACATATTGCTGGAGGAGCTAGTAGCATTTAAAACCTCAAACACAACTCCAGAAATTCAGCGAGCTACTCCCTCAGTTGTTGAAAACACCAGGAACAGGAGAACAGCCACCTCAACTGCTCAGTAGACAGCCAACAAGACTTCAATTGATTGAGCTTACTGATTTAGTAGTAAACTGATCAGTACTTGGAATTGCACGTATGTAATCTGTTCTAGTGGCAACAGAAGTATTCCTCATTTCCACAGTGGCATGTATTCATGGTGTATGAACAATAAAACTGTTATGCTACATAACGCTTCACCTGGATTTTACGAAGACCAATGCTGATGCCCTCTTGGATACAGATGAAAACCAGTAAGAGGAAACCTTAGATATCATTACTCACAGGAACAGCCACAATGCAAATCTCAGAATACAGTAACACTAAATGGTAATTTACAATCTTCTAGTAATAATTTCATTTAAAACTGCTTTCTGTGTCAAACTGGATACAATGCAAGTCAACTTCATTAAATTTTACCAACAAAAACTTCATTAAATACTCATTTCACTTCCACAGCTGAAACTCTCATACCATCATTAGAATTTAAAGACCAACACAAGTGTTATAACCACCTCATACTGAACCCAATTAATTTAAAATAATCCTTGTGTGGAAAGTATGAAATGCCATGGAGAATTTCTTCTCACGTTATTGTCCAGTGTCTTTGTTTTACCATGCACTTTTGAAAAATACCTTGTCTTCCTACCAGAAAATAAAAAGGCCTCATTTTTTTTTCATATCTACATACACAGTTGGTGTTTAAAGCCACTGTAGATGGTAACTGAAGTCTTCCAAAAAAGACGTGGAGACTTAACAGTAAGAAAATTTCACAATTACTACTTTATTGCCAAAGGCAATACACAGCCCCTTCCAGCCACCTAGCTAGTATTATTACGAACAGACTTGCATCCCTTGCCCAAGAACATCGCATGCTCAGTAATCCCAGCTGTGTTAGTGCAAAAGACCAGGTCTTCCTGCTCTGTCGGAATTCCCTCGGTAACGAGACATCCTATATCAAAGCAGAGATTGACCTCTTTCCTACCTACTGTTCCAATAACCTTCACAAGTCAGTGGGTTTGTTGAAGCTTTTAACCTCCATTTTAGCCTCAAGGTTAATTAATTTTGAGCTCAACTCGTAGACGTGATCACTGTTTTACCAAGGTCAGCTTGTCATAACTAAGGAAAACAAACCCCCTTTTAAATTCTTCCTTCTCTTTTGCCTGTTCCTAAGGTAAAGCTTTATTTTTTCAAAAAGTATACGGAGAAAAAAACCCTACTAGTTCATGGCCTTACATACAGGGAATACAACAACCTCCTTCACGCCATGAAAAACAGTTGGGTACCCACTTTTCTCATTTAAGAAAGTGGCTTGTCCTATGCATTAGCAATATAGATGTATTTGCACTGGTGAAAACACTGAAAAGCTCTCTTACTGCGAAGTCGCTGAGAAATCGCCATCAAAAATTTAGATCTTTATGAAAGGTTTGCAGAAAGAAAATAGAAGTCTTATAAATGTGTTCATAATACTTAAGGTAACGTATAATAAATATTTGATGGCAAATGCTAAACAAAAACATAACAGTCTGTGTCATATTCCTTCCTCTGAAGCGCTCTCTCCACAAAACCAGAGTAGCAATGGAAAATCAAAGTTCCAGTTGCATGCCAATGTTAGATGAAGGGGAGCAGTCTCAAAACCCTCCATGTTCACACGTTGTGAGATTAAGCACTCAGCTTTGTATTCCAGCATCAGGAAATTTTACAATGCAACAGAAATCTCTTATCAATGCAGGCTTCCAGGAGCACCTCGGCTGGCTACGAGCCTGAGAACTATACATCCGATACATCCCCTATTTTTACTGCTAAATCTTCATTTACTTCAGTTAGGTTTCCAAGCAACAAAACATTTTTAGACAAAAGAACTGTCCTTTGTAAATACCAAAGAAAAACACAGGCTACTAAACAGCACACGCTCATGTTTCAGGTTACAGAATATATTCTAGGATACGTAAGAGAAGCCCAAGTAAGTTATTAAAAACTTGGCTACGACAAGAATTATGAGGGAAACAGCTATAGAATACAAACTTATACTGCCAAAGAAAACCCCACCTGCCTAACACTGAGGGGAGATAAAATTTTAGGTACTTACCTCTTTGGATAATCGCGTGAATACATCTCCTCCCCTGAGAAAATCCAATATTAAATATAGCTTCCCTTCAGTCTGAAAGGCTTTAAAAAAAATAATAAAAAAATAAATAAATAAAAAAAAATCAATAGTTGTGTGACAAAGATGATCTACAAAACAGATCTGAATGCTTTTCCAACTTGGAAATTTCAGTGAAAGTCAGTACTTTTGTTTTGGAACAGAAATAATTCAGCAGCACATGAGGTAATTGATTGAATTATTACTTGCTTCTTCACAGAAGACAATCTTAGTCATAAGATCATTAAAATACTGTTCTTCCATTTGCCCTTTGTCAAAGGGGGAAACACCAAGTATGTGAATTACTGTGTTTTGGTTTTACTCAATGAAAAGTAAGAAATCTCTGCGTAATTTGAGTTTTCCAGGAAATCTTTAACTTCAAAGGACTTAAACCACACCTTTTCCATACACATCTATTTACATTCCTTTTTTAGGCTTGTGATTCAGACTTGGAAGAACCTAATCTGGGCACTAAAATGGACACTAGAAAACTGAGAAAGCACAAGATCAGCTATGCCGTCAAGGATCGAAAGAAAGTGTAGCAAAAAAAATACCAACCATAGTGCAGTTTGACGATAAATGGATGATTTACTTCTACTAATATATCTCTCTCCATTTTTGTACGAACTCTATCCCGAACTGAGGGGAAAAGAAGAAAAATGTAAGAGACCAGTATGAAACAAATGTACTGGATGTAATACAAACGGACTAGAAATGAGCACATGGAAAGTCTTTGCTGTATGAAGAAGTCCTTTTCCTTGTTATCTTATTTGTTTTTAATTTTTAAGTCTCCCACAAAACACATGCTGTCAGACAGTAAGACTATTTTGTTTCTTCCCTGCCCCAGCTTCCTTAACATCTACATTTTTTTTTTCCAACACAACCCAGTATCTTGTGATAAACCATATTTCTTTCAAGAAAGAATTTCGCATCTACACTTCCAGGCAGCTAACTTCAATCTCTGAATTAACTACCTGTACTGAATATATATTTTCTGTCTTTTAAGATTACTTTTTACTCTTCAACTACTAACAGTCCCTCTGGACACACAGTGGAGTTGCATCCACTACCGCGTCTTCTGACAGTGAGAACAGGAAGGCAGCTTGCTATGGCATCTATAACAAGAGGGAATGACGTAACATTTTTAACCACAGTAGAGTTCTAACTTAATGAAAGAAGAAAGGAAAATTGTTTCTGAAATTAATTTGGTTTACTGTAATGAAAAGACTAAACAGAATTAAACAATGCAATTCCAAACTGGGAGAGAGTACTTTTTACCACGTAATTAAAGTTATCTGGCCAGATTTAAAACAGTTCTTAACATGAACTTACAAGTTATTCTAGACAAAAAAGCTACTGTCAGAGAAGAGTTATGAACTCGCTGAAAATTATTTAAGATTTAAAGAATTTTTATAAAAAGAAGTATTAACAAGACTCATTTCAGAGATACTGCTGCACTGAAAACCATTTCCTAAAGTTCCAATTCAGAGATACACATACCTTTTAAAGAAGCTTTTTTCAGTACTTTCATTGCATAAAGTTGTCCAGCATCAGGACCAATTATTTTCCGAACGAGGAAGACCTGGTCATATAAACACCATTTTTAAAATTACTGCTAAAAATATTTGATGTCAACCTGACTAAAAACCTTTACTATGTCTTTACTTCTAATTCCATGAATATAGACCAGGAGATAGGATGTCCCCAGTCTCATCCCATTGCTCAAAAACTCTGAAGAACGGAAAGACGTCAAATATTTATAGCAAGTCTTTTTGCACAAGCAAGCTTAGTAATCGAATAAGCAACTACCACAAAGCATTTACAAACCCCCTATTAACTTCAGACAGCTTTCAGTGTTCTCTCCTATGTACACATCTTTAAAGGAAGGGCAAAATTGCATTTCCTTTATCAGATTAGAGGTACACGCACCTCCAAGCTCCCTGAAATATTCAGACTGGTCATAAACCATACATTCTTTCCTATAGCAAGCCTTTAAACAAGTAGTTCTATAAATGCATTTCTTGATATTACTTTCTTGAAGAATGATAATTCTACCTGGTCTGCCACCTCCTAAGAGATTTCTGAGACCCAAGTCTCAAATACATAACAGGCTACACTAATGCATTTGTTAAAGAGTGGCGAGATGAAAGCATGGAAACCTCACCATTTAAGATCAAAGCACCCTTTCCCTCTGGAACAGCAACTCCAACAGGTTTTTCTACTCTTTCCTCTCCAGAGGAGTTTTAAAAATAGATAGCATATAACTTGACAGTACGAAAAGCAGAATATTAGACAGAATAACGCATTACAAATACATGTACATCTACTGACTAATATTCTAACTACGAGGTCTTCCAATCTACAAAATTGTTTGGCATGTGCTCCTGTTTCCAAGCTGCTGTTCTTACAATAGCAATTATTGGTTACGAGGAATGTTTGTACTGTAAAAAAATAAATGTACCGGTCAGAAGAGAATGCCAAGAGCTACCCAAAACTGCCCCTCTCATCTTCCCTTGTTCAGATTTTCATTAACACTAACTTTATTTGCATATGTACTTTGTTAGAAATTATTAAATATCTATAAATGATTTTTTTAAAAAATAATCAAATAAGCTTGTCAAATTTTCCATTCTGGAATCAGAAATTCATACACTGTCACTGACCAGAGTTGTATGGGGTTGGGAGAGGGGTTGTTTTTATTTTAAGCTCTGGTTAGAGGAAAAATGTCATCATGTTTCAATGTTATCGGGCTCTGTGTTTTGTTGAAGTTTGGCCCAATGATTGACCTACAGCACCGCTCTCCTGTTCTTTGACGTTGATGCTTGAATAGTGAACGGAGTAATTAAAATACCAGCAAACTAGAAAACGTCTGTAAATTAATACACTCACAATTATAAAAGTAATATATTAATAAGCAGATACAAATACTTTAGTGCTTAATAACTAGCAGCTTGTGACAATGTAAGGGAATACAAGTTACAAATTCTATCTAATAAGAACCAAAATGCTGCCACTGCGGAAACTACTCGAGCACCATCTATTTAATTCGCAGACAAAGTCTCCAAAACCCTGCATCTTGCAGAGATGCAACAACTGGTTGTTAATTGTAAAGCACAATCAAGACGGACACGTCTTGCTCAAAGCAGTTCCCCCAAGCGAATGGAAGACCGTCTTCAGCAGAGCGGGGGCTGAAGCCTCAGAACGTTATCAAGGGCTGAGGACACTCAGTAGCAGACATGGGGTTTAACCCTTTAGTTCCGCGAAGCAGCGCTAAATCCCGCACAGATGCTGAAAGAGACAGGTCGAGAATGGGCACTACGCTAGCCAAAGCAAACAAACCTGGTGTTCGCTAAACCCAAAGGGAGATCCTTGGGAAGTAGGAACTGGAGAGAGAAAACAAACACTGTGAAGGCAACAGCCCTTGATCTTCGTTGTTTGTTTCCTCTTTCCCATAGAAAGCAACAAATACTAGATAAAGAGAGCTCTGTTCAGACGTGCAACAGTCACCATCCAATTCTTCAAGTTGGTTCCTGAACCAAGCACTGCCAGGTTTCAACAGCTCCAAATCAGACATCTCACCAAGCTGGTGGGATCCTGAGCAAGAGCGTTCCTTATGCTGTCAGAAGTCTGAACTCTGCCAAGTAAGAATCCATCTGAGTCATGGCTAAAGGTGTCCATACCAGATGTGCTGAACCCTAAGATAGCTTAAGACATCTCAAGTCAGGAGTAATAAATGCATGGAGTCTTTTCGTCTCAGAAGACGAGCAGCAAATGAGGGAACCGGCAACCAACAATTACCAGATAAAGAAATATATCTTAAGCTGTAAAACATTAAGAAATATTTTATAGTCTATTTTCTATACAATCACTTATTCACAGAATGTCTTCCTCGTGTCTAATTTGCTCCTCCCCCCCTCCACCCCCCAATAGAGCTCTATGCAGAGGTTTCTTCCTGCCATGAGATAGACAAAACCAGCACAAGCAAAGGAAAATGGAAACATATGTAAAGCTGACTGGCTATTTTTCATGTGTTGCAAAAGATCTAGCTTGAGACCCTGCTTTTAAAAAACAAATTAGCTGCTTATACACCAGGATTAATATCTCAATTAATGTGTCTCAAACTAGTGACTGAGATGTTTGATTTATAATTTCATTTCTGGAATGTGACACCAAGTGGCACACTACAAAAAAGAAATTATTTCCAAAAAAATGCCATATTTCTTCTATAACCTATTTGAATAGTTGTTCACTTAGTGTCTTTTAGCTGTAGATCACTTGACAAATACAACAATAAAAAACTGAAATACATTTCCCAGGTTATTCACTTTATTGTTACTACGGTTCAAGTTCCAAACTACCACAATCATTCTTCTTTATCTACATCAATACAGATTTCATATATTGAAAAAGGGCCAAACATTCACAGCGTGTCAAGTACCATCACTAAGAGACAAATCACCATCTCCTCCAGAAGTGTCCAGCAGCCTAAACCACAAAAGATGTGAGGCAACCTCTATGGAATGGAGATATTGTTCATTCCGATTCCTCACTAGATGCTGCAATAAAGTCTTGAGGCAGTTGAAAACACTATTATTTTATTTCAGACAGCCACGGCATTAGGCAAACAGAGCTTGACAACACCAGAGTTGTTGCATAAAAACCACCCCTAACTCTCCAGCCAACTGGTAAACCCCCTTGCTGTTGGTGCCGTTGTTCCCATGAAGCTGCAGATGCCCGTCCAGATGAACCACAAAAAAAGCCTCTCTGTTCAGTTACAGCAAATCGTAACCTTCCACGGCAGACCTCCTCCAATTTGCTGCTGACTCACCATTCCACCCAGAAACTGAGGCTGTTGCCTCTCTCTCTGATATGATTTGGTATCCTGCTACAAACAGTGCTCCCTCGACACCAGAGCAAGACTGCAAAAAACCCCAAATTTGTCAATAACTTTTCAAACGTTCCCAGCAACTCTGCCAAGGCGTTGTCTTTCTTATCCAAAAGTGTACTCGACCTAACCCTTCCCAGGTTGACTGTCTGGACAGGTCTATGGAGAAAGACATCGCTTTTCCTCTAAAAAATGTGAAGTCAGAAAGGCTATGCTAGGAAAAACAAAACAACCCCCCACATCAACCAACTGCAAAACGGGATGGGTAACTTCCGTTGAAAGAGGGCAACTTCCACCAGCGTATCTACCTATACTCAGATTTGGTAGGGTTACATCTAACCTTGCAGTATTACAGAAACAAAGGAAGTAAAACATTAATAAGACCAAGCAAGTTCAAAGTGGACATCAGATGGAAAGAAAATTTGTTATCTTACCTTTCCAAACGATCCCTGTCCAAGAACCTTAAGCAGTTCAAACTGTGCTGGATCTGCTTTCTCACATCCTTCTTTCACGTGGTGTGTAATAGGAATTTCTTTCACGCTTCCTTCATCCTATTATTTCAAGACCAACAAAAACACAACAGTGAAAAGGCCTGAACCAAGAAACGCTCCTTCGAAGTGCATGTAAATGCCTGCTCTCTTCTTGTTTGTTCCTTGGGTTTAAATAAAATATTTGAAATTCTAATAAGGCATAAAAGAAAGCTGTTCAAATTAAGAGTTTTCCCATCCATTCCTTCTTAAATAAATGCATCTAAAATGTCTACACTGAAGTAAAATTCTCAAAGAATGCTCATTTGCTCCTGTCACAGACATTACAACTACAGCAAAGACAGATTTTCTTAAATGAAAGGAATAAATACAGATTTTGAAACCAAATCTAAGATGATCCTTCTGTGTTTCACCTCCATTTAGCAGCCTTTAGTTATCCCAGTGATTACCCTTCTCATCTTTCCCTTTCCTGAAATAGTCTTAATGAAAGCTACATTGAATTTCGTCATTTCAGGTAATTACTGCTTTTCACGGCAGCAAATAATAAATATGGCCATCCAGTTGTAGCTAAAGGAATATGCAGTGTTTGAAGAGCATAAATAAAATATGAGTCATCTTCAGAACTCTGCAAATTCTTGCATCCAGCAGAAGAAACACAGTTCTGGGAAAGACTGTCCTGCACGGAGACCCTGGGCAAGCCGAGGGTAATTCTGAGGTAGGTAGCAGATCTCGTGCTCTTTTGACTTGCTCTTGTTACTCTCACCTTTTTCAAAGCACAGCACAGCAGCTGCAATTGTGAAAAGACAAACCTTCATGATGAAAACAAATCAGATTATGTATGGCAGCTTTTCTGGTGTAAGAGAAGTTTCCGTGAGCCAAAACAAGTGTGGCGTCACGATAAGCACCCTTGAAACTACAAACCACGTGCTAAAGCCTCCAACAGCAACCTCAGCTTGCGTGTAGAGAAGCTCCCCCAGCCCTGCCAAGAGTACCAATGAACTTCTTGTCCACAGCAAACACAACCCAACCACAACAGAAAATCCCATCTGATTTGCAGTACTTTGCTCTTAGGGTATCCAAATGATTACTAACTGTCCTCCTACCCTCTCTTTTGGTCTTCATCTTGAAAGCTCGTCTTAGTCGAGACCAGAAAAACACCCTACTAACCCACAGCGCATTGCCCTCCCTCAATGACAAGCATAAACACCACCAGATAAAGACCTGACCACTTGACGAAACAGTTGGTTTTAGGAAAGAACATAATTCTATTGCCAGGTTGACTACAGAAAGCCTTGCTGCCCAAGACCATATATTAAAACTTCTAATCAATGTTCTCAGATTTGATACAGAAGTATCTAGATTAAATTCTCTAGGTGGGTTTACACTGAAATTAAGGGTAGAAATCTGATCATCTAAATGTGTATGTACTTACTGCAATAATTAAAATAAGGGAGCAATCACCACACTGCATTAACTATCTATGCCTTAATTACTTTGCTTGTCCAGAGGGGAGAAAGCAAGACTTCAAACTAACATCTTGGTATATTCACAAACTGTAGCCCAGCTGTCATCGCACACGAGTCCTTTCCCCTCCCCTACACCTCCTCCTTCATACCCTTTCTGGAAGAGGCCTGTTTGTTCTGCCTGCTTCCCACGCAGAGGTAGGTATTAACACAAGACACGGCTGGATAACAAAGTTAATTCTTTAATTCACACTCTAAGCTACTTTATTTCCCTCTTTGTTCACAAAAAAACAGCTGACATACACTGATGATACAGTGTACACATCCCAACTTCATTTCATCCATCCATCTTGTTGACTATGCATACACATATTCATGGGAAAGATGCATGTCTCCATTTTTATTTATTTTTTTTTAAACACATACCTGGAATTTAAGGCAGGTAAGAACACTTGCATTTCAAGTCATCTGACGACAGATGAAAGCAGCAAGTCGCCTAGCTAGACGCCAAGTTGTACAAGACTTAATGGCTGGTTCTTTCGATGAAATATGTAAATCCTCTATTTGGAAGCCTTTTTACTTCCCCATCCTAATTCGTATTCCTTAACACTGTGAACCTTGCAGGAGAAGAGCTCTTTAAGAGTTCATCTGCTCCTCTGTTTATCACCCACCTTGAGTCATTAGCCTGTGACATCACACGTGGTTGCTGCGGAGACTGACAGAGGATTTCTAAATGCGAACGGAGGAGAAAAATGTTTTCCAGGCAAATAAAGAATAACTTGAGATGTATGAAATGAGGGTTTGGGTTTTTTTATAAAGTGTTTTACCTTCACCAAAGATGTCTATATAATTTCACCTACTTAACTATCATTAAAGTACTAAAAATTGACTGAAGTATAAAAAGACCCCTGCATCATCAAGAAGAAACGAGCAGGTAATGAGCTGAACAGATGTATCAACGAGTTTCGTTTGCATTTCTAGTTTGGCCCCCATGAACCGCAAATTTGGTTATCTGATCTTGTGCTCCGCCGCTCGAGTAACAAACCTATTTCAGGGCTCAGGTACGAGCTCCCACTGAGCTGCCTTGCTCAAGAGGTAAATATTCCCAGCAGGTTCAGCAGAAGACAAAGCACTGAAAGAACCGCCGCGATCGGTTATGGCTTTGTGCCACCTTACTTCGTCGCAGCTTGACCGGCATGTAGCTCCAAGCACCTACCAAACAAGCTCAGCAACATCCTTCTGGTTCAAGTAGGGGGAAAGACCGAGACGGCCCATCGCTCGTCTGTCTTTGCTACGTGTAAGGTGACTCTGACACTGACGGTTTATTTACTTACTCCACACCAGGGAATGGCCAAGCACCACATGTTTCTACACCCAAGAGTTTATTATCCAAATCGCTTACTTAAAAAGTTCTTACTGCGATACAAAGCAGTGGTTATGGATGGCAATAAGATCTACTTGATACCTTCTTCCATGATCCTGTTCAAAAACACACAGATGTGTGCGTGTTGAAAACTGATGGCCAGTTTTTCCATGCAAAGTCAGGCATTTCACCACACAGAGAATGAGCCTGAAGTTTAGTCCGAGACTAGCCAGCACACAGAATACTCACCTTCAGCATCTCCTGCATACGCACATCACCGAGGCACTGGGCAAAAATCATGGTCAATAGCGCTTATCTGGGTTATTCCTACATATAGTCAAATTAACATACTGGTGTATAAATTAATTCTGTCCTAAAATAGCACGAATTAAGTACCTCCTAGATGAATGTAGAGCAACTACATTACAAAAATACAATGGAAAAACAGATGACAGTGTAATAAGGTAACATTAAGCACCCTGCGTATAAAACATTCAAGGCCAGACTTTCTGAGGCTGCAGGACCTGTGACTGCGCTCTCCAGCACAACGAGATCCGTTTCCCACGAAGCACTGCCTCACGCGGCAACCCTTCCCAAACACGGCACTTCTGGCCCCGACCCAGGTACTAATTTTCAAAATCATCTTTGAGACTTAGAGCCTCTCCAAATCTGGTCAAATAAAATCATAGGTTCAAAAGTTATTAAAGAGCAGAGAATGCATAAATTTTGCTTCAAAAGGAAGCTAGGCCAATGAGTGTCTAAACTGGCCATTCAGCAAAGGTACTTACATGGTAGGAATACGGTTCACCTTCTTCCATGGGCTCATCCGCCATTTTAAGGCCATTTAGCTGGAGAGGGGAAGGAAGGGGAATGCAGCAGAGAAGAAAAAAAACAACAAATAAAACAACATTAAGACCTAACAATTTCAAGAGAGCAGAGTTCATAATTTGACCTATTTACATTTCAGAGCACACAAACAAAAACTGGTGTGTTTGTCGCTCTAATTTTAAACTGTAGTTTCAAACAAACACTACTACTTACTAATGTTTAGCATCTCCCTTATGCATCACTTCGCATATCCCTTTGTAAACACCAGTCCACAGTGTTATTTAATTGGAATTAATTTAAAATTCCTCCTTTAAAAGCTACAGATACCATCCATTCAAGATGACACTAACACAAAATTCTTCCGTTGTGCATGCTTCTCAGAAACCTAAAATCCTAGAATTAATTTGCAGTTTAAGGAGAAAAGATTCAAAAGTGATTTCAAGTCTTTTTGGGGCAAGAGGGATAAGTGCAAAAGCAGCTAGAACAGAGAACACATACCACAATTCTTATGCACTCAAATGATTACCTATTTCCTTAAAATATTAGACTCCTCTATAAACTTGCTAGCTTCACGTGTTATTTAAACATCTAACAAATAGAATACTCAAACTTTTTTGAAGTACTTTAGAAACTGTAGACATATATATTAAAATATTTGCGGATCAGTTTCCAAAATAACACCTTTCAGAGGCAAGAAAGTATGATATGCATCTGGACAGAGGCAAATAAATGACATGCTCTTAAATGACAAAGATATCAAGCAAACAGCCACAGCAAAACCAAAAGTTTTATACATAAAGTTACTTGTTTAAGCTCTCCTTAAGGAATGAAAACCCAATGCTAATTTTTAACAACTGAAAAAACCCAACTAACCAGAAATATAAAGGACGTGGTCTGTTTCAACATGCAAAGCACTACTTAAAAACCGGAAATACCTGACAAAACAGGTGAAGTCAATTACGGATTAAGCTAGTGATAATTGCTAATTTATTTATATGTTCATCGTTCAGCATCACTACCTTCAGTGGCATGGATCTCGCACAACAAAATACTAAATAGAAATAACAAAGAAACTCAAACTTCCTGAAAACAGAAGTTGAAGCAATTACTTTCTTGAACCAGGTAATGACATTTTTTTCTTGTACTTTTGGATTTATCTAAAATACATGCCTACGATACTGCTATACAGTATGCTTATCGGTATGTGACCTCGTAAAACACAGGACTACAACAAATCTTGAGCTGCCATACAGACCATGCCCCTGTTTAAAACCAAACCAGAAAACTCGGCAGACGAGTAGGGCTGAAGGGACGGGTTTACACCTCAGCAAATCCTCAAGCACTTCCACTGCTTCTTCCAGGACTCTGGATTTCAAGTTGAGCTTTTAAGAGCTGAACCCTAAATTAATGATTTTGATAAAGTTAAATCTCCGATTTTTGTATCAAGATACTGGTACTTCTTTGTGGACTATAACCTCATGGAAAAAAAAAAGGCAAGGAAAGTAGCACGAGGCTTTGGTTACTTTCACTCTTCTCTGAGTTTCTATTAATTTTAACCACGGTTCACCCATTAACTATAACTATTTTTTCCAAATTAGATACTGGGAGGGACGGGACACCCACTATACTTGTTACTGTAGGAATTAATTGGCTACTTCAAGTAATGATGCCAAAGTTCAGACCAGACATGAACTCCAACCTCGTTTCAGACGATCCACTGCCATGTGATTCCTTTCCACCGTATCACTAGATCACACTCCAGCGTGAATTCATGCAAGGCCCACCGAAGTTGTCCAAAAAACTTACTTGGACCCAGTAAGAAAATGGGTTTCCACTCCAAGTGCTCAGAAACAGGATACAATTCCTCACTCGTGGACTTCAATTTGAAATGAATTTCGTGTGCATTTCACCTTTTCTTTCTTAAATATGGTCAAGGTTTTCCAAGGTTTTCTACTTAAATTTAAGCTCTGGAACCAACAGCACCAGCCAGAGGAACTACAGCCACACTGAAAACAGCAGCTTAACTCCAGGCAATCAGATAAACCAGACACCGAAAGCTGTCGCTGCTGGAACGGGGGTTTGATCCCCACATCAGCATGTTATTGGATCTACATCGTTCCTGAGCACGCCATGCAGGCATACTTTCAGCTTTCTGGCAAATCAAACGTAGTAAGTTATTGGATTTTTATGGCAGGTAATCAAATGTCATCTTAATTAACAATTTCCTATCGTAGACTTCTCCCCTTCATTGTTGCTCATGGGGTGTTTTTTTCCTATCCAGTCTCTCTATAGCTACAAAGACTGGGATGCCTGCCAACTCTCAGTCCAAAGAATTTTACCTTCAAGTGCATGAATCTACTTTTATTGCCCGATATACACAACTATGCTTTTGCCTTCTTTATCTGTGAACTCTGATCATTATCCATTAAAAAAACCATAACAAAACCACTAACCTAGCTGTTGGATTGCAACCCGAAGCCTAGTAGTTTTAAAGAACTAGTAGTCTGCTAGTTATTCGGTTAAAAAATAAAATCAATGACAAATCAAATCATTACTGTTCTATACAATTACTTATATTGGCCAAGCTTCAGTAACTAAAAGTTTCCACTGTCTCTCATATCAGGCAAAAAGAAAAATTACAATTAATACTTCTTTCCCATCTTTATGGAAGCCAAATAAAAAACTCTCCCTCCACAGCCAACCGGGACCTCTTTTAGTGATTTAATCATTAATATTTATGCATAAACACGTATAGAACAGAACTATTTTAACCTTTAAGTCATTAGTTACTAAAAATCTATGAATCCTCAAATTTAATTTATTATTGAGAATTAAAAAGCACGTATCTCTATACGAGGGCAGCGGAAAGGAAAGACGTACCATTATTCTGAAGGAGGTTCTTACATTCTTGAACCATTTTGCTGTTCAGTACAGCTAAACTCCTAAGCTAACCAAGTGTTTTAAATATTAACTTCCATTAAGACACAAACTAAAGACATTTCAGCAAACGGTGTCAGTACTTTCCAAATAAAAAATTTTACAGTTAGAGAAAGTATTCCCCATTGTTGATCAGTACAAAAACAACCAAAACCCCTACATAAATAGAGAGGAGAACAAAGTTAAGGTCAGACAACCTGGCAGGGAAGAAACTTACTTTTCCAGAGGTGCAGGCTGCGAGCGCGACTCCTCCGATGCCAAACCGGCTCCGAGGGAGCACAGCACAATCTGCCTTCCCGTTTAAATAGCTGCGATGGATCCCATGACCGGCCGGGACCATACCCTATTACCTTGGGAGAATATCCAAAGGGCTTTTGTGGGCTGGTAGAAAGCTTAACTACTATTGCACATGTTTTTCCTCTGATAATTACAGCAGAACAGAGGAATCCCAGTATTGCCAGATTTGAACCATCTTCCCCCACCCCCCAATATTAAGGATGTTTTAACTGTTTACATGGTAAATATGTTATGGCTTGGTGGGTTTATAGGTTTCGGCCGAAAGCAGGCAGACAAATGGGCAGCAAAAACACCTAACCACAAGGAAAACCAGCAGAAGATGTAAGACTGGTTCATTCCGCCCTGTTTTCACACGTCTTCATCTAGGCATTTAAATAGAATTTAAAATTCTATAGAGAAACAGAGCTGGGAATTTTATAATCATAATATTATTAGAAGTAAAAAATATTATTCATCACCACTCACTTATAATCTAGCCTGGCTTCAAACAGGTAAAGTTCTACATACAGATCACCAAAAGCTTCTGCACCTCCCACGGTTCCCCCTTCACTGTGCTTAATTTGCCAGGTTACTGCAGCTACGGTCACCAGACCTACACCTCGCAGCTCCTCCAGATGAACGCAAGACCAACCAGTTTGCTTCCCCACATACAAAAGCATTCCTTCAAACAGTTCTTTCAAAACGTTAGCGTGGAAGCTTACATTAGAAACCCCAATTATTTTGAAAAGACTGAAAAAAAAATACTTTGGAAAAAAAAATCCTGTTAAGACAACCACGTTTGTTCCTCATTTATTTTTAATTACATCTGCAGAGAGTTTGCATCATTAACTTAATTAGCAACACATTGGCTTACTGAATCTTGTTTCCTGAGATAGGTTTGAGAAATTGGGGCGTTCTGTGCACAGCCAAACAGGTGAGGTGTTTTATTATATTTAAAAAAAAAATGTCTAAAAGGCACAGTGACCAAAACCTGAAGCTTTAAGGCACCTGTTCTTCCTACAAACCATCCACAACTGTTCTCCATGCAACACTGTTTTGCTTGGTCAGTTTTTTAACCCCTAGATACTGTCGCTGCGTGCAGGTGCCCACGCTGGATTCGGCGCTCCTTACGGCCTGGGCTCACAGGCATTCGGGAGGAACGATTTCCCCCAGCCGAGGCCACGAAGCAAAGTGCTCGGGGTCACCCCAGCCGACGCCGAGTCCCCCCCGGGGAAGGACGTCCCACTGTCGGCCGTGCCCACATCAGACTCCGCAGGTCTGTGCTGGGTTCTCTTCTGCGCTCACCGCACAAACCCTGTGCGAGCCTCAGGCCCTCGGCTCCTCTCGTAAAAGGAAGAGGTAACTCACGCTCTCCTTGAACACACCGAGTATAAGAGGAAGATAAAGCCATCTACCTTTAAAAAAAAATAAATAAAAAAAGTAGTAAACACATAATCAGCTACTAGGGAAAGTTATAAAGTTCTTTTCCTGTGGCAAAGTCAATCATGCATTCAGGCAGGATAACAAACCTTCAGCAGCAGACAATTACTAATTTTAAGAGAACATTTTGATCCTTTCCATTATCAGAGATCAGGGGAGAATCAGGTGTGTCTCGGACTAGTTACAGCCATGACAAGACACAACCCTCATCACAAGCACCGGGATCACTGGACTGGTAAAGGACTTGAGCTCTTCTCGCTGCTGCCTGCCTGGGAGCAGACTGCAACTCCATCATCACAGGGCATGAAGCTGCCACTCAGGAAATCGTGCTTAATGACAGATTAAAGAACACTGGAAAAGGGCAAGATCTAAACCTGACGAAAAAACAACACATTTCAGATTTTATTCTTGTTGTAATACAGAAGTACATCTACATGAACGCTAAAATTCCCTGTATTACGAGTTAACAAATCACACCGTTCCTCTGTTTCAGAGTTACGGGGCAGTCTCTCCAAAGATGTCCTGGGGAACCGAGATGAGCTACCTGGACCAGACCCCCTGCTCCTTTCAGAGACTCCGAACACCACAGCAGATTTCCAAAAGGATCTTCAGAAGTGGTATACCAAAGCAGATTTATTATTATTGTATTGCAGCACTTTTCAAGGCATAAAGACACTCATTGTTTTCCATTTAAGAGTATTAATGTGCTTTTTTTCTTTCGAACACAGCTTGTTCTCATCAGTCTTTGTAAAAACTGTACACTGCTGCAATGGCTGAGGGCACTTAACGCAAGTTACACGCAATACTATTACTTTCTTTTCTTCACGTAACACCAGAGAGGTTTTCAGAGACGCACAAAACTAGGTAGCTGAGTCATCCACGTCACTGCCAGTAATTACTCACAAAGGAGTTATGCAACGCCTAACACGGACAAAATGCAGTGGCCTTTGACAGACCGGGCTCAGAACATACTGAAGAGGACGGGCTAAAAGCAGTGGCCAAAATCAAAGACGCATTTATTTAAATTACCACAGGCACCAGGCTATGTACAACAGCAGCAAAGCTCACAGCCATGCCTGACTTCCAACGCAGCCCAGTTTTCGAGCAGAACACTTCAATTTCTAGTCGCTTTGTTGTTTCAGCCTTGTCTGCCCTGTCACTCTCAGCCCATGAAGCAACTGGTTTCCGAAGTGTTCATTTCGAAAAGAAATATTTGAGTATGAGGTTGCACTTACGCAATTCTCACTATTCATGTATTGCAAACAGCATGCACTTAAGTCAATTACACTTCTCCTTTTAAATGCATGCAAGATTACTACTACTGAACAAGCAGAAAATTCCAAAACTACTGTATTTCCGCCCAATTCATTCAGCTTGGTCAATAAAATGTTAACGTTCACTTTCCTGTTTCTTTGTAGACTGCAATCATATTTTCATATTCTACAACAGTTGATTATAATCAACACCCCTGTACCTATTTTTATTATAATGAAAATACTTACTGATCCTCTATTTAGGAGGAAAGAAGTTCACTCAATAGTCAAAGCTTAAGCTGCACGACACCGACTCTTCCTACCTAGTCTTAAGGAATTCCCACAGCCACAAAACTGCTTCACCCGTGACACCGTCACAGGAACATCAGAGCAGACAGAACAGCACAGCATACAGTCCAAGAGGTAACCCTCAGCACTTCAAAGACCACCAACATGAAAAATGGCAAAATAATTCAATCCTAAACTTCTTCCAAAAGTTCATGTTGCTTTTATGCCTTGAAGCATGAAAATTTGTTTCCTAGCTTCAAGATCGCATCCTTCCCTTGCCAACTGTTTTTAGTTCAAGTCGACACAAGTGCTACTTCACTGGAAATGCACTTATTTCTAATAACATCATCCTCGATGTAGTCAATAAGCAGCTTCTGCAGACAGAACTGTTTCTCTAATTTTTCCGCCCACGCTACAACGGATGGACAAGAGCACCGGTAATTGCAAGGAAAGCAGTCTTCAAAACACAGGACGCTTTCACACGAACGTTGTTGTTGACTGCAGTTCCAGCGAGGCCAAGGTCACCGAGACCTATCAGATTGCCAGCGTAAGGTTGTAGTAAGTACTATAGGCTATAATTAATTCTATAAAATTTAAGTGAAGAATCCAAACCAAAATTCATTTTAACACAAAACAAACCTTTGTTAGAACTCCAAACCATGTGAATGTAGCAGTCCAACAGGTGAAGAAGTACTGCACCCCCCCGAGATGCACTTAATCTAAAGTGTTATGACAGTAATAAGTATTTGTTAATGTAATTTGGGAACTTCACACGCAACGAAGAAACTGGTTTGGTGTAAGTGAAGTCTCAAACGCTGCTAGCCAAATGTAACACAGACGGAGCAAACACAACGTCTCAGTTTAATCAGAGTACAAATGAAACAGTTTCACGTGGACCCTGTTAAGTAAGTAGTTCATGTACAGGCTTGAGGAAAAGACAATTTCAACAGCGACTGTTGCAAAGAGCTGCCTTCAAGACGCCACGAACACAGAGGTGTTTCAGCTGGACATCCACTGCCCTATCCTCTGTTGGCGAGACCAGCGGGACTTCTGAACCAGGCTCCCGCGGCCGTGCGTCGCCAAGCTCACGTCTCTTCATTAGCTCGAGCGCAGCCAAGTACTCGACGGGAACTTGAACGTCACCACCGCCAGCAGAACCACCTGCCTGAGCTTTGCTGTGCTGGAGCCGGGGCTGGCTCTTCAGCCAATACCATGTTTATGGCAAAGCAGCTGAACACAAGACTCTGGAAGTGGCACCAGCCTTGGGGGAGGGGTACTTGTCCAGCCAAAAGATACCGAGATGCACAATAACCACAAATATTCACATTGCAGCTCCAGTACTGTAAAGTTGATTATTATAACACTCCTGTATCTCAATATTCTTAAAGAACAGATCAACGGAGCCAACAAAGTTTCCGACCTTCAATAAGCTTCGTACCTCAACTATGGCACACTATTTTTACAAACCATAATACTAACAAATACACCTTAATAATTCTGCTGACTTTTTAATCCCCACCTGTAGTTTCACTAACATTAATTGGATTTCTCTAATATTAAGGCACAGGGACAGCATCAGCTATTATCAGATCATCAGAACAGTTTAAAGCGTTAAAGTGTAGCAGCCATGGTGTGGAAATGCACATCCAGTAATTGCAGCACTTGGAAGTGGCACTCTGTAGGCACAAGCTACGGAAAATTGAAAACCACCATAAGAAATTTAAAACCTCGTGGCTTTATTCCTATTGTGAAGTACTGTTTTTTTTCCCTTTACACGTATAAATTTTTGTCAGAGAACCAAATTTCAGCAAGACCCTGTAAAGGATATCCCTTCACTCTTCCCAAAGCTTCACCCCTCGCCCGTTTTGCACAGTTCATACTTGGAGATGAATTTGCTACAGACCTTTTCACTTAGGACACGAAAAGCCTACCGCATCGCGGAAAGCAGGTCTGACCAGTTTTCAGAAGCTTCAGATAACATCTTTTGTGCGCCTAATGCACCTAGCTGTAATCTTTTATTTGTCATACTTGACGATACTTGATATGTAACCCTATGCTTCTGATTCGAAAAGTTCTCATACCCGAGGGTCCCACTCTGCCAAGACACGCGCTGTCACAGCGCGACCAGTTCCACCATTTATTTAATTTTTAAAACCAGCACTGGGTTCTTGCTTACGGATGCACCTAGAGCGCGGCGCGAGCCCTCCAAGCCGCTCTCGCCGTCGTTCCTCGTTCCTTACCACGTTTACGCGCCCGAACGCCAGAGCCACGCGCTCCCGGCCCTTTCTGCTGGTTCTCTGATAATTATTGTAGAGTTATTCCGTGAAAAAGCCAAGGGGCCTCTCCTCGCGACGACCCCCCCGGGCGCGCACGACCCAGTATTTCGGAAGTTGAGGCAACTTTCCACGGGAGCTGCGCCCACAAAACCCAGCGAGCTGACAACAAAAATACAGCCTCCGGAGCTGGACGGCAACCGGGGAGCGGTAACCGGGCAGCGGTAACCAGCTGGGGAGCGGTAAGGGCGGTGAGGCGGCGGCACCGAGCACACCGGCCCCGCACGCCGCGGACGGGCGTCACTCCCGG
>Ga0065711_1032157_pt1 | contig 27892 bp, 18 predicted proteins | sample Hoacrofraction12_FD_59098 | JGI IMG/M metagenome (GOLD analysis project Ga0065711, IMG submission 59098) | Hoatzin crop microbial communities from Cojedes, Venezuela - Epithelial fraction 12 v2 (version 2) | ecosystem: Host-associated > Birds > Digestive system > Esophagus > Crop | place...
GAAAAAAAAAAAAAAAAAAAAGATTTCCTGGAATTACCTAGTGCCTCATAATACGAATCCTCTGACCAGCCGTGAGGATCAAACATGTCCTAAAGAAAAAGAGTAAGTCAGATCAGGGCTATTTCCACTTATACGCAAAACCCAGTTCAAAAATGTTTTATGTATTTCTGTTCACTGATGATATTCCTTACTGATTTCTTATTTTATCTCAGTGACACAAATATCACATTGGACCTTCTTTTAAGGGATCATGTTCTGTTGTGAATGAAGAAACAGTTTTGAAGCCAAAAGGATGCCGGGATAAGTCATGCATTTTTGTGCTGCTCAGCTTCTATCCCCTCCGAGGAGGTTCATGTGTATCTACATGCTTCAGCAGTCTTTGTTCAGAATCATTATAGAAAAGTTGGAGGCACTGAGGCTCAGTACCACATCAAAACATTCGCCTCTATGCAGAAGATCAGACTAAAGTTCCCTTAAAGGACTCCTAAACAAGCAGGCTCACGCAAGCCTGAGGTAAGACCTACCATTCCCATATTATCTTTTACCCAGTCCCTTGCCAGTCACAGGTATTACACCTCACCTTTGGATAATTTGTACCAAGTTCATCAATTGAACAAAACTGGATCAGCTTTTCATAGATGCTGCAAAGGAAAGGCAAGAGTTCAGAACAGGCCCAGTGAGTAAACGGAAGTGTTTCAGATGTGTTAGTAGAAAGAGGCTGCCACCACTCCACGCTGCAATAGTAAAGTCAGAACCCGGGGAGCCACGCTTGCTGTGACGGATGTGGCATGCCATTAGTCACATTATTTCCCACTTCCCCCAAATTCATCTCCCAGCTCCCAGAACAGAGACATCTTCTAAAATACTTCATCCAAAGCCTGTACACGTAAAATCTGACTGGCACACCGACTCTAGCTGTTGCCTCACAGAACACAGCGAGTTTTTTTGTTTCAGTTACAATCAAATTATGTCTTTCTCATTTTTGTAAGCAGTAGTACTTCTTGCTCAGGATCCTGTTTCTGCAACAACTCTAACAAAGCGGAAAATTCTTGGAATTTGCTCTGTGGTGCTTTGGTCACACAGGAAAACATGGTGGCTCACCTGGGGTTGCGGAACTCCTTTTTCCTCTGAATGATGTAGTTCATATCCATGCCCTCTTTTATTTTCCTCTCATATAGCTTTTGAATTTTATCCTAAGGGAGAAAGATTACAGGGTGAGCCAGTACAAAAAGCAGGATGACACCAGCTGACTATCCAAAGCGCACATGTGCAAACAAGCCAAGTGAACCAGTGACCTCCTTGCATGGAGCAAGGATTCCACCGCTCCCCTAAAGCCAGGCAGGCTGATTAGTACAGACACTCCCTCCTCTAAGGTCTGAAAGTATCTTCATGAACGGTCTGGACAGGTAAGGGAATTAACCTTTTGCACTTTCTGAAGGCTTCAGTGATTAAAGATCTGCACTTGAGGCAGCAGTGCTGACTCCTTCCCAGTGCGCTGTTTCCAGTTATAGCTATGACTGTAGAGGAGTACAAGCCAACTCCGAGAGGGACATGTGAACTCCACAGAGGTTCTCCTACACCTTACAGTGGCCATCACATCCACCTTCAGACTCAGGGGTGCACCTGAAAAACAGCTGCTGGGCTACACTGCACAGAGGGCAAGGCTCATGGCCATGCCTGCCTAACAGACAAGCAGAGCCACGTTCTGCTAGGGAACTAAACCCCATGTGATCATCAGGTATTGCTGGTGGTGTTTACTGACAGCCAAACGCTCTCAGGAACAATGCACTTGTAAATCCCTGCTTGGGCACAAGCGGCCAGTTCGAGGGAATCAGCTTCTGTTTGCAGATCACTCACACAGCTACAAAGTCTATGGATATCTTACTGAAGCCACTACCCCCTGCAAAAAGGCAACTTCATTGAGTCAGGTTGGAAATGTCAAGCAGTCTATTCTCCAAAAGACTGGAAGATCTAAAAATAAACATGACTTTTTTCTTCCTCAGCAAGGTAGTGAAAGACCTTAAAAGTATTTTTGCTCTGGTGATGCTGAAGAGATAGCAAAAGCAGAAACTTTCAGATGGAACATAAACTTTAGTGGTACTAGGAGAATACTCTAGTAATTTTCTTCATCTTTTCTTTCTGACACAAATTGCTCATGTACAAGAGGAATTTAAAATAAGACCAGAGGCTAGACCTTCAGTCTTTCAGGATGGGAGAGTTGAGTCAATTTTCTTTTGTTGCTTCTGGATAAGTCACTTCATGTCTCCCTCTGTCTGGACAGTCAACTTGAATACAGAACTGACTATTGTCTCAGGGTTTGCCAATGCCTGAATAAAAGAGGATTGTTAAGAGCTGAAACTCCTATTTCACTGACCTTATAAAAAAAAGCTTTGTAAGACAAATTTTCAACAGGTCCTCACAAAATTAGCAAGAAGAAATTACACAATCTCCACATCCAGTGTACATGATGTGAGTTTTGAAGGAACAACTGCAAAAAGGTGAATTTGGGGAGTAGAAATGATTGAATAGGTGTTCCCTTTTGTTCCCTCCCCGTGGAGGCAGCAATATGGTTCACAAAGTCCACAGATGGGGAACTACTCAATGAACTTTACAATAAGAAATACTCCCTTTGGCAGAGTTCGAGACACAGTTTATTAGAGGAAGAATCTGACAAAAGGAAAGAGCAAAACAACAGCAGAAAGTCTAGAACATTTTGCATCTCTAAAGAACAATCCCATCTCCTTGCTCAAAGTGCTTTAAGATGTGGTTTGACCTGCTAATAGAGGACAAGTTCGCCTTTGATTTAACACAGTAAACTGCTGTCAAAGGGGAAGAAAATCTGCTTTACTCTGTCTACTCTCAAGCTCTGTGCATTCCTCAGATCTAACACACTCTAATTCATTGATGTCAGAACAGTAAAATCCTCCTACAGCACAAGAGGAGGAATGGGTGTGCCCAGGTACACTGCGTGGAGACGAAGCAAGCGTGATCTGGATGGTGAGTCATTCTGAATCACCACTGCACGTTAGCAGCTTACTCTATCGAGCTTTCCAGAAGTGAATCTGTACTTGCATTTCTACCGGGTAGATAACTGCAGTTAAAACTCAAATGGGTGGTAGAAAACAGCAGCCTCTGCTCTTTCATTTGCCCTCCATCAGGACGAACAGAGCAGAAGGTTATTGCAAAGTTGGTTACTGCAATTATTTGGGCGCGCACCAGAGAAAACATGCATTTGTTTTCTTTTGCTGCCTCTAAGTTACTAACCTCCCCTCTAAATGTTTATCATCTAGAGATATGTAGGTGGAAAAGGAATCCAGTCAATGCTGCCTCAACTATTCCAGTTAGGGGATTCTCAGGCCCGTATAGAAAAACAATGATTCGTTCTTTCCTACGGACCTGAATTTGCTGAGGTAAGAGGATAGCAGCCTTCACAGTAACCATTGCTTCTGTGTCACTGGTGGGATCAAGAGCCATTTTAAAGCATAAGTGACCCACAGAGACTGGAAAGCAGCTTTAAGCTACTTTAAGATTCCTAAACTAGAATTGCTGTAGAATCTAAAGCATTAACACAGTGCATTCATAAACTCAGTGTGGTAAAACCGAGCTTTAACGCTGGATTTTTGACTTGTGAAAAATAGTGAGCAGAGTTCCCAAATATCCCCCCCTCCCTACTGAATTGCAAGCCTTTTAAAACAAGCAAACAAAAAATAAAGTGGACTTATACCAACCTGCAAGTGGTTAGAACATCTGCCAGGAGGCTCAGGAGGGATTTTGATCTCATCTGGAGACATGTTCCGCACTCTCTCTGAAAAAGAAGCTGTAGAGAGCAAACTGGGCATGAGTTCTGGCAATACTAAAGGGAATTTAAGCCATGGAAGTCATTAAACTTGTTTTATGTCCTTGCTACTCTATCATTGAGAACTGACAACTAAAGGTAACAGGGGAATGCAGTCTACTGGTACTCATGGTGTTCTCAAAGTGCTGAGCAAGAAGCAACTAACCTAAAGGTTAGATCACTACAAGACAGATGCTATGCTTGCTTTATTGATATACTATATTATGACTCTGTGTCACACCCATGCTTAAAGCTTTATTTTCAGGCGTCTCTTCACCCCAGGATGAAAATGTGAAAAAAGCTAAACTACTTCCCACTCCAGCTGCAATTGCTGATAAGATCCTCAGAGGAACAAAGGCTGGTTTGTGGAATGTATCTCTGAACCCCTGTACTGTGCACTACATACAGAGCCTTCTACTACACCAGGTCTTCCATATGCACTTTAAAATCCTGCTCTGAACAGCTCAGAGAACCTGGAGTCTCTGACAAAACTTGTGCCAGGATACTTCCAGAGAGAGAATCAGACTGCATACGTGGAAGATCACAGGATCAATCTAAGGCAGCCTGGCTCACCGTCATTTTTAGGGAGTAACCACTTTGCATCCTATTTATTTCAAGACCTACCTACATGAACCAAAACGGTTCAAGATGGGAACAACTCTCCCCAAGGCGGTCAGGAGTTCACCACAAGAAATTACATTTCATCCTTAAGTTAACGTTTCCTTAACAGGCACTTTGATCTTTGCTTACAGAGTCAGACTACTGCTAGAAAGAACAACTTGTTCTGCAGGACTGAGAACAGACCAATACAGATTGACAGATTTCTACTGCTGTCTGTGATGGGATATACCATTAGGGTACCTGATTGCCCTGTCAAGATTAGTCTACAGAGTTATCAGCAAAAGAAACTGCCATGTTTCCCTCCTATTGCTTGCTACTTTCCCATTCAGTTATGGGAAAGCCAGGCAGTTTTCTAGCCAAGTCTTGGAGCAGAGATTTGTGCCACATTTAAGCAGCTGGGATTGTTTTCAATCATCATTTGTACAGGGAATGCATCCCAGAGTCATACTCTGCAGTGGATAAAAGAAACCTGACACCAGCACAGAAGTCATATCAACTAAGCCACTCACGTTTGCAGCTCCCCAATTATACATTTCTCAGTAAAAGCTGCCTGAACTGCAGTTCCAGCACACTCAAGTTCAGCTCCTTTGACGAAAGCCCAGCAGGGCACAAAAGACAAGACACCGGCATTTGAACACTGCGTGTTCTCCTGCCTTGCAGCACAGAGCATCAGATAGCTGAGGTTACAGATAGTCCACACTACACATGTTCAGTGCTACTACAGTTTCCATTTCTTTTGTAAAAATGTAAAGCACTGAGGACGATATCCTTTGGAGAAGCAAAGCTGGCAGGCGACCACTCATTCTGTTTGATCAAGATGTTGCTGAGGGTTAAATTCTTCTGCACTTGCTAGTAATGAACAAAAAGTGTCCTTTGGCATTTACTAAGAGGGTGCCTCTATGGAGAGGGAAAGCTTGCCAGAGCCCCTGCAGAAAGGCAGGCAAACTGGAGCTTCCTGACAACAAAGCAGACATTTGTTACAGGTTACAGCTGCTGGTGGGATGGGGAAGCCTCTAGTTTAATTAGAGTTTCAGGAACCCAGAGAGACAGTAGCAAATAGACAGAAGTGTTCGTAATAGACGGCACACTAGGCTTTCCAGAAAAGGTAAAAGCTGATCAATGGCTTAAGAGATTCGCAGCATAAGCAGAAACATTACAAAAGAAAAAAGGCCACCAAATTCAGACTTGAGGCAAAGAAAGGACAATAGAAAAAAATCAAGCCTAGCGCCAAGGCAGACATCCCATAGGCTCCTTAACTTTGCAGATGACCAGAAGAGCCACAGAGAACAAAACCTGTATGGGAAGGGGAACTGTGGGCTCATATAAAAACTCAGGAACTAAGGGAAAGAACTCTGTCTAGCATCAAAGAAATCAAAGCCATAACAGTACGTTCAGCAATCAAGTCAAAGCTCCTTTGAAACAGAAATAACACCAGAGGAGGAACAAGAGCTCCCAATGAGACAATATATTTTGACCCACGAGTTTTCAGGTTTTAGTGCTCATCTCGTCTTTTGTTTAAGCCATGCGAAAACAATCATTTATCAACATTACACTGATGGGAGAAGGCATCTCCTAATGCCTTACAAGGAACTGGAACTAAGACATCTTTGTCTACCGCAATCCCGCCATAGCTGTACCAGCTGAAGACTGAGTCAGCAGTTAGGCTACGTGCACCCTGTTCCACCTCCCAAACTGAGCACAGACACACGTTCATCATTACTCAGTTATTTCATCACATCCCAGCCAGACTGAGATGGCACATCATTAGCAAGAAGAGGATGAGTTTAACCCCTTCAGGCTTATTTTACAGTAAGGAAGTGCAAACTATCCATGCCCTTGAGCGGTCCTCAAACTTCCTCCCCAAACAGACAGCACAACAGCTCATGCCACAGCCTCGTCCCACCAGGTCTTTCCCTAGAGAAAGGGGTAGCTGGGATTATCATTCAGGAATTTGCACACATGGCCACAGGCTCCTGTATAAAAGATTTTGTGTTTTAAAAGTCCCAAGCACAGCTTTCCGCTGCCTATACAGCGGTAAATGCAGATGGACAGCTAACAACAAGGTGTGTCCTCACAGGATACATCCAACTGCTTTGTGCATCCTGTTATTTCTGTCAAGATCAAAGTTGTACTTTTACATGAGTCACAGGTAGGGACATGGGCTGCAGTCTCTAATCGGCCCTGTGATTTGCTGGCTCACAGCCTAGAGGATCTCCATGCGGGGACCTCAGGAAGTTGGCTGTTGGCATGATTAATCATCATGGGCACACCCAGATTCTGGCTCACAGTAAGTAAATATCTTCTTCTAATCAGATTCACAGTCCAGGTAAAGAACTAAGGCGGTAAAGCAGATCCCAAAACTCAGATGGGGTTCAAGAAAGTAGGAGCAAATGCACTGCCAGGTCCTCAACTCAAGCATCCTGCTGCTGAAGGACACGGCCAGTGGTGCTCAGTCTGTATATTCTCCTTCCAGGAGCTGACCTAAACTTTAAAAATTTTATCACCACAAGCAATAGGTGCTTGTCGCTTTTTTTTTTGTGCAGCCAGCACACGCGCTGCAAGGCAGAGACGTCCAGCTGCTCCCAGGCTCTGTGTAGAAGGCCAAAGCACAGCCAGCTATCAGGGTGTACCTAGCAAAGATTCAGCATCGTTCCAGTCAATGGAGGATATTTGCTCACCAGATCTTGGTGAGATAATTAAATGGAAATGCTACATTTAATCTGCTTCAGTTTCAGATAGATGGATTATTTGACCAGTATACCCAACAGTACAAAGACACACTGCATAGCAGGAGAGACAGTGCCACAGTGCAAACTGTGCACTCGGTTCCTTCCAGAAGGCAACGACTGATGGCAGCCCATGCTGGAGACATAGACGGGGGCACGCAGGAGCTTTGTTTCCTACAGATGAGTAGATATCTTTTCCCAGTGCAGAGAAAACCAAAAGAATAGAGAGCATAGGAAGAGAGCGCCGGCTGTACCTGGACAGATTGGGGTTGGGTCATCGGAGGTCCGGTAAAGCGTCTTGCCTCAGACTCTCAGGGAATAACACTGCTCCCCAGGTGGGATCAAGAACTGCTGTCCCTTTCGAGGCTCACTTGCATGCTGCATCTTCAGCAGCCACAAGGGATTACAGGCAGCATCAGGTGCCAGTTTGTCTATAAAGGTCACACTATGCAGAAAAATGAGCAAAGACCTGGAAAGGGTGATCAGAGGGGCATGGCTTTCCCCTGGAGACTTCCAAACCAGTAGTGCCTGGTCTCTAAAACCGCATTCTTTGGCTCTCTACTCAAGTCTGCTTGGCATAAACCAGGGTATGTGGGTTTCTGATTTCCTGGCACCAGAACAGCCAAATCGGAGGGAAGAACTGAAGGCAACAACATGCCAGTGAGTCACCCATCCACGGAAGGACACTGGTCCCCTTTCTGCTCTGTGGGCTGAGAAATGCAGAAAGAGACTTGCAACTCAGCCTATTTTCTGCTCTTATGAACACTGACTTTGTGCTCAGATATCCTAAGGGCCGGAGAGAACATTTCTTACAGTCCAAAAGGTAAACAACCATGCTGCAAAGAACTTTTAACACACAAAAAAAAAGCATCCTAAAAGTATTATTTTGCAAGGCTGCAAGAAACAGTGAATGCAATGCCCTGCCAGCACCATGTACTCTTCAGTGGTACAAAGAACCCAAAAGGACAACACTGATGCAGAAATCTATCAAAATAAGTTTCATATACACTTGCTCCTCAACCATAGCACAGTTACTGCTGAAACTTCCCCTCCCGTTCTCTCAGGCTTTGATTATGTGATCACTGCTTCAGCATAAGTCAGAACAACCATGCCCTTCGCAGCTGCTCATCCCTACTGTTTTCTTTGTGCCAACTCTAGTGCTTACCTAGCATGTACTAAGCAGATCAGGGAATGGATCCAGCTGGAAGCCTCACAGGAATGGAAAGAAAAAAAAGCAGTGAAGGTGGATCTCAGCTAGCTCCAACTCCCAGACCAGCTCAAGGCACACAAACCTCAGCATGCATCTGGGGGAGGTCAAACAAACATTACTTTTTGCAGAAGCCCACATTTGTGCTGTACTTAAGCAACAACAGAACCACGGATTTTAACAAAGGTGACATTGAACAATGTAAGGCTGTCTTCTGAGAAGAGCAGGCCCACAAGCTTTTAATGCAAAAAGCATTTGTGGAAAACTGTCTAAAGAAGACTTCGATATACTGGTATTAAGACAAAATTTTAGATGTCCCAATTGGAGAAGTTACTTGCTTTGGGTCAAAAAATGCTGCACCTTTTTCCATTCAAGAATTCTAACTCTAGAAGTCCAAGTTTCCAGGAAGGGAGTGGTTCTCATGTTACACCAACCATAAGGCGCACGCAACAGTTCCTTTTCAAGTAGATAAGATACGGTCTAAGACCTACAGAATACAGCATGGCAAGTATGCTGACCTCTAATTACCTGCTTCTGCACAAAGCTAGCCTACACGCTGCTCTGTGTGTGTTACTATTAGGAAAGGATATTAAAGACATATTGCAAACCTTCATCCAGGTCTCGGACTCACCAACGCTGCCCACTCACGAGTGTGTGACACTAACTGCACCCTTGCCCTCTGTGCAGCTTTTAAGCCTGCGTGCAAGCCTGGGCAATCATGAGACAAACGAGATTCAATCTCCTAATCTCCTGCAGATGGGGCATTCACCAGGGGAAAAGGAGACTAACAAAATCATAACCTGAGCCTTACAGCTTGACTAAGAAAGGACTTTCCACTACATTGCTTTACAAGTGTAGAGCTTCACCCATATGTGGAGTAGAAGGGCAGCTGGCTTTCAGACATTCTTCTTTACTTTTTACCCTAAATGCTGTTGTCTCAACCGTGTTTCTAGTACACATTTTGAGGCAGATCAGTAGTTTGGAGAAAGATCTCTGTTGCATTCTGTGATGAGACTGGTTAAAGCAACTTTGCCCTCTAAAGGCTGAAAATGCAGTGTAACAGTTGAGTTGGTGCAAAGCCTGGGCAGGCCAACCAAAAAGGACTTAAGCCCTAAACTTCAGTGTGATGGCTGCTGCAGGAGTCACAGCTTAGCATCCTAGTATTTACTGTCTTATTTTATATTTATCACACTTCTTAGCTGAAATATGATGCTTGAGCCTTGACAAATGGACTTGGCAGATAACAAAGCAACTTCTAAACTCTTTTTTTAAATGATATTACATACTGCCACAGAACTGTACTAGCAATCTCAGGAACAAAGGGTTAATTCAAGATAGCCACAGCTTCAACATAACTTGGACTTAATGATCTTAGAGGTCTTTTCCAACCTATGATTCTATGATAAAATACACTTTCTGGACAGCTTTAGAGACCAAGCAGAGGATAATGTTTCAAACTGATCACCATGGACTTTCCAAATCTACTAATGGTGCAAGGAATAAGTGAGATGTCATAAAAACCATGTAAGTTTCATTAACCATTAGAAAACATATGGTACACTGCGTCGACACAGCACCTATAAGTTGCTATGTGGATCACATTTAAGTGGGGATATTTTAGGTAAGTTTTTGAAGCCACAGAACAAAGAATCTGTCATCATTCCTGGTTATACTGGCTCTCAGAGGTGTCTGAACAAAGCTACTGCTTTATTGTTTTTAAGCTCATCCAGAAAAATACCAACACTGCCCTTTATATATATGTCTTAGACATGTAATGTATGAAAACATTTTCATATTTTTAGGCATGGTACCTTTCTCACAAAAGAAGACTTCACTGAAAATATTCCACTGAGATAAAACATTGCAGACAATAATTCAAACTACAGCATTGTCAGAACAGAACGAAGATGCTCTTTATAAAGGGGAAGCCTAGAAGGTCTAGTTTGAAAAAACATGTAAATAAATACTTCTGAGCGAACTTACCAACTAGCTCCTGAGGATCTCTTTTCTCCAGCTCTGAGAATTCCTGGGAGGAGGAGGAAGAAACAGATTTTAGTCAAGGTATGCTTCCAACCTAAAAAGCTATACTGTCCATTTGCTTAGAAATTTACACATTACTTCTGGGACAAAAGAATAAAAATAAAGAATGAAATGCAAGTTATTAGATAATATGGCAATGTTTGTACCATGGAAAGTCAAAGCCTAACAGGATGCTCTGTTTCCTTTCAAAGCTAGAGTCTAAATTTAATGAAAGAATTAAGGCTTTGTTTCAATGAGTCCTGGACACTCAGCTCCTTTGAATTCTGCAAAAACTCCCATACTTGAAGCCTTTCCTCAAAACAGATCAAAGCATAGATTCTTCATTTTTGGTGACTGGCCCTTGGCAACAGCCAAGAATCAAATGTTTTAGAGCATAGCTAGCTAAATACAAGCTAGATCCAGCCTGCAGAAAACTACTTAAGCCCTGGGAATGCCTACCACAGGCCTGTGCAACTCACTGTACTCTAAGCAGGGTCAGCGGGATGCAGAGTAACACCAAAACAGCTGAAACGCTCCCAGAGCCAGCAGCAGAGCACAGCACCTTCAGGGTGGCATCTGCTCAGCCTCTCTGCAGACACCCTGCTCTGCAGGGACCCAGGCTGCTGAGGTTTCCCAGTTGTGCCCGGTGCCAGAATTCACTTCGGTACTTGGTGCCATTCAGGGTTTTGGCTGACCAACCCTCTACAAAGCAAAATACTGCGGAGTGTGGTGGTGATTCAGATTCTGTATTCCCATTTTGGAAGAACGCCTCCACTGTCAATTCTCTCTTAGCTACCACTATCCAGGAGTGATATTTGCTCTACCAGAAACTCAAGGGTAACCTCCTCTGGCTTGTAATGCTCTGTCTGGAGATCTTCTCAACACAGCTATTCCCTCCTTAGGTATATAAATTAACGCTGCTTCAGTTGCAGAAGCATAGCAGATGTTTGCACCAGAGTCTGCTGAGTAGGAGGTGTTATGCAGGATAAGACCCGCATAACATATTCATTTATATTGAATATGTTAATATTCATAATATATTCAACATATTTCACCATATTGAGATGAACATTCAAATATTTTGGTGCTTCTGAGAGACCCCAGGAGAGTCACAAGTGATATCAAGTTTGGCACAAATGAAGTTTCTGAAACAGTATCAGCTCTATCCCAACATTGCCCTCTCCTCCCTGCCTCCCTCCCAAAGACCTTTTGTGACTCACTGGACTGTGCGTCCAAAATTCCTCAGTGCCTCCAAACACTGAAGCTATTCATTCAACCTGACACAGCCCTAACGCTGCCTCCTTGCTGCTTAGTAACCACTCTCTAAACTCTCTCCTTTGCCCCATTTCCAATCAGGTGAGAGACGCAGAAGGTGAGGAGAAAGAAGCAAGGTCACCAAACCAGATCTGGGGAACAGGCTGTGCCAAATCACACTGGGAAAACCCACCAATTTCCAGAGAAGCCAAAGCCCTCTGGAAGCAGAAAAACAAATTCTTTGTGTGGCATTAACTGCTACAGGGCACTTTTCATAGCCATTCATGGGGCGGTGGGGTGGGGGGGTGGGGAAGGGCAGTGTCTCTCCATAAGTACACTTGGATCACAAAAATACCAGGCTAAAGCTATTTTAGAAAAAAATAAGTACACGAAGGAACACGCATCTCGCTGGCCAGCTGGCGAGGCCCCAGGCCCCTTTGTGTGACGGGCTGCAGTGTAACAGCTCCAACCCCTCTAAGCTAACGCACTTGGTGCAGTGCATTAACACCTCCTCTCCTGGGGTCTTCAGAAAAAACAGCACAAGCAGAAAGAAAACAACACAGAAACAAGGCATTTCAAAGCAGAAAACCTAAGCCAAGAGAAGGAGCGCTCTCTGGCCAGAGCACAGGACAGGCATGCAGGGAATCTAGGTTGTGTTCTCCACAAACCCACACAGACACGGCATTAACGTGGTGGGCCTCAGTTTACCACCAGAGAAATGGGGGCAATTCCGCAGCAAGTAACAGGTCACGAGGACAAATTCAGATTAGCATGGAGGCTGGAGAAGTTCACAGAGCTACAGATAGAAGGTAAGCATACGTCCAGGCAGCACACAATGACTCATTAGGCAGTAAACACATGTGGTCAGAAGGCTGCTTTATTCCCTTTAGCAGGACAACTTGCTAGGTATGTAATTAAAAGTATTTCTTGACTTGGTTTGAAACCACAAGCAAATGTGCTGAGGTGAAAGGAGGGAACTGCCTTTGTTCCAACCTTGACTTAATTACATCCTGCACTCTCATCTTTTGAAAGTTTTATGTGGACTGCAAGGCAAGAGGAAGAAACGTCCCTGAGCACCTCTTAGATCCTTCCCCTTACCCAGCACTGTATTTATTATTCCATTGTCCCTCCCATCATCTTCTGCCCACTTGTCCTCTCACCATCCAAGAACACAAAGGCAAGAGAAAAAAATCCCCCAAAATAACCAACATTGTCAAGCAGGCACTTAAGAAACACAGTGGCACAGTCAAATTCAGGTGCTTTAGACATGTACTAAACATCCTCAATTAGGCTCCCTTTTATTTGGCCAGTTAACAGGGTTGCAAGGGTATTTGCTGTACTTCTGAAGTCTTCAGAAGCCCATTTTCAAGTCTCCTGTAGCTGTCTGGAGCCAGCAACAAGCATAAGCACACAATCCTCAGGAAACAAAATAATACTCTGCGGGATAACCGAACAGCCAAAGCCTCTCCTGTTACATACCTTACACTAGTTAAATATCTCTAAGATGTCAGATACGTTAAATAGTATGTTTTATGAATTTCCAGAACCATCAGTAAGTTTGCTTTCACCAGGAATAAGTTTGTTTTTCTAATTTGCGTCCTTTAATCCTACAGCTACAGCACAAGGCCACCCCATTTAGAACAGGCTAAATAAAGCCAGTCCTATCGGGCTGCCACTGTGTATTCACCCAGCCGGATCGCCCACACTGGTCTCACCACAGCTGCTCTAGCAAGTCTAGTCTCCACACCCTCAGGCCAGAGCCAAGGCATCAGAAACCCCCGAGCTACACCAAGCAAAAGAAAACAAGTTTATTAACATATTAAAGCCACACCTCACTGCCCAGAGGATATTAATTGTGCTTACTGATGAATTACTGTGTACCTACACCCACTGCTCCATCATTAACAAGCTGAAGACATCAACACAGCTTTTCATCAAGTGGGACGACTTTCAAGCCTCTGAAATGCCTGCAGAAAACAAAGGGATGACCCACTCCTCCTATAGTGCTTGTTCATATTTGCTCAGTTTACTGTCTCACACTATGGCGAGGCAAGTATCGACAACTCGACCGAAGACATACAGTTTGGCAGATGCAAGATTTAAGAAGTCTTGTTCAAACCTCCAAGTATCTATTGAACTTAAGACAGTCTATCCAGAACTTAAGGACAGTCTAAAAACCTTCACTGGAATAATCACCCAACAAGATCTGTCCTAATTTAAGGCTAATTTAAGTCTGAGACACAAGTTGAATACAACAAATTGATTAGAAAAGACAGTATTTAAAAAAAAAAAATCAGAAAAACAAAACCCCACCATATTTTATGCAGATCTAATCCAATATAAAGCTGAATGACACAGAGAATCACTGAGTAACGAAGTACAGTAAATACTGCATGGTTGCTATCTTTTCATTGTGAAATGGAAGAGATATTTAGACACAGACAAGAGATTTCTAAAGGAATCCAAACATTAATCAATAGAAAAACTGGAAGATAACTGAATTTTAAGTAGAGAATTTACCTAAATCCATTTAGGGCAATCTTTCTGTAGATTACTACATCATCAATACTCCCCACGCTATGTATCAGTATCCCACATGAAGAGCACATAATCAAGCAGGTGAGTGGTTCCAAGCAGAGGGGAATTCATGTCAAATCTCTCTGTCAGAGTAAATACATGAGAGCCATTACAGCCTTCAAGTATCCCAGAGCTACAGGCACCATTTATTGGGTGTACTTCCATTTGGATCTTGATCACGTAAAAATAACAATTTAAGACTTCACTAGTGGCACTTTCAAACAGTACATAGTTTTCTCAAGCCCGACCTCTGAAGGGCTGTATGGGAGCATCTCTGAAATCACTTGTGCAGCCAGCCTGGACAGATCAGTTATGCTGAAAATTCTCTCTATCGTCATAGAAATACAACAAATACGTGTCCTGTGTTCATTTTCTCTAGCCATTTTATCCCATCTAGTATTACATGATGACCTCTAAGAATTGCTAGATTGAGTTAAAAAAAAGCAGTATTGTATTTTATTCCTCTCACACACTCAGTAAGTTGATTTTCTGGCTGCTATCTACTTTGCAGCCTTGATCTCACAAGACCAACTGTTTCAGGGCCTAAAGCCAGACGGCCTTGCTCCAACAGACCCACTGAAAGGAGTCTAGGGATGCCGTGGTGGTTCAGAGCCAAGTTGGAAGAGGACTGAAAGACAGCAAGACAAGCAGGAGGCAGATTCCCTTCCCCTGATCTGGAGACTAACAAAGAGCAGCCTCTGAATACAGGGCAAACTGCTATGGGCAAAGACAAAGTATTAAAAAAACAAGAAGCAAAAAAACACATTAACATCTAACTTGACCACTAACATAAGCCACAATTTCTGTGCTTCTAAGAGCAATTCCGCACACCAGTGCACCGACAGCAGCAAACAGTGCTTCTATTACTATTCCTGTGTGCATTCAGGAAAAGGTTTTCTATTTTTTCTAGTTCCCAAAGATAAATGCTTTCTTCCAGCCCTGGGCAAGATGTCGCTGCCTGCAAAAGCCTGACTGACTGAATCCAGCTTGATGGTTCCATTTTCATGTACCATAATCAGTTACAGAAGAGCAAGCAAGGGGGGGGGTGTGTACACACACAGGGAAAGCGCTGCATTTTGGCTTAAGATTTCACCTTGCTGAAGTGAAATACAGACCATCTTTTCAGTCATAGAGTGTTTCCATTCAGTTACATAAAAACAGTCTCTGCTCAGGTTCCATGGAAAATAAAAACAACCAAACACAATCCTGGCAGTGTGGAACAGAGATTAAAGGAAGGAAGCAAAAACAATATGAATCTGAGTCTGATGAATTCAAGTTTGGAAAGGCTTGCCTGAAACAGCTTTAATGGAAAGAATGGACTGACTTACAACAATGCTTGCTAAATCCTTCCTGAAACTAGATCCATAAATCCAGTACAAAGCTCACGTGGAACACAACAGTTGGCATTAACTGTCGCCAAAAGGTATAAATTCATGCATCAATTTCTCATGGAAGCAGTTGCATATGTTAGTGCAGGTATACGTCAAACTACAAGAAGAAATGGTTGAACAGGGAGGCAGAAGAGACACAAAACCAGAAACTGATTGCTTTAAATAAGATGCAAATTGTAAGAAGTGGAGAAACCAATGACAGATTTGCCACTGCTCAACTGCGTTCCTGAACCTGCAGCCAGCTTAGCCCTACAGCTTCATTTTATCACTGACTTCCAGTTAGTATTAAAAAAACTAGCTAGGATGCTTCCACAGTACACCTCAACAATATTTTCTCTTTTTCAGAGAGAATGCTCTTGCATTGCAGTACTTCTTCTCTTCCCCAACCATTTCACCTGACTGTTTGTACATAAAGAAATTTAACACCAATTTAAACTGACAGCCACAAAATGTATAGACCAGTCACATTGCTGTCGTGCTAGTGGATTAGTTTGAAGATATTAATGCAGAGAACTTTTCAGTGCAGTCCTTCTAATAGCCAGTGGACCTGCTGCTGCAATCGTTGTTACAGTGGATTTCTCTCACCTGAGCAAGTGCCAGCAATAAGTTCCTGCAATTTTTCCTCCTCTCTACAATTCAGACTATCTCTTGTAGTCCTAACATATCAACAGCCTCATTTGGCTGAGTATGATGGAAAGAAACTCTATAACTTAGCATAAATTGTTACAAGAGTTATCTAAGCTGATACTACTGATGGCTTTGTCAGAGCAAGCGGGTTAAGTGTTTACATGCAGGCAGCAAGAGAACAGATCTCTCCAACGCCAAACTGCGTACTTTTTTCTTTTTTTTTCTTTTTTTTTTCTTTTCTTTTTTAAAGGCACATCCTAGCGATTATGTTCTTCCTTTACTACAAAGATCAGAAGTGCTTATGGGAAGAGAACACCAGAAACTTCTCATTTAATGAGTGCATGACAAGAACTACTTCATTTCTTGCTCACGAGATATGCCTGATGCTGGTGTGGTACCAGGCTGAGGGCAGCAGAGTGGATGTCAAGTGTATTCAGTGTCTGGGGAACAGAAAGCAAGGGAACAGAAGTACAGCGCTTTTATTTCGCCCCCCTCTTTTTTCTTTTATTGTGAGAGAGGAGAATCCCAAGAGAAAGCTTGAAACAAGCCCATTTCCTACAGCCATATCCTGTTTGCCAGTTCTGATACATAGCTCCAGGCAAAGTGCCCAGCACAGGATAAGAAACTTAGCGAAGAAAAAAACTGTAGGGACCCAGATCTAGATATTAAGAGAAGCACAGCCACTCAGAAATAAGCCACCTATAGGAAAAAAACGATACATCCAACCTTCAGTGACACTGTTGTATAGTCTGTACAAACCTACCTATCTTGAGATACTATTGTCACAGACAAAGGGAAGGAAGAACAAGTCAGGAAAGAGTCAACTCCTGAGACATTCCTTAAGAAACTTATCAAAACAAAGAACTTGAATAGCTGATGCTGCCTTTCACTTTTTAAGCTAAATTATGTCTAAAAATCCACCTTCATTTCAATTTCATTGAAAAACCAGCGAAAAACACCAACCAAGATATGGCAAGTCATTTCAGTGAGAAAATGCTTTAGAAGGGAAGCATTCATGGCATAAAAGCCTTTAAATAGCTTCTTCGAAACTTGATTCCGTTCACCTGACATATGCTATCTCAATATTTGACAAAGATTATTTGTCAGAAGTAATTTCCAGCCAAGGAACTGTGTGCCAGAACTCTCGCTTTCCAAGTGGAGGTACAGTTAATAACATCTGCCTTACAACAGCACCCTGGTCCCAAAGCTACTCGCTTCCCCTGGCTGCCTCCTCTCTCCTTCTCCACCCCTGATGCTAGGGGCCCTCCAAGCTTAACATTCACAGATCACCCTGTGCAGGTGCTTTACAAGACCACAGAGCACAGCCCCTCCACAGCACAGACACCAACCTGGGCACAGTGGTGTCAATGGGCAAAACAGCCTGCACGGAAGATTGCCCAACCCCGGGGCAGCACAGCAGCAGCACAGCTCCCAGCAGTCTCCACCTGAGGCCACCATGGTCTGCAGAGATGTGCCTTGCTCGGCAGAGCCCATCAACTCTGCTTTCAACTCACTTTTGCTTTCTGCAGCGAAACAGGAATTCAGAGGTGAAATATCAGCGCCACGTGACAGGGCTTGAGGTGTCAAGCTACTTCGATGCAGAATCAAATAGAAGGTGAAGCTGGGCTGTGACAAATCTTAAGCCTGACAGCAGCAAAGGAAAGGCTCTGGAGGGCTGACAAAATTAACTTCTTGCACAAGCTTTCTTTCCTAGTACACAGTCCTAAAAATTCTTCTTCATGGTTTGGAGGCAAGGTGTAAAAGCAAGTATCCCCACTGGGATATGTGCTTCTCCATGAACGGATCCCACGGAGCTGTTGCAGATTTTGGTCCTTCTGTAACCAGAACAGGAAGATGGAAGAACCTATTTTCAACTATTTGTTGGTATTTGAGGCAATCCTCCATCTGTGCTGACTGTTCAGACTCTTACTGACACGCACCAACATGCAAATTCAGAACAGCTTATTTCAGTACAGCAGACAGAAATAATTGCAACAACAGAACTGGACTTGAAGAACTTAGACCTTTATCAGGTGAAATATGCAAGGGCAAGCAGCTCCAGAAAGGACTTTTCTTCAAGTTTAAAGACAAACAGAAAACCCTGGCTCTTCCCTTGGAGAACGGCAAGCCACACCTGTGTCAATAATCTGTGGTATTTAGTACTGGAGGGAGTGAAGAGTCTGCTGCAGCATGTATGCCTGGCGGGGAGGAAGGAACAAGCATGTCCGTGGACATGTCTCATCTTCCAAACAGCTCAAGAGCTGGACTGAAGCCAGCAGCTCTGAAGTAGGTAAGCCAGCTTCAGAGACCAACAATGCTGTGATCTATCTCCCTCTTAGGCAGACAGAGCTGGAGACACACAAGTATGTGGGGTAAGGGGCAAATTATTCAAAGATGCTGAATGCTATTTTGTTCCCTGCATGCAAAAGTGTTTAACCGCCGCTGATATTCTCTGGCAGCAACTGAGGTCAACCACTTAGTTTAAAACAGCTGATACCTGGCTCCCATTTTTCATGCCTGAGCACTCACTGTAACAGTGTAGAGGACAGCGTTAGAAGCTGAGTTAACTCTACTCCAACTAAGGGCGCTCTGCACATCACGCTGACTGCTTAGGTGCTAAACTTGCTGGCTCCCTCAACACAGCACTGGAAAACAGTGTCCCAAACCTAAAATGAGGGAAAAATACGTAGAGTTGGGAGCACAGACAGCATTTTATACAATTATATTTAAAGGAAGCTAGAATATACAAAAAGATGAATCTGAGACTGCAGTGCTTATCCCTGGCACCTTCAGGCTGTGCTCACAAGCAAAGGAATGAGTGGGAAACCAAACACTGGAGATCTAACCTTAACCCTAGCCCTGGAAACTGCACAGTTCACGCTCTGAAAGCGTTTACAAAGAGGTATGCAGGACAGTCATGCATAACACAAGGCCATTTTTAAAACACAGCTGCTCATTTGCCAGTTCTGCCCATCAGAGGCCAATACGGACCCAGACAGCATCAAAAGACAAGGGAGGCAGAACCCCCCCCCCCAAGAACGTAATGAGATTTTTTTGTTTCTGATGAGACATTGGGAGTGCCTTTTTACAACACACACATCACTTATATCCTACCAGATCCAGCCACCATAGGAAGACTAATCCACAGCGACTTCAGCCACCACAGAGTGCACCGTTATGGGGTGGGAACAGCAGTTTTAATACGTGTTCTTCAGTTATTTGACCTTTAACACACTCTAAGTAGAATTTTTAAGACTGCCTCTCAACAACTGAAAGCATCAAGGGCTGGTATTTCCTAAGCAACATTCATAATTTGCCACCACCAAAGTAAAAGATTCAAACTATTTTCTAAAGCTCACGAATGCCAGCACCTTTTACACAGCTTGCTGTGGAATACCGGACCGGAACAGCAGTGCTTCACTGCTACAGCTTTTCCCAAACACACTTTTTCCCCTTATTCAGCGCAAAACAGTTGTACTTCAGGTGAAAATTACTGAGTAGGTTCAGACATCTTTCGAGAATCTGGCTTGATTAATGTATCTTGAATTCAGAAAAATGAATATGCCTTATCAAAATAAAGAGTTAATTACGGGGATTACATTACCGCACACACCCCCACCCATTTACTGGTTCTTAGCACTTGCTGTTTTTCCTTTAAATCAAGACAATTTTGGTATTTAAACAAACAGGTTAATGGGCAGGCAAGATAAAAAAACCATTGCAATCAGAAGCCTCTAAGTATTAGTACACATCTATGCATCATAACACAGCAAAATTACTTTACAGGTATGCTGGATCAATAAAAGCTAAACAAAATAAAGGGTGGATGATTATCAAGAGGTAGTACTTAGACATGCTTGGAAACATAGTGTTCCTCAGAAAATTTGACAGCCTTCTGCTAGACCCCAGTTTGGCTGCCTGTCCATACAATGCCACAACGACACTGAGGGGACCCTTAAAACAAAACCAGAAGAGAAAAACATCAAAGTAGCCACCTGCTTTGAAAAACTTACAATGTGTCAGGCATTCACTTGCCAAGGGAGTGGCAGGATTTATCAGCTTTCCTGCACTGACTAGTCCTGCTACCACAATCAAGGCTCAAGAGTTAATGATTTCCCTCTGTGAAAACTCCAGTCAGCCAAGCTGGAGGGCTGGGCTCTGTCCTTGGTCAAGGCTTGCAACCTGTTATTCATCCAGCCCTACAATATGAAGTACAGAACCCCTCAGGTGAGACTTGGAGCACAAGGTCAATATTTCATCTAAGGTTCATTTTCCTTCTTCCTGCAGGGCTGGTCCATCTAGTGAGCTCTGAAGGCTTGTATCTTGTTACTGCATCAAGGCTGTAACCATAGCCAGCCGCTGGCAAGAGCCCAAGCAACTTGCACTCACTACTGTTAACCCTTGTCATTCCAAACGAATGCCAGCAGAACACCAAATTTCAGACCCGTTTCCACAATGCCCTTTGTTTTGTACCCATGGCTCCATTATCTGAGGAAGAGATATAAAGAACCTGTCCAGGCTGTGGGATTCCATCTTTATGACCATGCCTTTGCCAGCAGCATCTGTTGACCATGTCTTTTTCTTTCTAAGCAGAAGGCTTTTTTTCTGAAGTGCTTTTAAGACAGTTGCTTGTTTACAGTTGGTGACTGCTCACTTAAAACCAGGGACCCCTGAACTGATTTTGGTCACTAACAAATACACCCCGCTCTTGAGCCTGAGCACATCCTCCCAGAGTGAAATTTAGAAGAGCAATTAGTTTTACCTAGACTTGAATCTCCCATTTTCCATGAGTCCCTGAAGCACTTCAAAATGCAGTTACAAGATGCAAGGTACCTGACTTTGCTACTTAAAGAGGAGGATTCTCCTTTCTGCTGCAAGCACACAGTGTTTGGGACTGGTTCACAGGTGCTCAGGAACAGAGAATCCTATGGGCCACAAGCCTGCTCTGGAAGAACGCTTTCAGATGATTGATGAAGGTCAACAAGAGCATACTCCCTGGAATCAAGACAAAAACTTGAGATAAATATAAACACCATAGGGTGGGTAGAAAAACATCTCCCCATCAGGGGTATCTGAGGAAAGCTCCAAATTCCACTCGCCCCACCATCACTTCATCAAGCAATTTTTCTATCATTCCCCACTTTCAGCCTCCTCAGTTGTGGTGACAAGAGTCTATACCCACAACTGCCACCAGCTGAACCTTCTGGAGGTTTTGTGTCTGCTGCTATCCAAGTGCAGAACGAGGCCAAATCACAGGACAAACCTGTGATTTGTGCAAACGCTAAAAAAATGCTGAATGTATATTCAGGACTTGAAAAGACAACGATTAACCAATGAATTGCAATGGTTTTACCTCATTCATGCATTTTTAAGGATTTGCCTTCTGCGTACAGTCAGATTCAGACCCTGGAAACGCCCTAGCCATATATATAGAGCCCACGATACCTATTTAAATATGTTTCCAGGTCTATGATGTCTTACAACGAAATTGTCAGAGCAAGAACTACAGCACTTCACTGGGACAAAACAAAGTTATCCAAAAGTGTTAGCAAGTTAGAACCAAGTGCCTCACTTTGCCACACTTTGGATTTACAGCAACTACAACTCTTACCCACTTGTTGTCATAGATACTGCAAGCTCAAAGCAAAGGGGAAGGAGGAGGAGAACACTGCCACTTGGTGGAAAAGGGGGATAGGAAACATTTGCAACTGCTCGAAGTGAAACTATTTTCACAACCATGTTCCATCTCCCCCCATCCCGAATGAATTTCTTAACAGCATGGCTAGTGCAACTCCCCCAGTGCCCCACAGAATGCCGTACAGCAACGTGCCTGCTCTGTCACCAGCACAGCGCCAGGCTGCCTCGCCGTATGCCATGTAGCAAAGGTGTGCTTCTACCTCTGCCCCAAGTGCCAGCTGGCGATTTAGCTAAAATTAAAAAAAACGCAAGAGGCCAGAGGATGCTATTCCCTTTTTCACTTATGTATGACGACATCTGCGAAGGATGACATGGAAATCTGAAACCGCTGAAGTTCAGATTTGCCTCCCTGCTATTCTTTTCAAATCCTCACCTTTCATGCCATGCTAGGATGGCAGGAATTACTTTTTTTTTTTTTTTGAAGTTGAACTTTAATTTACATTTTCAGTTCTTGCAGAGTTCCTACCGCACAGTGTAGCCGAGATACCAATGCTTTTAGTACATTGTGTTTCTTTGCTTCCCCACTGAAGCAGAAACACTGCTCCATGGCCATGTGTATCTTTTCTTCAGAAGGGCAAACTGCACCTAGACAGTAGCACACAGAACTCACTGAAATCAAGAGGCTTTTCAAACAAGACAACATGAAACATCAGCAACATATTAAAGCAGTAGCCGTACCATTTAGTGGTAAGATTCCTGTAATGCATTACGACTCAGACAAGAGCTGCTATAGCCCGATTTTGTTCTTTCTCTCTTTGCCAGAGGTTTTCTCCATTGCCCTGAAGTCCTTGAGTCATTTTAGAGGAGACAGAAATGCACGATTCCAACAGGGCCCTAGTGATGTACAACAAATTTGTCTTTTAAGGAAAACCCATCTATTCTTCTTCCACAGTACACACTTGAATCCAGCAGTTTTTGCAGAAACATCTTGCTAGCACGCTTACTAGCCACCATGGCAAAAATTCACAAGTAGAAAAAGGACAAAAGTGAGACATTATCTTTTCCTCTCTTCCAAAAAAAAAACCACGTAATTTCTTTTTCTTGTGACAAGGAAAGGAGACAATAAATTTAATTTCCAAGTGCCTCCTACCTGTATGCCAAAGACATTAATGGTATTTCACACACTGATGCAAGAGACTTCAGCTGCAGTACAGCTACCAAGATTTTCAACTGTTTATCACTATAAAACCACAAAAATACTGTGGATATTGGAAGAAGGCGCTGCTATAAAACTCATTCAAGCAGAATGGCTAAAAACATTCATTTGCCTTCATCTTGTCCTAGGCAACTTCAAATGCTCTAAAGAATTTCAGTTTGCAGCGCAGTCCTCTGGTTTCCTTAGCAGAGCTTAGAGACTGCATCCTTGAGGAAGCCACTGGGTAAACTAAAGGCCCTTGCAATTGTCACTCACTCGGTATCCCACAAGACTGCTAACATTGCATGGGGGATTGACCTAGCATGGAAATTTAAGCACAGTTCTCTAAAGTTTCAAATGGATTTGGTCTTTTGTCTGTCTTCCAGCTTGCAGCCTGATGTGTGTTTCTACATGCTGTTAAACAGTTGTTGTTCAGCAGAAACAAGATGTAATTCCAGCCTAAAGACGACTTCAACTATTTATGATAGCCATCATCTATGGATCTTAATTCACTTTTTAAATTTTAAATGCCACCTTTACAAAGCAGCTTCATTCAGAAGGACAGAAAGAGAGCTGGAGACAACTGAATTGATTTTAATACATTTCATGACCTCTAGGAGCATAAGATCATTTATTCATTAAGCTGTTCTAAATGAAGAGGGTATTCCAACTAACAATGGTCATAAGAGAATGCTGTACTGAATGCTACATCTCCTAGAAGCCTGCAAAATAAGTGAGATGCCATCAGAAAGCCTACCTCAGATCTAATGCACAAAATGACTAAATCCATGAATGCAAATCTTGATCATGACTCAGGCTGTAGCCTAACTGGTTAACTAACTTTTGCAGAAGCCAAAACTAATGTCAAAAAGAACACATCACAGCTACAAAAGGGAAAGTATGAAACTAGCTACAGAAGATCACAAACGAACACCAAGCCATGCTGTTAAGACTTATTCCTCTTGTACTGAACTTCCCCCCCACCACCATACCACACTTCCAAATACCTTTAGGTCACCAGCCTCAGGTTTTTCAGTCTCTGAATCGTCATCTTCCTACAAGACAAGAATTTACAGGATTAAACTTAAAGAGCAGGCCTGGCAAGTAACCGTACTTACAGCAAAGGGCTTGCACTCAGCAGCCCAGCAGTAGTCCGAGACCCTTTCCATGGAAGGTAGTTTTGCCCCACCCACTCATGACCAGAAAACAAGTCCTACAGTCAGGACAAGAAGCGTTTGTTTGGTTTTTGGTGGTTTTTTTTTTTAGTCAAAAGCATCACTCAGTAGCAGATGTCCCCCGCAAAACTCAAGCAGCTCCTGAGTGCTCAGAACTAGACAATAAGAAGCAACAGAACTGGGAAAAAAGCATTTGTCATTTGATAATTCTGTCTCTTCCAGTTGGCAGGCAGGCTTTTTGCACTCGTCCCCATTTCGCAGTACTCCCAGAAAAAGCAGCATTTGCAAGACCTATAATAATCCCAAGCACACATCAGCAACACACAGAGGACACACCGCTGGCCTGCCATCCAGCCGAACATGCAGGCTTGGTGAGGGTCTGGCCTAGCATTAAGTGCCAAAGATTCAGTGATGCCAGCTGACACCACACCTTTCTTCTTTGTGTAGCGCGCTCGTCGCCTCATTTGCAGACGACATGGACTTGCACAGAAGGGAACAACTGACAAATTTCACTGTTTTAGGTAACAGACTCCATTCAGTTTTTATTTCTACCCAGAAATAAACCAAAGAACGGGGCAAATTTTTGCCCTGTGAGAGCTTAAAATACTAAACTGAGCTCTGTGTAAAATCCTACACCTCATGAGAAGCTCGCTCCAGCTTCGGTCCCAGCTGGTAGGCAAGCCTACTGTTCCACTGCCCTGTGAGCTACTTCACTGCGACCCTCAAGTCAGATGTGTTTCTAGACATAACTACATACTCTGGGTTCAAAGCAAGTTTGAGGAGCAGAAAGTGTTCTTCATGCTCACACAACTCAGCAGAACGGTTTTTCCCCTCAAACTTCACCAAAAATTTCAACTTTGGCCCCAAAATAAGAACTTGGTGTTTCAGCTTCAGAAAGAAAAGCAAAGAAGCAGCGAGATGATTACATGCAACTGAAAGGAAGAGTTTACAACGAAATGCCCACCTCGGAGTATGAGCACATGAGCAAGTTCTGGCAAGGCAAGCTAGAGAATTACCACATGATAATGTCAATAAATTTTAATTGCCTGAATTAACACACATATCCCACAGAAGTGAGAGATCAAACTCCTTCATTTCAGCTACTCTCCAGCTTACCTTTCCGAAACATGCACATATGCCAATAATTCAGTCTTTACTGTCAAAGTTTAATAACAGTATGTTTGGAACTAAAACCAAACCATAGTACTAAGTAACTTGGTGCTTATCACAAATGAGATTCCTCTCCCCTCCACAGTCCCACCTATATTATCAAGATAAAAGTCATTTTCAACAAAGCAACAATGGGTTGAATCATTCATGTTATAGACAGGTAACTGAAATGGCTCCCAAAGCCTCCGAACCTAGCAGTGAACATCACTGAAACAACATCAACAAACAAAGCAGCATTACAGAGAACTACCTTTGAAAAGACAGAGAGAGGCTTTTCAGTCACTGTTAAGGTAGACAATATAAGCACAGAGTTGTTTAGACAAAAGCCCAGGACACCTGAATCCAACTCACACTGCTTTCTAAATAAACCTCTAACCAGTATAAGCTACTAGCACAAGTAATATCAAGGAAGCTCTTGATTCTGGTCAAAGAATACTTAATGCAAAAAGCTAAGCATTGCTCTCCTGCAGTAAGACTGCAGAAGGCACCCTGTGCAACCTGCACACATCTGTACAGTAACTGCAAATATATGCAACACCTACTAGCTAACAGCAGACTGACTTGATCAATTACCATTATCTGAACAGCAACCTGTACCTCCCAGATGATGGGCAGCTGCAACCTGGACTGAAAATTGTGTGTTCAATAAAGACTACTTCATTTACCTGCCCTTTTGTCAATGCTAACTAAGCACAGCTGATCTCAACCATCTGTATCACACCTACCACTTCCTTTAAGCTACAGGGATCTCACTGAAGGGGAGGTCTAGAAGTTTTGAATATAAAAAGAAGAATTACTAAAGCAGTAAAAAAGCTTCACTGCTTTGCTAAGCCAGATGCCAAGAGCAGACCCTGAATGTGTTGCTTGCACCTTCTCCAGTTTGCAGCAGAACAAAAGCAAGAACAGGAGACTGACAGATTTCTTGTCTGCTACTGGAAAACCAGATGGCAGAAACAGCGAGTGTCTCATAAGACACTGGTCTAATGCACACAAAGTAGATATCAATGAGGAAAGATAACAGTAACACAGCCCTACTTTTTTTTGGCTCTGCGATAGACAAAAGAACTGGATCACATGCCATGCGCCCATGACAAACAAAAGGGACTCATGTCTAGACAGGACACTGCTACATCAAGGTAACCTGATGTAGTAAGTGGATTGAGTTATACACAAAATAATAATTTAAGACGTTACAGAACCTTATTCTTTTCAATCCTCAAGCTGACCATGCAACAGCGTGTTCCTCTTACAAGGTTCTCATATATGTCAACTACACTTAAAGAATAATTTTCATTTAGCGTGGCTGTTAATTTGCACCGGCCTTTTTCCCACAAAAGACTCAAATGGCATCAACACAGTAACAAGCAACACGAGCTGCGCCAAGCTGCTGATGGGTTTCAAGGCAGATGCTTTCTACTTGAAAAGAAAGTGAAAAGACGTGCTTGGGAAGTGCTGAAACCCACTCCAGGAGTCAGATATTCCAGGTTCCATCACGGGTTGCCACTCGGGGGTTTCCTTTGGAGAGAGAAAAGCCTCTGCAACACGCGAGAGGGATCAGGGCAAGCTCTCGGCGCAGAGAGATACTTACTGACTGCCTGCTGTTCTCGTCATCCTCTTCTTCATACCCGTCCTCGTCCCCTTCCAGGCGGGTGAAGTCGTCGTCTCCGTACGCGACCGAGACCAGGCCTCCTTTCTCTCCTAAAGAGGAAGGGAAAAGGAAAACCATAAGGAAAGGCCAGGCGGCAACGAGCGCGGCCTTGCTCTCACGGAAGGGGAAGGTGGCGGCCCCCCTCGGCCCACTGCCTTCCCCGGTCCCCTCCCTGCCCTCACCCGTAGCCGTTCCCCCATCGCTTCCCCCCGTCCCGGCCTCGCTGTCCGACTCTGGGTCCGAATCCTCGGCGTAAACCGCTAATGAGGAGAGGACGCTCCGCTTCGCCGCCGCCATCTTCCGCCTCCGCCGCGGAGGACTTCCGGCGCGCGGGGATGACGCAACAGCGCAGTCGCCATAGCAACTCCGTCTTGCTTCGTCCTCCTGAGGCCGAGAGCTCCGGCGCCCGCGTACGGCGAGAGGAGAAAACCCCTCAGCGAGGCGCAGCAGGGTTTGGGGGGGGGGAGGAGAGGAGTGGATAAAAGACGCGCGGGGTGTTTATGGAGGGGGCTGGTCCTTTAAGAGGTTTTCTGACGTCATCACTCGGCGCCGCGACAGCACCTGCCGGACGCTGACCGAGTGCGAGAGGGTGGGGGTCGGGGCGCGGAGGGGTACGGCGCGGGGAGACACACACGCACACACGGGACAGGAGACGGCGGAGGGATACAGGCCGTGCGCCCTCCCGCTACAGCCGCCCCAGGCCCAGCTGAGTCCGGGCCGTGGCCCGCCGGGAGGCCTGGGCCTGTCCCAGGAGCAGCGATACCGGGGTTCCCTCCAGCGAGGGGGCCTGGGTGGCATCCTTGGGGGGGG
>Ga0065711_1032158_pt1 | contig 27892 bp, 21 predicted proteins | sample Hoacrofraction12_FD_59098 | JGI IMG/M metagenome (GOLD analysis project Ga0065711, IMG submission 59098) | Hoatzin crop microbial communities from Cojedes, Venezuela - Epithelial fraction 12 v2 (version 2) | ecosystem: Host-associated > Birds > Digestive system > Esophagus > Crop | place...
CCAGCCCTCGGATCATTTTTGTAGCCCTCCTTTGGACCCGCTCCAACAGTTCCATGTCCTTCTTGTGCTGAGGGCTCCAGAGCTGAACGCAGTACTCCAGGTGAGGTCTCACCAGAGCAGAGTAGAGAGGCAGAATCACCTCTCTCGACCTGCTGGCCACGCTTCTCTTGGTGCAGCCCAGGACATGGTTGGCCCTCTGGGCTGCCAGCGCACATTGCCGGCTCATGTCCAGCCTTTCGTCTATCAGTACCCCCAAGTCCCTCTCAGCAGGGCTGCTCTCGATCCTGTATAAGAAGTTCATGTGTATTTTACAACTTGCTGGGCACCCTCACTTACGGCTGTCAGACAGTCCTGTGAGTCCCAGGGCATCACCTCCTCTGTCACTAATTTGCCCTCCCCAGCTTTTGTTTCTAGTGCCACTGTGGCTCTTGCACCATGGCCAGCTGTAGTCACCTTCTGGCTGATAATTGCTCTGCTGCAGCATTGCCCCTTTTATCCCCGTTCAAAGTAACACTGGCATCAGGGAAGTTCTTATTCTGGTCCTACAGAGTTGGGAGGTGCAGACAAAAGGTAAAAGGGAAAGCAGTTAAACAGGAGGAGCTTTGCCAAGCTGTGATGTTACAAGCAGCTGTTCCATTGACAGCTCTGTCACAAGGAAATTCTGCTTTCCCCCAGCCTCTCTCATGCTCGGTGCTTCTAGAAACTGTTGAAGCAGATTGTGTGTTTCTGCTTTTCAAGAGCCGGTGGGCGCTATGTTTTAGGAGAATAAGAACAGGAAAAGTCTTGAAGCCCAAACAATATTGTAAAGGAAAGAAGAGATCTTTGCTTGTTTTGTGCTTCTTGCTCCTTTTCGCCTCCTTTAGTGCTCTCACGCTGGCACTTGATAACTGTTAAAGCAAAATGCTGTTTCCTCACACAGGGACTGACTCTGTTTAGCAAATATTATTGTAATCCTGAGCCAGAGAAGCAATACGAAACAATATCAACCCCTTGATGGAAGCACTGGTGAGCAGCAGCACTGAGGCAGAGTGGAGGCTGGAGACTTGACAAAGCTTGCAGCGTAGCTAAAAAAGGTTATTATGATGCAATTCAGTGGCCTGGAGCACGTTTGACCTGCCCACCGCTTAAAAGGGAGGCACAGCTTGAAAGCAGCACAATCTTGGTTGCAGATGATTAATACAGAGAGCAACATCCCAGAGTAGCTAAACCTCTGCTGTGAGATAAAGCGAGCGAGGGGCCGTGTCCTGCAGCCTACATCGTCTGACAGTCCCTGCCCTGGCTCGGCGTCAGGTGCATACAGGTAGGATGTCGCCGACTTTGGCAACGGGCCGTTAGTAGGGCGAGTCCAAAATGACTTGGTGAATTCAGGTCACCAAACTTCATGGGTATTCTGCTGCCTCAAATCATCTGCTTGCCAGGCTCTGTCCATAAACTGTTGCACCCAGCCCTGGAGGAACTGCGAGGGGGAGGAGGAGCTTTTCTTCATCCGGTGTTGGATCTACAGTGCCCTGACACCACCGGCAGCCTTTCATTGCTCCTCTTCTCTGCAGCTGCTGGAAGTAGCCCAGCTGTGGTGTTGGGCAAGAAACCAGCTGAGCTGCCCTAAAGAGGCTTAGGGCTCGTGGGCTGCTGATGTTCATAGCTTGACTGAGCAAAGGAGTCAGGTCTGCTCTTGTGTGAGGTGGAGTTAAGGGAAAGGACGTCGACACAAACCTAATTAAAGGCTTTGGGAAGTTTTAGTTCCTTCTGTATTGGAAACACTAGCACTTTTACAGCTCAGCTCTTCGGTAGTTGCAGGCTGGGGGTTCTGGATCATTTAAATATTGTGTTCTCTCACTTATAAGGACAATTTCAGTTGTGCAATAGCTGTTGACACAGCAGCTTTTTGTTTCCTGTATCCCCTTGGATTTTACTTCCTAGATCCAAGCAGTATTTTAATTCCTCATATAGGTGTTGTCCCATATACATATGTACATATACATATATATGTATATCTGTGTACACAAATGGTAGCTATAAAAGGGAAGAAAGGCAAGGAGTCCACAAGGAGACGTGTGAATTCTGCACAAGGTCTGCAATAACCCCAGTCATGGGAGCCAGTAGCCCTGCCAAAAATGGCAGAGGATGCTACATCAGACTGAAGCCAACCATACACTCTCATCTGGGATAAGGCAAACCACACACCAGGCTACATTAACTGGAATGCGACCACTGGGTCAGAAGAAGTTTCCTCTCTCCTCTACTTGGCATGAGTGAAGCCATCCTTGGAATAATAAGTCCAGTTTTGGGTCTTCCACTTCAAGGGTGTGTATGAAGAGGGTGCTGTGGAGAGGGTGCTGTGGAGATGGTCAAGGGCCTTGAGTCCCCATGAGGAAACACCGAGGCATCTGGGCTTGGTTTTTGAGTCCAACAGGAGGCTAAGGACTGAGCTGACACAGTCTACTGCAAAGACAGTTACAGTGATGAAGGAACCAAGCTGCTCTCAAGTACAGGGCAACAGCCCTAACTGTGGCTTGGGATGTTCAGGATGGAGAGATGGAGAAAACACTTCACCAGGAAGGTGCTGCAACCCTGGAACAGCTTGTTCCAGCCTCCATCCTTGGAGTTTCTCACAGCTCAGCTAGACGAAGCCATGGCTGGCTTGATCCAGTGCCGGCCACAGTCCTGCTCCAGGTGGGAGGTTGAACTAGAGACCTTGAGAGGTCCCTTCTGCCCAACACCACTGTGAATACACACAGAGTACCACCACAGCCACGCCACATTGGTTGTGCTTTCTCTGGCTTGTCACCAGGAGCTGGGAGGATATATTTTTCTCCATTTTTCCTTGTCCAACTATAATTTTGTCTATGTGGATGAGGAGATCTCTGGGACCTGGGTCACCTTTAGATCTGTATTTACCAGCAGCCATAGCACAGTGGGGAACCATGTGCAATTGAAAAACAGATAAATCCTACAAAGGAGCATGCCTGCAGTTACTTTCCAGTGCATGAGTAACTCAGCAGAAGGCAGAAGTGGGACTCTACCTCAGGCAAGATCTGCTATAACCACTCATCAGCTGTGTTTTCAGGTGTGGCTTCCCTGCGGCAGGGCACCTGCAGCCATTTCCCCATCAGTGAACGTCTCTTTCAGCCAATCAATCTTCTATTTATCCACTAAATAATGGATCCATGTTGACTCTTTAACAGAGCCTGAGCCTTAAATACATTTGAAATTAGAAGCTAACTAACATGGGCAGGTGTGTACGTGTGTGCATCTTTGTCTGGATGTGTGCATGGTGGAAGGGAAGGGAAAGGTCTGACCAGAACCAAACAAAAATAGAATCCTAATCTCTTTTCTTTGTAGAGCAAATTGGAGCAGATAGTTTCCAAATGAAATCTGAGATGATGCCAGCTGCCTGCAAACTGTACCTACTTTAAAAATAAAATCTCACTGCCTGCAAATCATCCTCATCTATGTCATCTCAAGCACAATCTTCTTTCACCCAGAACTAGAAACAGAAACAAGCAAGCATCCCTTCACTGTCCCCTAAGACGTGGGTATTGAAAATCACCGTTTTGAACGGAACACAGCTAATGCTAACTGCTGACTGGGGTAGGGCTGTGGCCCCTTTGGGTCCTGCTGCCTTCAGGAAAAATCCCCTCCCTCTTCCCTGAGAAGCCTGCTCTCCTGCAAAAGGAAATTCACCAAGCAGCAAAATATATGCATCTTAAAAAAATGAAAGATCCCAAATAGCAGAACAACTTTGGTGAAGAATGCACAGTATAAATGGTAAAGCAACTTTGCAGGAACAGCAGAAGAAATGAACAACCCATGAAGCCCAGTCATATTGAATAAATACTTTGCACATTGTTGTAATGGGATTCAGCTGACCAAGACGTTTATATGGGGAAGGAATCATGGCCTCATTGCAATCAACAGACACATTGCCACTGACTGATGGAGCTCTGGTTTTGTGATGTTTATATTGCAACATAAGCCAAGATGCCTGTGAGCTGTCAAAACCCTTTAGAGCCATTTGTCCCAACAACCCCACAGTCTCATCCCCTAATACTCTATTATGCAAAGAGACTCCTTTTATTTTTATTAGAGCTAATTCACCAGATGGCTTCTCCCCCCCTCCTCCCTATTTTGATGTAGAAAACATGAGCAAGTGATTTTGCTGACTACAGATCAAGGCACAGATCAGTGCTATTTGCCATGCACAAAACATGAAAAGCAGAGCAGGGACCGTCTGGCAAATCTAACAAGTTTGTAAACGGTGACAAAACCCTTACAGACATCTGGGAAGCGAGGCAGCCCACTCCCCTGACGCATGGGTGGGCTGCAGGTACGGCTCTTACCGGCCCCATAGGGAGTCAAGTGGGGAAGTGGGTGAATTTCTACGTATTGATGAGAGATAAGACCTGCTGGTGACACTGAAAGCAAACTACCGAGAGAGTGGAGAGGCACCTCACAAAGTAAGGAGTAGAAACAACACAAATCGGGGATTCTGTCCTAGAAAAACGCTGACGGGCAGGGATGGACGGACGTGCTCTGCAGTGACCCAGGCCTCAGGTTATGGTGCCAGCTTCACAGTTTTCTTTTCACGTAGCAAGGCTGTTAATTGCAAATTTCAACAGAAACAACAACAGAAAGCAAGCAACAGAGCCAGGATGTTTTACAGCCAGAAAGAATGTCGTTAAGAAATTAAAATTCAAACTCCCTGCCACCTGTGAGCACAGCCTTACTGCTCATGAACAGCAATTCTCACAGAAACCGTGTCCTTCACTGCAAAAACGTGCGAAAGTCACAAAAGCAACAGCAACAGTCCACCAACCTCAGGCAGGTTGTGAACACCAAAAAAAAACCCCCAAAAGCAAGCAAATTAAATGCAAACATAAAACACAACTTCCTCCAGGCTTGTAATGCAGTGCACAGAGGCGAGAAGCAGCCCTGGGAATGGGGTGTGCTGTTATTTATGGTTCAGACCTGTTTGTAAGAAACTTCCCGGCCCCGTATGAAGGGCTGCATTGGCTGGAGGTGAAACCCAGATGCCTATGAAAAGTGTACGAACAGCCATCGGGGAGCGGTGCCTCCCCGGAGTTATTTTCTTTGCCTGCAGCAAAGGGTGGTTCGAGGACTTCTGAAGTCAGGCGTGGGACCCGTGTTCCATCTACTGTCTGCAGTAACGAATGGTGCACGATGCCAGTGGCATCACAGCACCTATACCCAAGGTGTACATCGCCTTGTGCCACACACATGACGTAATAAATGCCCTCATTAATGGATGGCCACACATTATTATGGTATGTTATAATGATTGAAAGGATTTTAAAACGATATGTGTTTTTAGTACAAGAGCTTACTTTTATGCAACACTGAAAGCAGCTGGGCTGGACTGTACAACAAGCAGTTGCGTGAGTGGAACGCAGCAGCATCCTGCTTACTTATGCATGTCTGCCTCCTGCGTGGACTCTCAGTTGTCTAATAAGGTGCAAGCCATGAGTGAAGGTTTTCCAGCTGTTGGGACATGTTCATCACTACAGATTCCCCCATGTCTAATTAAGCCCATGGCTCAGCCTCCCCTTTGGTGATGGTGCTAACAGGATCTCCTCTCCTGCGGTGGCTGCTTATTTTCACGAGAAATGGAGTGTAAAATTGCCGGGACCTCTGGTGCTCTAGAAGATCTGACTAAAACGAGTCAATAGGTTTCAGAATTTATTGGGAAGAGGGAACTGACTGGCAGACATGTAAGTGAGCCATTGACTGCTCACAGTCACGTTGCTCTTCTCGGAAACCAGGCTGAAGGGACCCTGATGCAGCCCAGGCTCAGGAAAGGAGCCAGAGCTGACGAACGCAGGCACAGCACAACCTTCTTCTCAAAAAAAGCAACTGCATTCCCTCCATTAAGATATATGCAACTGCCTCAACGAACAGCAAGAAGTCCTTGGCTTTAAATGGGGTGAGATCATCTATATATGCCTTGTTTACTGCATTACTCTGGGACTGTATGGAACACAGTGAACTCTTTATTTCAGTGGATCCCCCCACAGTTTGGATTCCCTGTCTAACAGTTTCCAGTGTGCCTTGTAAACTAAGGCAGGTGGGTAACATTTTCCTGCTTCACCATGAAGTGGGGTCCCTACTGGCAAGGGGGATGTAGAAGACCTCAGGGCAAAGAGAGCTGGTATATGGAGTGTGGAGATCAGATGCTGCTCAGAGTACTTGGCTTGGTTTTTTGGGGCAGCCTTTGCACTGGCAAAGAGGGTAAGGGGATTTTTGTGCCTGGGAACCTGCATAAGGTCTGTGGGAAGACACAAGCCTTGCTCTTCATAGGCACTTTTGCATTGATCTATAAAGCAGCACAGGAGTAGCAAGATCAGAGCCCCCTCTCTGGGGGCAGTAGGGCCTCCCCACCACTGCCCACATCTGGGAAGCTCACGGAGGACCCCACTGAAGTCCACCCTAAAGATACCAGGGAACCTCACTTAATCAGGTAAAACTCCCTTTTGCCCCAGGTAGAGGAGACCATGTAAAACCCTTCTACACTGCTCTGGGACTTGTCCCATCAAAACATCCCAAGTTCTTTCTCCCAGTAACAACAACTTATTTGAGAGGTACTTGCTGGTTTTTCTTTCACAGACAGATTTTCTTCTGACAGCACCTCTCCAGAGAAGCACGTTTGCACAAATAAAGTTAAAGTGCTTGGTTTCCACTAGTAACATGAGCAGTGAAAACAGAGGACAGGTGTTTCTTAGGAGGTGTGAAAGATTAACAGGATTTTCTTGGATTGTGGATGACGCTGTCACTGTAGGGTATCTACCTTTTTTTTTCCCCACAAAGAATACAGGAAAATTTTCAACAACATTCACTGGTGCTTAGTGAAATTCAGGCAAGTTTGTGCCTGCTGTGCCTGCAGTCCCTGCAGGCAAAGAGGAATTGCAGCAGATAACCCCTACCTTTACCCATGTGGATCCAGGCTCTCCTTTCAGAGATATCCTTGCAAACTCTCAGGAGCAATTGGCCCAGGACTTCTGTGGAGGGAATTCCATGGGTGATGGAGGACCCCAACACGAGCATCTGAGCACCGATGGAACAAACAAACAGAAAAAGACCCAAAGTGCTGTGAGGTCAGTTCAGCCCTTCAAATGGGATCCCCCAGATGGTTTTTAGTCATTCTTAAAGAAAGCTGATGTTCTGTGTGAGAAAACAGGTCAGTAAGAGCAACCAAGTCCAGGATCTGATCCCCAAAAGGGTTTTTAGTCATTCTTAAGAAAAGGCGATGTTCTGTGTGACAAAACAAATCAGTAAGAGCAAGCAAGTCCAGGATCTGTTCCCCCACCTCCCACCCTCCAGCCTCCTTGCAGTAGAAGTCTGGAAGACTCTTCCATGTGCCTTTCTCTCAGCATCTTCTCCCAAAATCTTGCACTAATGGTTTGCCACAGTGCCTAACAGCTGGAAAAGGCAAGGAAACCGGGTGGCTTTAGCCCTTGTGAGGTTATCTTTCTTTCTTTCTTGCCAGTCACCCCTGTACCAGGAGGGCTGTACCTGTGCACAAAATGGGCTCTGCAGAAATGCATTTTCCGTACTGTGAACAAGCATCAGCAAATGCCATTAAATACATCCCGAGTACCAAATGTACAAACAGTCTGAATAAATCTACTGGGCCCCATACTTGTGTACGAATCTTAAATGTCTTGCTGAACCAGCTGAAAACATGACTGTGTGTGAAAGTTGGCCAGGCATTTTCGCCCCCTCCCTTGCTTTGTTTGCCTCCTGCTTATGTCAAATGGTGTGTTAGGGCTGTAGTGTAATATACAGCATTTGAACTTTTCTTTTGTAGTGAACAATGTCAACAGACTGCTTTTCCTGATGAAAAGACCCTGAGCCCATAAATATTGCCTCAGCGTGCTGTACTTTGCTCCCACTGTATAAATCTCCCCACAGTGCTCACCTCTGCTCCTGTATCATAGTGAGATAAATGTGGTGCTTAAGGCCTGATTTATCTCAGTCAAAGGACAAATAGTTTGATATCAAAAGGAGCTTTGTAACAATTAACATGACAGGCAAGGAGGATTAGCTGTTGTGATTTCTGGTGTGGCATAAGCAGGCAGGTGCTGTTATTTGGGCTGCATCCCTCCCCCGCACCCCTTCCCATTAAAGAGATCGTTATTGTACTGCTGTGAAAAGAGCAGCTGCTGTGCCTGAATTTCCCTATCAGCCACTGTTTCTAGTGTCGGTATGAATTGGGGACACATGGTTGGTCTTTAATTAGCCCTGAGTCCCACCACTATAGGACTGCCCTGCTCTGACATGCACCTGAGGATGTTTGCGTTGAATGTGCATTAATGTCCTCATGCCTGATGGTTGGGAGACAACCTCTCCAAAAAGAAAAAAAAAGAGAAAAAGATACCTTTATAGTATTTGTAAAATGCTTGGCTTTATGCTAAGCAGCCAAATTAAATATAACCTTCGCTCTTGACTCTAATGGCCAAGCTGTTCTCTGAGTCCCATTACAATTTTCTAGATCTTTGTTATTGTTGCTGAATCTAAGGTTTAAACACATGAAAACCCACTTTCAGACAAATGAAAACCAGTTTCCAAACCTGAACCTAAACTTCAAGGGGAGCAACAAGTACCTGAAGGGCCCTATAAGAAAGTTGAAGAGGGACTTTTTACAAGGGCATGCAGTGACAGGACAAGGGGGAATGGCTTTAAACTAAAAGAGGGTAGTTTTAGATTAGATATAAGAAAGAAATTGTTTACTGTGATGGTAGTAAGGTGCTGGCACAGGTTGCCCAGAGAAGTTGTGGCTGCCCCCTCCCTAGCAGTGCTCAAGGCCAGGTTGGATGGGGCTTTGAGCAACCTGCTCTGGTGGAAGGTGTTCCTGCCCATGACAGGGGGGTTGGAACTAGCTGATCTTTAAGGTCCCTTCCAACCCAAACCATTCTATGACTCTAACATTTGGCAGGTCTTATTTGGCAAGGACTTACTTCTTCCAGGGATTTGTGTGAAGTTGGCTTGTGAGGCAGAGTGGGTTCAAAAGGCAAGATGGGTTGCCAGCAAAGCTAAGCCTGACTGATCCCACATAATTACTGTGGCCTCGCGGCTCTCACCAAAGGTTAGTTTAAAACAAAGAAAACCCCAGAAACTGGACTATCCAGAGGATCAAAACAGTAGGCACATTTTTTGGCAAGACGGGAGAACTTCTCAGCACCTTCCCTGATCACACTCTTTCCTTCTTTGTACCCTCCCATGAGCAGAGCACACTGCGTTTTCCCACCTCGGATGTAGCCAGCTGCTGTGATCCTGGTACCTCTCCTAACATGTGCAAATTTGGGCCAGGTCAGGATAGGGACGAGGCTGTTCTGCAATACAGCAGAGTGCTTGTGAGAAAACTTCTTGGTGGCCTGCTTCTTACCATGGCCAAAATCAGATCATCCATAAGGCTATAAGGGTCAAAAGCTCCCTTCAAGCCACACTGGAATGAGTCAGCAAAGCAATTATCCTGCCTGCATACATCCAGATGAAAATTTTATGGTGTTTTCCGTAGCCTAACTGTATAAAGACTCTTCAACTTCTCAAACACATTGTGCCTACATAAAATATCCAACCAATACTATTTTGCAGCCTTTACCTTAGACTGCCCCTGAAAGCATAAAACACCTGAGGAAAAGAAAAATTGTTGGTGAGCCCTGAAGAGTTAACCTCCCTGCAACTTGTCTGCCAGCTGGTAGGAAGATCTCTGTAGCACAGCGATGTTTTCACCTGCTGTTTGTGTAGCCCTTAGCAAAGACGTGAACTGGAGTATTTTGGTGGGGAAGTTTTGCCAGCCCAGACTCTCCCACAGGGAGTGTTCTCCATCCAAGAGGAGGTGTGCGTGTGCATGCAGGGAGACCACAAGAAAAAGCTTTGCTAGAAACACTGCAGGATTTCGCAGTTTGAGAAGTGAAGAGACATTCTAAGTGGCCTTGAACGTTAACTGAGATCTTGATGTTTGCTGATGTTTCTTTCGATCGCTTTCATCTTCATGAGGAAATTCAAATTTATTATCCCCAGGGCTGGGTGCATTCAGATCTAAAGTGGTGCTAGTATGGATTCAATCACACCTGGTACATGGGAGATGAATTTGGCCCAGAGTCTGTAAAATGTCATTTACTGATATTCTATCAGTCTCCAGCTTGACGATGCACAGATGTCATTTTACTGCTTCTTTCGAGGAGATCAGTACTAAATCTGGCTTTTTCTTTCTACCCATACCATACCTGCAAAAACAATAACAGTAGAGCTAGTGTCTTCCCAGTGAATGGTGAACTCTATAACACAGCCTCTACAGCCCTACAACAGTAGCTGGCACCAGATCACAGCACTTGATTTAAACTCCACTCCTTGTTCAATAGACCAAAAATAAAAATAATGCTGAGAGATGAATCAAACCTGGGTTTGTTTTTTTTTTCCTTTTCCCTGAACATAAAGAGCAAAATGTGTTTTTTAGCCTAGATGACTTGTCTTCCAAAGAGATGAAAACAATAAGAAACTAGTACCAGGTCCCCCAGGAACAGATGAGAACAGTGACTCACTTTGTAACATTTGTCATGTGCACTGAAACATCCATTTCATGGGTCTTGCTGAGCAGGAGACAAGTTCCCCACCCTGCAAATATTTTTATTTTAGATTAAAAAAACATATCTAGACCTAAAGAGGGTAAAACCATCAAAAGCAAAACACATTTGAGAAATGAAAATCTGAAAAAGTCAGTACAAGTCTCAGAAATATTTCCCTTTGATTCAGAGTGTTTTCAAATAACTTTATTCTCACTAGAGTAATTAATTTTCTAGGCAGAAAAAGAAACAAGCATTTTTTGTTTTGAGTATGCCGCAGCTAGTTAACTGTTTCAAAACCCCTTTCTGTAAAGAGAAAAAAGGGAGGGGAGAATAAAAAAGTTGAAAAATGCACCAAAACTGACCATTTCCCACAAAGCCAGTTTTCATTTCTGTGTATCAGCATTTTTGAACAATACAAGGCACTACACAACTTTCCTGAGCAGCTCTATTCAAGCAGGACTGGAGGCCAGCAGAGACGCTGCTTTAATGTAATGATGTAGTTGCAGAGAACAAAATGATTCTCTTTCCCCCGGCCTGTTTATGTATAGCAGAGAAATCGTGAAAGGGGGGAATTACTATGGCAATGACCACATAGCTGCTGCATGTTTATGCAGATTGATGACCAATGAGCCAAAGCCCAGGGTCTTTACGTCAGTGAAGATCTGCCTACTCATCAAACTCTTAAGCACTGCAATCCAAAGAATGGACCCAAGAATTTTTGGGGGAGGGGGTTAGTTTTTAAGTAGATTTGAAAATATTTCAGTGGCAAATAGAAATAAACCCCATTCTTCTTACACACAAGGACGCTATTTTTGACAAGCCAGAACTGCTTTCCCTAACTGTGAGGAGAGTAAGGGGAAATTACCCAGAGTCCCCTGGAAATGGTCATACATTAGCCTGTGATTAAAGAATACCCATTCATGAACTGCAGTGCATCAGGATTTGCAGGGTTAAGCTGACAGGGAAGAAAATGGGATCCTTCTTGCATGTTCCCAGTAGTGTCTAGCCAAGCTGACAGGAAAGATAAAGTTCACTCATTCCTCTACGTAACTGGTGCTGGGAGAGAGATTCGCACCCAGGAGAAAAGGAGACATGGCATCAGTTGTGACTTCTTGGTGGAAATGAAAGGAAATTTTGACAGGCATAAAAACGTTATTTTCTCTTGAAAAGCTGCTGCTTCACTGTGCGAATGGGGATGCTTCTTGGGAAAGAAAAAGAAAGGGGAAAAGAGCAGTCTCGGTCTGCTGCCAGTTTATAATCATTCATAGTATTGCCCATTTCTCACTGCATAATGATCTCCAGCAAAGGAAATGATGAACTCTTATTTCTGGATCCACTTTTTAAATATCAAAATAATTGGGCCGAGGAAAGGTCATCTCTTCCCACTGCTGTTAGCCACCCTCCTTCCCCAGCAGCCCTGGGCTCCTGTGAAAGCTTTCAGCACCTTAGAAAGATTCACACTGCTCGCAAGACCAGAGTCATGCTGGGAAGGGGACTGGGAGACTGCTGGTGTCTGCTGGAAACTTAGGGAAATGTGGACGGCCACACGCTACTGGATGTTTGGTCTGGGAGCTACACACTCAATCAACTTCTAACCACGTCTGCACCTGCAGTTGCCAGCTTTCACCATCAGCCTCCCTGCTCCCTCTCTGCCTACTCCAGCTGCCCCGAACCACGACATTTTGTGCAAGTCCCCCCTTGCAGCCGGCTGAGGAGCCATGGCTGAGTGATCACTATCTCCAGGCACGAGGGCTGTGGGGGATCCAGTCACCTTCACTCTGCTTAACCCCCCTCTACATGTCCCAACTCTGACCAAATTTGACTCTGCAGAAACCCGCATACCCCAACATGGGGTCTCTATTGCATCAAGACCTCCTTCCAAGCTCTGTCCTGAAATAAACCTAGGGGTCTCAATTCTAAATCTTGCTAGTGAGGCCAAAAATGTGACCCAAGCCCAGAACATGTGAAGTCCTACCCTAACACTAGGCCAGGTATTGCTAAACATCCACCCCCAACCTTAAATAATTTAGATGCTTTCCCATATCCCTCCCTAACTTCAAAGGAACCCATTTTTAGCATTTTTTTCCCAGCTCTGTACTTTTTCTCCAAGTCCTACAAGCATAGGTCCTAACTCTGGGCTCAGCAGAGCATCCATAAATCACCCGTAGAATGAATCGACACTGCAATACCTGAACTTCTTTGTGCATTTACAGGACATGCATGTGCATGTTTGTTTAGTATGCACACACACAGAGCATGCACAGGCACTCTTATCTTTCTCTGAAAGTTTATGCTCTGCGTAGTAGATAGCAAATCTGCATTGCCCAGGAGGGTTGGGGTGAGATTAGTTGTAGGACCTGTAATTTGTTGCTACCTGGATGGTGTGCATGTTGTCAGTTTGGTGTGTCTTTGTTTCTAAGTGAGTCATACTATACAAATCAATTGCTAATTCAATTAATCATGAAAAACATGCAAAAGGACATTTCCAGGAGCTGATTTAGAGCACGTTATGTATGGGTGATTGAGCAAAGAAAGTTAATCTGGGTCAGAAGGCTTTGATTCTTAATTCTTAATGTCACAGATTTCCATTCTTTTGAACTAAAATCTGATTTACAATTTATTTTTCTGAGGGTGCAGCTTTATAGCTCCATTGACATTGGCATGTGTGGTCATGCATACTGAGTCTGTTCTCTTACGCCTGATGAATAAGAGCTTTTATGGATGCACAGATCAATATAGGCTTAAGGTCTATAACTGGCTTCCTGGTGGTATTCATATGCAGGACACATCTCCTCACATTTATGTACAAAGTTATTTACAGGAGGCAAAATTATGATTTTATTGCATTCTTTCTGTTTCTCCATTCTGTGAGAAACAACAGATTTTGATCTTCTGTGTTCCTTTGCAGTTTCTGGCCTAAATCTCACAAAAAAACCTCCAGGTGAAGAACATATGAGTCTGTGGTACAAAATAATGTGTCCATCACAATTTCTATGGGAGGCACCCCAGGAACTCAATGGAAAACAATTGTCTGCGCCTTTTGCAAAGGAGGTGTAATAGGGGTATAAAATTACTCCAGTCCAATATGTGGACAAACTCACAGAGTAGATTCTTCCTGGAGACCCAAATGATACCTTTTTAAGATATAGGAAACTCAGTCATGAAGAATCAAGTGCCAAAGATTTCAGTCTTAGACGATAATATATGCTTTAGTCCAAAATAGGATGCTGAGATCCCTCTTGACAGCATGAAAACCTGACATTTCTATTTTGTGAATAGCCCTAGGAAAAAAACGGTGCTATAAACAGCATGTGCATGAATGTACAGAGTTAGGAGAAAAGGTGCAAGAGGCTTCCACTTGTTACTGAAACTATCGGCAATTCTAGCCCTGCTCACCCTTCAATATGTAGAACCAGGGCGGTGTCCCTCCTGTGTCAACTGCCAATTCTCAATTCCCTGCTGTAGTCTTGGGCAAGTCACCTTGGCCAGTCATTAGGTGTTGCACCTCCAGTCATCACCTACATGCATGGAACGCATCCATGATGTTGGTCAGTCTTAGATTACTCAGATTTTCTGGGGACATGGTACATAGCTTGCACTGTGCAGTACCATAGCTCAAGTCAGTAAAGTGATGCAGCTCTGGGGTCTATCTGGATTTATTGATTCTGCTTCCTTAGTAGGCTTCTTCACTTGGACAGCCCAGGTTTCAGACTGGAGCGCTGGTTGCTACCCTGGCAAATCTGAGCTAACTCACAACTGAGTACTTGTAAGGAGATAAAGGGATTTGCAGAGAGTACTGTAACATTGAGTATGGGAGGCAGCTGCAAGACTCTCTGCCATATTCAAGGTCAGGTTGGACAGGACTCTCAGCAACCTGATCTAGCTGAAGACATCACTGCTCACTGCAGGGGAATTGGACTAGGTGACTTCTAAAGGTCCCTTCCAACCCAAACTATTCTATCATTCAACGATTCTATGATTCTGTGATATATGACCATTTGCCATTCAGGTTTTCCCAGATAAAGCAAAGAATCATGAAAACTGAGAAAAAATCAGGTTGGAAAGGACCTCAGGAAGTCTCTAGTGCAACCTCCTGCTCAAAGCAGGACCAGCAGTGAGACAAAAAAGCTTTCACTTTTGTCTATATAACTAGACAGCAGGTGCTCCAAACCTTGGACAAGGCTCCAAACCTGGGTGGACTGGCTTTTTAAGGAAACACATGATGGGTTGCACAGAGACGTGACTATCCTGGGAAGAAAGTTATTAATTCCAGATGAGCAGAAATCCCTAAAGGACACAGGCTGTCTTTGTGACTTTGAAGAAAGTCAGCAGTAGAGGAGCTACGGACAGGGAGGTTTCCCGTTTCAGAATGAGATTTTCTTCCAACATAATTGAATATACACTTAATGCAGGGAGTGGGAAATAAATGTGCTAAGGAGGTGAGTACAGCATTATCAACACTTCATAGAGCAGAACTTTTCAGGGAATATGAGCAGGTAATGCAGGTAATGGTAATGCATTCTCTTGTCACTCATCCAGGTAGAAATGGCTGGGCTGCTACTCTGCTGAACAGCATGGAAGCACTTAAACATATAGTCAGAACGCAAAGATGACCCCACAAGAAGAGCATGAGCTGCTAACAAGCCTTGCCACGCCTTGTAACCATGTACCCTCACTGCTGCTTCCTCAGAAGGAATGTTGTAGGCAAAAACTTTTCCCCAGAACTTGACATCCTGCAGCCCAAGTGAGTGGAGATCTGGATCAAAATCCCTTTTCGGTTGGTTAAACAGCATTTCTCTGGTTACACCTTGTATCAGGCCCGGCTTCCTCTGTAGCAGCAAGTACCTTCTGCTCCAGCCCTCTGGACCCATGGGTAGTGTTGAAAGTTTGAGGAAAAGACTACATGACAGGTCAAACAGAGGTCACTGATGTTTGAAGACAGAGGTGGAAGAGACTTTAAGAAGCCACTGAATCCATCTCCCTGTTCCAGTTTCATTGGCAAAACATGATTTTCTAGTTGAAGCAAAATCAAGCTTCTCAAGTCCATCGAAACTGATTTGTAAAACAATTAATCGAGCTGCCCCTGGTGGGCCTATATACCAAGACGGTGCAGAGAAGCCAAGCTTTGAGGAAGGCAAGCCCAAGCTGTACAAGAATTTTAATCTTTTGCTTTTATGTTCCTGCAATGTGTGCTGAATGGGTCACCATGTTCAGGACTTTTCCCAGCTCATTGCAGAAGTTTTAGTGACTGTTTGTCTGAAGTATGTTATCCAGAAAAGGTTTGAAGAAGGGTGCATGTCACCCCCTGCATATATGAGCACAGTCAGCATCTTCCTCCTCCCAGAAGCAGTTCATTTCAGGAGACTTATTCTCCAGGTATCTTTCCTATTCACTGGCTGGCTAGTCAGCATGACAAAGATCGTATTGCTTATTCCTTTCTAGATGCCTAAGAAGATGAAACAACTTCATAACCTGAAGAATTTTCGGAAAAACTCATTGATGGAATTGGTGATCTCACCCAATGGCCAGTTAATTCAATAGCAAATTTGATCTTTAGTTCTAATTTAGAGCTGCCTGCCCAGCTGGCAACTCTGACGATTCTCTGCAGCATACTTCCCCAGTGTTGATACAAGATGCAGTGCACTTATACACTTTCCACTTACAAAGCTTCAGTTCTTTCATTTAGAAAGTCCCTGTGATCAGCCTGGGGCCTCCCAAATCCCACCTGTCTTGCTTTAATGAATGGGATTAACATCTAGCTTTATATACTTGGAGCTTGTAGTACTGCAGTGGGGTCACAAAGTCCTCAGCTCTGGACTTCTCCTCATCTTCTCACATGCTCTGTCACATGCAGGGCTCTTCACCTTCAGGGCACATCTTCCACTGACCTGACTGTTCTGACTCTGGCCTGCCAAGGGAAGCTACTGAAGGAGTGATTATTACTTGGGTTTCAATATGGTTTATTAGCCTGTATGTTAGTATGCACTGTGTATTTAATTAAAGATCCTGCAGGATGGCTGAATGCTGAAATCAGAACCTGAAATAGGTTTGGTCTTGGAGGCAGTTTCCTGTTGGGCTGCAGTGTGACCATGCTTTGCTCCTGTAGTGCTGCTGACCAAAAATCAAGCCTGTTTCTTTTTGCCAGCCTTTTTCCCACATCTCAGCACTCCCCACAGTGGCAAAAGTCTCCTTCAGCTTCCTGGGGAGGGGTATAATTCTCCCACAATAGACATTGATCTCTCATTAGACTCCATCCTATTAGTTAAAAGCTGTTTTTACTCAGACAATCCAGAACTCATTTCCAACCTTAAAAGGTTACACTGTTGGATACTCACCGAGGGTATAATTTTTAACCACACTGTTTACTAAATCTACAAAAGCAGTTATTGGAAGTGTTTGTATACAGCAATTTCTCCCTAGGGTCCCGAGAACAGGAGCAGAAGACCCAGCATTGCTAACTGTAGCCAAACTTTTTACTATTCAAACGAGATAATATTATCCCATTTCACAGAAAGTCTGTTCATGCCATGGCAGCCTGAGGTGACTTGCTTAGAGTTGCACAGGGCAGACCAGGGCCAATGTCCCAAGCAGGGGCTGTTCGATGCGTCCCTGGACCTCCTCTTTGCGTCAGCCAGGGGCAATGCCACTGGATGAGCCCTTGTGCTGTATCCATAGGATAAGCTGCTACTTTCAGGGAGATAAAGCATTCATTCCTAGAGATACGGTAAAAAACTTTCACGTCATCAGGACACCTAAATGGAAAGAGAAATGGATGAGGTACAGAGCAGTTACCCTGTTGCACGTGTACATGCACATAGTCCTTGCCTTGCAAATGACTGGCATATAACTGAATTAAACCAAAAATTTAACTCAGCTTGGCATGTGTTTTTTACAGCTGTAGTGTAGTTTAACCACAGATTATTGAGTTTTTAGAATGAGTTACCAGTGACACTGCTGGGGACTGTACAGGTGTAAGAAGTTGAGTTCCTGTCTGGGAGCAGGATAGCTTAAACTGGCACAGTCGGTCCTGGCTCTTCACCCTCCTGCCTCCTGCCCTGTGCCAGCTTCACTCTGTGTCACCATGTCTGGGCCCAGGGCCAGGGGATGCTGTGGCTTCAAATTAACTCAGCGAGAAGCAGAAAAGTCTTCTTTCTTAGACTTGGTCAGGGTTCTGTGTGTGTGTGTCTGAGTGTGTGAGAGTGAGCTCTGGGACCATCTACTGTGGCATGTCCAAAGATTCACTTATTAAACTGGGCCCTGAACCTGGGGCAGGGTAGACCTTCATGGCTGGAAATTTTATGCATAAGCCTTATGTCAGTACGCAAGTTTGACTCCTCAGTCTCAGTTAAGAAGCTGACCTTTTATTTTTTTCTGTTAATGAAGTGACTAATAACTTTTTGATGAACACTCTTTTCTTAATACTTTTTACCCCACTCCGCTATTTCATTGTATTTTTAACAATGTCAGCTGCTCTGCCTCAAGAATCGGTCTTCTCAAAGTGAAATGCCTCTTATCCTAAAGCATCTCTGGATGATGTCCATGATTGATTTGGAGCTGATGATGGCTCCAGTAGGTGTATCTCTGCACCACTAAGAGCATTTCTTCTTCAAGTTAGTAATAAGAACTCTAGGACTGGCTCTGTGGTATGACAGCACACACCAGGCACACCGCATATAAGGTGTATCAGGGCAGCTCCATTCCCTTCCATTTTCCTGGGGTACTGTGTGGTATTATTTGATACATATCTTACCCCTTAGAAAGGCTCAGGAAACATTCACCAGGCACAGTGTGTGAATTTTCAAAAGGGGCAGTTTTGACTGACATGACACTGACTGACAAGGAAAGGAACACCCTTTCCTTGCAGAGGAAATCACCTGCAAATAGAGTTCATAGAATCATAGAATGGTTTGGGTTGGAAGGGACCTTATAGATCATCTAGTTCCAACCCCCCTGCCACAGGCAGGAACACCTTCCACCAGAGCAGGTTGCTCAAAGCCCCATCCAAACCGTCCTTGAACACTTCCAGGGAGGGGGCATCCACAACTTCTCTGGGCAACCTGTGCCAAGGCCTCACCACCCTCATAGTAAAGAATTTCTTTCTTAGATCTAATATAAACCTACCCTCTTTCAGTTTTCCCCCTTGTCTTATCGCTACATGCCCTTGTAAAAAGTCCCTCTCCAGCTTTCTTGTAGGTCCCCTTCAGGTACTGGAAGGCTGCTCTAAGGTTTCCCCAGAGCCTTCTCTTCTCCAGGCTAAAAAACCGCAAATCTCTCAGCCTTTCCTCATAGGAAGGGTGTTCCAGCCCTCTGATCGTTTTTGTGGCCCTCCTCTGGACCAAAATACAGATGGTACCAGGACCTCTGGGAACTCCCCTTTCCTTTTTATATCCTCAAACACTAGGTACAGCCTCTGGCCTCCAGGCTAAAAATATCCCTTCTTAACCAGAGGTCTCACTGCAGATGCTGAGAGAAAGTGACAGTTGAATTTGTCGATTCTCCATGGGAAATCTCCTTGGCAAGGTTTTTATAATGGCCAAGGATGCCACACAATGTTCATCTCCTGGGATGACAGGGAGAGGCAGCATGCGGGCAGAGAGAGCTACCCACAGCTGGGTTGCAAATGCTTCCAGTCTGACCTCTCATTCCAGCAGCTGAAGCATAGAAGTGGAAAATGAAGAGGAAGAAATGCTCCTTGGCCTATTTAGAAGAGCAAATGCAGAATTAATAAATGCCCATGAGATCATCTGTAATTCTGCCATCCCTACAAATGATTTGGTTGCTGACTGATCAAGGAGAGCTTTGAGCCAGAAAGAATGCTCCTGTGCGTGCAGCCAAGAGCTTCAAGGAGAATCAAGATTATGACCTGAACAGCAAGGGGTTTCCTTCTCTCAGGCTTGACAAAGCCTCAGTGCTATTTCACTGACACCCACAAAAAGACAGAAATCCCTGTAATTGCTTCTCCATCTGCTGCCCTGGTGAGGAGAAAAATGTGCATTGGAAGGTAATATGGTGCTGGAGTTTGGAGAAAGGGAAAGTAGAGTTTGGAAGACCTCGGCAGTATAGGTGCAATCAGCATCAAGCAGTGAGCAGTGGCACTACTGGTTTGTGATTCGCAACCCATACTTACTCTTGCAAGCACAGAGATATACTGGAAATCCCTAAGTCAATGTTATTATTTTCTAAGAAAATCGGCACAACTGGGAATGTATTATCTACATTTTCTAAAAATGATCTGTAGAAATGATGAAATGTATGATGTAATGATAGAAATGTAGAAATAAATATTTTTATTTCAGGTCAGGGTTTCAAAACTCTATTGCACATCAATGTTACAAAGCATTGTATTTTAGCTAAGCTTAAAAAGTTGTTTTAGCTTAAGACTTGAGTTCAGAGCTTGGGTAGAAATGGATCCAGATCTCCAGGGTTCTCATTCAAGTATGTTTGGGTGCAATTTTTCCATCTGTTTAAGCTGACCTGAATCTACATTGGTATATAGACAGGAGTGGGTTTGTGTTCCCACCTCCCAAGACTCGTCTTGCTTTATGCCAGTACTAGCCTGAAATGGGGCACACAAGCAGATCAGGGAGCTGTTTTGGTGGCAAATGAATAATTTGCAACTAATCAGACTAAAACATATCTTTCAAAACTAATCCATCCAAATGCAGAACTGTCCAAGTGGACAAAGGATGGACAGCCTGAGTGCTAAAGGCAAGAGTGTGGGACCACCCTTTTGGGACTTGGACACCCGAAGTTATTCCTAGTTGTCTGAAGACCCTGCACTTAGAGGAGTGGTTACAGTGTGTGCAAACCTTTTCATACAAGTTTTCGGCCAGGAACTTAACTACAGGGAAAGGACAGCCTGGATTGCAATGTGGAGTAGCTGCTGAACTCCCTGTGGTCCTGGAGGTACCCAAGGGGTCATTAATGAACCTACATTGCTTCTTCAGCACAGCTAGAAGAAGGCCAGTGGGACTATTTCTGCCCCTGCTCCAATCACTGCTCCCGACTGCAGTGCAGTGCAGACACATCCTGAGTCATGTGCTTTGCTTTGTCTCTTATTTATCTGCTTAGATTTCATTAGTGCTCATTTGGACGCAGTAGCAGGAAAGCTTTGTCCTTGCTCCTGTTTGTTCATTTATCTCACAGCCTTTCTGTGACAAATCCTAATGGAGATTTGACTAAAACCAAAGAATCATACAGGAAACAATAAACCTGTCTAATGAAGTCCGAGGCTGTCTGTAAGTGCCTGGGCTGTGCTTCAGGAGGAGTGTGCCGAGGCAGCCACAGTGCTGTGCAGCGCTGGCAAGGCCAGGTCCACAGCAGGGGTAATCTAACATGGCACCATGGACTTGCAGAGGGCTTGTGCTAGTTTCTGTTTGTTGGGTGTTTGGCTCAAAGCTGACAGCAGATTACCTCAAAGGAACCAGTGTGCTCTCTGTTAAAAGGAAAAAACTGACATTAAATGTCACAGTAATTGATGCTGCTGGTTTCTAATTACCTTACCTGTTTTTCCAACTCTTTCTCCTGCTTTGTCTTTCCCGACACCTTCTCCTGCTGCTTGCTGAGACTACCTGTATGCAAGAGTAGAATAAACCTGCCAAAGCTGCAAAAGTCCCCTCGGGTTTTCACACTTTGTCAAAAGATGCTGAGTTGCACGTGGGAGAGGTGTGCTGGCAATGACATCACGGCCACTATGCTCATCCCTGCTGATAGCTTTGAAAGCGGTATTTCCACATGAAAAAAGAGAGGAATGCAAACCATATGACTGGGGAAGCAAAGGATGTCAGATGGGGAAACAAAGCTGCCTCCTAAAGCAGTCTGCAGGACACCGCTTCTCTGCTCTCCTGCGTCTCCGCCAGACACACTGTGGCCAGGGTCCAGATGTGGCCAGGGTCCAGATGCCGCCTGCCCCATTCCCTCGACCCACGTTTTTGCAGAGGGCAGTTACTCCAGCTGTCACCCCATCCTCACCAAAGGCTTTTCCCAGCAGAAAGGAGAAATGGGGAGGGTTTTTCCGGCTCTGAACAGATGCTGCAGCAGGGTGGCTTTCTCTGCTTACTCTGAGCAGGTATGTGTCCCCACTACCACTCAAAGATCTCTGGGTCACAGCACCAAGGGGGTCTGGTTGACCTGAGTGAACAGGATGAAGATGCCTCTCTGAGGGCCCCTGGACAGGGAGCCCAGAGCAAACAAACATAGAGAAAAACATTACTGCAGAGAAAAACAACGTCTTACTGTCTTCTTGTTTTTAAGATATGGGTAAAACTAGAAGGAGGGGACAGAAGTCTGCATGGCCTCTTGGGGTCTGTGTGTGTCACCGAAGTCACTGCAGAGTCCCTGTTACTAGTGATGACCTTTCTTTACAAAGCATCCTGGATCAAAATGTCTGGTTAAGAACAACTGAGATACTCTATGTCTGCTTATCCAGGATCCTGGTCTTCGGTTTAGCCAGGTTTTGGCATCTTTCTTTACCTCCTTGGCTGGTTAACAGTGCCTTTTCTGCAAAAGCTGGGTGGAGGCTGGGAGATCTCATATCAAACAACATTTCTTGGTAGTACAGTAGAAGGGTTAAGTTGGTACTGCAGCTATGGGCTCAAAGCTCACAGCTAAGAGCCCTAACTGGGATGTGAAGAGAATTCTTGGTCACTGAGTTGTTCTTGTTGCTACTGGATGGCTGAAGAGCCATGACCATAAAACCCAGCAGCGAGCTCAGCAGACAGATTTAAGATAAATCAGTTTCTGATCACAGCATTGTTTGGAGAAAAGGGGCCACACTTTCTTTTTGTTTTCTAAAGGAATAGAGCAGACTGAGGTGATGGATGTTCCCTCTCCCGATACAGCTGATTTGGTGTCCCCCAAACCACAGGTCATTCTGGTTTCATTTAGATTTGCAATCTCTTTTCTCCAGGGCTTTATCCTAGGAGTTGTTACTTCAGTACAAACAGTTTGCACAAAGTGTCTGGGCAGAACAGAGACCCCAGGCTGTCGTTGGCATCCATGGCCATAATAACCTTGCATGAGTAATGTAGTAAAGCCAACACCTAAAGCTGTCTTATCCTTGAACAGCTGCAGGGTTCCAATAACTCTCATTATACCACTTTCCCCTCCAGAGAGTAGATAAAAAAAAAAAAAGGAAGCCATTTATATTCTGTCCAGACTGGCACAGGAACACAGATACTGTACAGTACACTATTAATTGTGGGATACTTTTTTTTGCCATATATTGATTTTCCTACAGCTAACCAGATATCATTAGTTTGATTAATGCTACCACAGCTTGGAATAACTGGCTGGAAAGTTCAAACTGGGGCATTTGTCAGGAGAAAAATATAAAGCACAACTCAGACTTCTTTATTTATACGTGGGAGTGTGCTGGCCAGAGTTTCAGTGGTGTTAAGCTAGACAACTAAGAACAGGAACGGGAGAGGAGAGCTGGAACTGCACTACGCAGCCTGTCTGACAATGTTAGGGCAGTTCAGCCATGCTCGTGGCTGAATTTATTTCGGTACCAAAACCCTAGGTTTTCTTCCTAACAAAGGTTGTCACATTTGCAGGGAGGGCTGAGTCACACAGGCTGCCTCAGCCAGAGCTGTGCTCCTGTGCCGCTGGATGCGGAGGTGGTGGGATTGTGGACATTCATCCTCTGATTGCTTCTGAAGGAAAAGAAGCAGACATAGAAGTTCCCAGTGGCTGGTTTATGAGTAGGCTGGTGCTCGGGGAACAAGTGTGTTGCTTAAAGGCTGAGCATGTGCTCTGCCATGCAGGGAGAATCAGCTTTATCCTGCCTGGGGACGTCAGCTTTCTCAGAAGAAGAAAAATATGAGCCACACCTAGAGCCCTGCTACGACCCTACTGACTTCATAACAAAGAGGGCATCTTGGAAAGAAGAGAGATAAGAAAGTGACTCAGTCCTGCAAAGAGGGCCAGGGACAGCACACATTAATTCGTCCTCTGAGTGAGGAGTCCCAGGTTTGTCAATGCTATGGGCTAGGAGAAGCTATCTGATGCCTCTTGGGATATGTGGGCCGAAACCAGTGCACTAATTGATACAGTCTGTGAGCTCAACATCAGAGCACCAATGTGTCTAGACTCCTGTGGTCCTCAGGCTCTAAATAATGGCAGAAGGAGCAGAATGGTCAGTTGATCATCACACAACTCAGGAAGTGAAGGAGAAGACAGAGCACTTTTTTTTTGGCACACTGGAAAGGTGAAGGAGCTTTGTGTGGTTTTTAGTCCAGGGGCTTGTACAGAAGACAGGTCAGAGGAGGTCAGAGGGGGCTACCTGAGCTCTGGCAAGGGTAGGGTCACTACACATGACTGCAGACCATCTGTACAGACCCCTTTAATGCCTCCCTACTCATGCAGACTGTCCCAAAAATAGGAAATCCAGGACATCTGTTCTGAGGGTAAGATGTGAGCGATGGTAGAGCCAGACTGTGCATGAGGGCAAAGCCCCAGCTCTAGCAATGTCATCTGTTTAAAGGTAGCAGAATATGCAGATTTTTCTTGGGAAAAGTTAGGTCAATCTGGGCAAGTAGGTCCATCAGGAGATGGCATTGATCTGGTTTAGCATATTTCTTACAAAATAGTGCTATTGCCCATAATGAAGAAGAAACAGCTATTGTTTTCATACAAAGCCAGACAAATAACTGCTTCTCCATCAGTGCAATGGAAAGCTTGTAAACTTTCTTCCTCATGGGACTTACGGGTCCTGTGTTATCCCTGTTCTGAAGAGACCCCCTTTAGCCATATGGGACAAGTGGTCCCTAAATACCTGCTGAATATTGTGTCATTGACTTCATTCAGTTCTTCATCAGATGAGCCAGGTCTGAAATGATAACAGGGCTAAGTAACTGGTTTGCAGTAACTGACTATCGTGATTTAACCCCAGCCAGCAACTAAGCACCACACAGCTGCTCATTCACTCCCTCCCCCAGTGGGATGGGGGAGAGAATTGGAAGGGTAAAAGTGAGAAAACTTGTGAGTTGAGATAAAGACAGTTGAATAGGTAAAGCAAAAGCCATGTGTGCCAGCAGAACAAAACAAAGAATTAATTCATTCCTTCCCATCAGCAGGCAGGTGTGCAGCCAGGAAAGCAGGGCTCCACAACCCAGATAATGATTACTTGGGAAGATAAATGCCATCACACTGAACATCCCTCCCTTCCTTCTTCCTCCGCTGGCTTTATATGCTGAGCATGACGCCATATGGTATGGAATATCCCTTTGGTCAGCTGGGGTCAGGTGTCCCAGCCGTGTCCCCTCCCAGCTCCTTGTGCACCCCCCGCCTCCTCGCTGGTGGGGTGGAGTAAGGAGCAGAAAAGGCCTTGATGCTGTGTAAGCACTGCTCAGCAGTAACTAAAACATCCCTATATTATGAACACTGTTTTCAGCACAAAACCGAAACATAGCCCTATACTAGCTACTATGAAGAAAATTAACTCTATCCCAGCCAAAACCAGCACACCGACAAATTGAAGAAGGGCTTATTTGTTGTCCTTGCCTAAAAATGTCTTTGAATGTTTTCTCTGTGAAGAGACAGCAAACATTCAGCACTTGTTGAGGTGTGACTTGTGAGCTGAGTCATGAGGTTTTTTTCTGTAGCATGGGAGAAGTATCTCTGTAAGAGCACACAAGCATTTCTGATGTGCCTGTCAGTACTGTAACATGTATGTCAACCCTGAATTCACCACCTGTTTTTCCTTTCCTTTACAATTCAGACTGCCGCTGTTTGCAAGCCTTTTAGCTACCTGATCATTCAAATATCCTCCAAAACCAAGAATAAAAAGCTTCTGACTGTTGTTGAAATAAAGTAGTTTCATGAATCTGAATGCACCCAACATTTGCTTTGTATTATTCCCACTCTCCTCACACTTTCCTCTTCACAGGTCTAATTTTAGCACCTCTGACCTGGGGAACCTTTTCTCAGCTACAAGTGTCAATGACCAATATCTAGTCTGTCTTAAAAACACAGTAAGATCTAGTCTGTCTTTCTTGCCAAGAAAGTGCACTGATGATTTCTGTTATTTCGTCTACAAGGCAACCGCACATCGTCTGCATTTATTGCTATGGAGAGGGAGGGGTGACGTGACAAACACTTTCTGCAGGCTGGATGGGAAGTGCAGATGAGGATTATGCACACAGACCAGAAGCGCAGAACTGTCTGTCTCTCTTTTAGAGACAGAAGTAAAGATCAAAATTTTTTGTTGTTGTTTTCCTCAGGAAGAAAAGTAGATCTTTTTAACTCTCTGCCAACCCTCCAAACCAGGAAACTTTGCAAGACTCCAAAATGAAGTAAAGGCAAGTTTAGAGATATTTAACAGCTACTGTTAGCAATTGTAAGCTGCCAAAGATTGATATTCCTTCTACCAGAAAGGTTGCTTATAATGAAAACACAGGGTAATAAGATAGGAAACTGTTATCTAGTCAGTGCAAACTGTTAGCTAAATCAATAAATTACAGACTTGGGAACTTCTGTAGGCTGAATTATTGCTGAATTACTCCTCTGGAGAACCACCTCCAATTTTAAAGTTCATCTACTTTTACAAGATATTGGGAAGGAGTCTGGAAGGAGAATGGAGCTACTTCATATATAACACAAGAAAGTTAAAAGACAGGAAAGAAAAATTAGGACTACTGGAAATGCTGAGCAGTATCTACCTTTCTGACCCTGTGCAATTCCCAGTGTGAGTGCAAAAGTCGTGGCTTACAGAAGTGATTTGTGATTCTGGGACGCTCATTGGAATTACCTTACAGGATCTCATTTTCAGAAAGCACTGAATAAAACTTCAGAAAAATTAAGCTCCCATAACAGCTGTCACTATGAGCATCCAGTGTCACTAGTCATGTCTGTGACCTTGGCCTTGTTGTTATGGGTAAGTACGAGATCACTTCCCCACCTGCTTTCCAGCTGGAGGATTATCTGGTGAAAAGAGTTGTAGTGAATGAAATAGTTCTTTGCTGACAAATTGATTTTAATTATACAGCATGTCCTAACCTTTAGAAAATGTATTTAGATTTAAAAATAATAGTGTGGGGGAGTGTGGCAGGGGAAAATGTATGCTTGAGCTTACTAAGGGACATGAGACATTTTCTCCAAGTGATGAACAGGTGAAAGTGGCAATAATACACACGGGCTCTTGGAACAAAGGGATCATCCAGATGAAGAATATTCTGTTGCTGCAGTAGCATAATCCTGTAATCCTTATCTGAAGCTTTGATTACAGATTAATATGATGCCAATGAGGCCTTCATCACTTGTGGTACTGATGTAAGATTAAGTGACCTGTTCAGAGTTGTGGCAAATCTCTGGCAAGACTGGTGCTGACCTCACATTTCCTGACTTTCTGTGATTTCACAAATTTCCAGGTAATATCTTTTGGCTTTGTCTCATCTTTTGGCTGTGAAAGGAAGTTGAGAGTGGAAGGACCCCCAGGAGAAGGAAGGAATTATTTACACCCAGCTGGAGCAGGGTAGCGGGATGCAAATAGGAAATGTGCAACCCCTTGCTATCTAGGTGTCACAATCAAATCTCTTCCTTGTGTGGAGTGGAGGTTTCCAGATCACAACTTACTCTCAGATGAAGTTTTTGCACAACCAAAAATCCCCTTGTTGTCTGTGCATGAAACAAGCAGGGAGAAATTGCTCTAGGTCATGGTGATGTGCCAACCTGACCACCAGCAATCCAAACCTAAAATTAGTAAAACTGATACCCAATTTGAAATATTTTGCAAAAAACTTATGTTTACCCCATTTTTATTCCCAGTCCTCTGCACACATCTATATCCACAAAGAATCGACACCGGGGTGCTCACAAAGCCAAGTAGTTTGCAATCAGGAGACACAGGTTCAGTGCCTGAGGCAGGTGGGTCCTGCACCTGGGGAGGAATAACCCCATGCATCAGTACAGGCTTGGGGCGGACCTGCTGGAGAGCAGCTCTGTGGAGAGGGACCTGGGTGTCCTCGTGGACGACAGGTTAACCATGAGCCAGCAGTGTGCCCTGGCTGCCAAGAAAGCCAATGGGATCCTGGGATGCATTAGGAGGAGTGTGGCCAGTAGGATGAGGGAGGTTCTCCTTCCCCTCTACACTGCCCTGGTGAGGCCTCATCTGGAGTACTGTGTCCAATTCTGGGCTCCCCACTTCAAGAAAGACGAGGAGCTACTGGAGAGAGTCCAGCGGAGGGCTACGAGGATGGTGAGGGGACTGGAACATCTCTCCTGTGAGGAGAGGCTGAGGGAGCTGGGCTTGTTCAGCCTGAAGAAGAGAAGGCTGCGAGGGGACCTAATAAATGCTTATAAATATCTCAAGG
>Ga0065711_1032159_pt1 | contig 27888 bp, 16 predicted proteins | sample Hoacrofraction12_FD_59098 | JGI IMG/M metagenome (GOLD analysis project Ga0065711, IMG submission 59098) | Hoatzin crop microbial communities from Cojedes, Venezuela - Epithelial fraction 12 v2 (version 2) | ecosystem: Host-associated > Birds > Digestive system > Esophagus > Crop | place...
AGTCCCACCTCGCAAACAGATTTTCAAATGTATAAAAACTGGCACTTGAAAACTCTCTTTGGGAGGAGGAGCCGAGCGAGAACTTCACCTGACGGACGGGTCGACGGGCCTGAACCTCTCTCCCCTCCAAGAAGGGACGGTTTTCTGGTAAGAGTCGCGCCTCTCACTTTGTCGGACGTATCCCCGGGAACACATTGTTAACTAAAGTGCTAAACCATTACTTTGAGCTCAGCTTTTGTAGACAGTGCATTTATCAACGGTGATTCCGAATCTGTGACCCCTGTCTCTTGAATAAATTACCCATGGTTTCAACTTTGTGGAACTGTTTCAGTGAAAGTCCTTGCAAGGGCTCTGACAGGCAAGCTGAATCTGAGAAGTGGCTGCACACTTCACCCTTTAGACATAAACCATTGACTAAGTCTGGGACTGGGAGTGGATCCAGCCACACTCTCCTCTGAGAGAGAGTTTAGAACACAAGGGGTCTGCTCGGAACCTCGTGTCTCAACGGGAGGGCTCTCCTTTTGCCGCTTCTCAGACTCCCCTTACCCCCCTTTAACGCGACACCTGCCCACCGCACCTTTCCTCCAGCTCAATCCCACACGCCGAGCATAGGAAGTTGGAGAAGTTGCCACAGGGTGTAGGAAACAAAATGCAGGTTTTTTGCCTAGCTGTCACTCAAACCGTACCTTCCACAATATTGTGGGTCCCAAGGCAGGAGCGTTCTGCCTTTGTCTGCTTGAGCGGAAAATGTCTGCATGTCCAGGGGCAGGTGTTTCTGCATCATGCAGAGACATTGCAGCCAACATCCCTTTCACAGTCCCTTCCCTTCCATTCACGTCAGGACAGAGTTATTTCTTTGATGTTAGTTGTTTAGTCTGAAGATAATGAGATGACATGGAATCGGTAAAGTGAAAATATTTATTCCTGCAGACTCAAAGTAAAAAAAAGCCCTGAGTAAGACCTAAGTACTGTGCAACTCTTGTCTCGATAAGGGGGACTTAGGTAGCATATATACAATGTCTGATTTTCTGGCATAGGGATAAAGTCTACTCTAACTGCAACTTTGTAAAGCAAGTTAAAAAGAAGTATTAGATTATCCTGTTTCCCGGTGTATTGCCTTACCTGTGTTTCAAGAATTACCTTGTGTTTGAAGTAAAATTAAAAAGTCAGAAAAGCAGAAACAAGTCTAAGTCATGGAAGGAAAGAGCTTTATGAAGAAGATGCAGGGGTTAAGAAACTTTCAGTCGCTATTTTAGTGCTTATTAGACACTCTTGGGATGCTATTGTTTATGATATTAAGGTTTTGCACAGCAATGGTGTGCTTAATTAGAGCACACGCTGTGCACTGATTAAGTAGTCATAATAGTCATATTTGAGTTTTACACTCTGATTCTCAGGATTTTTCATTTGCAGCTTGTAGCAATTCACGGTGTAAGCTGTAAACCAGGTGTACTTCATATCATTGTGCTTAACATTCTTGGAAAGTTTTTCTATCATTGTTCCTATTAATGATGCTCATTTTTGCACTTTGTTTAGTAAACTGTAATCTCTTTTTAAAATGCTTTTGTTTCTTACAATGTCCAAGCACATCCGAATAAACCTTCTCTTGAAATACTTAATCAAGCTGTTTCACTTCCCCCTGTATGAATAGCAGCAAAGACTGAATGTGCAGTTTCTTTAGAACTGAAACTATAGATACTAAAGTACCCGGAAATAATAAGATTCTACATTGTTCTGGTTTCCAACAGTCAATTACAATCATTAATGAGTCAAATTCACAGGCATGTAATGTCAATTTACAAAAGAGTTTGTAAAGGTTATAAAAACAATGGTGAAATGGGCAAAACAGTATCAGGCACTAGGATACTTTCTGGTATTTTATTTACTGTTAAAGGTCATTGCCACTTGGTGAAGACAGTTTTTTATCATGAAGTTACTGCAATCACGATTAAGTTGTTAATTTGGTCCTTTCATAAGTTCACTATAATTTTAGAAATAGAAAAGTCAGACTTTCAGTTTGGAAATTAAAAGGAACATCTTTCTTGAACAGTGAGCCTTCACAAAATCCAGTGCAACAATGACACTTTTTTTTGCATACATAAGCTTATAGTCACATGATTATAAACATTGGTTTTAATAATCAAGAGGAAAAAAATTCTGATAGCAAATGTATATATTACGAGTATCTTCGGTTGATGTTTTGCAGTGTCAATGAGATGTTAAAATGTTTTCTACTGCTTTTCAGTTGCTTATTTGCTATATGAATTTCAGAAATGGAAACCTTCAAGCCTTTGTTATCAACATACGCTTCTAGGTTTTTGTTTGTTCTGCAAGCAGTTCTCTGTGTTCTTTATGCATTTGTGGAAAATATTTTTAAAGGAAAAGTATAAGTAAAAATGTTATTATGTTCAGCCAGCAAATTTCAGAAAAAAATGGCAGAGCACTGCATCAGCCTGGTGCACTGTTCAAAGAGTCAATAAGTGTTCTTTCATCAGCTAAAATATATCTGGAATGAAGCACAATGACTGATGTAACATTTAGCACACAGTATTTAAGGCAAAGAAATGTAAACCCCTCTGTTCATTTGCAATAGGATTTATGTGTGAAAAATTAGGTAGAATGGTGGGATAGTTCTGTCTAACTGGAATTTGTGAAGCAAGTCATTTGCTAGGCTTTCCTGTAATAAAAAAAAACTTTTTACAAAATCAACAGGGAATGCAACTTGGCTTCAGCTTTGCTTTTCATTAGGACTAAAAACTCCATGAAGGACAGTACCTTCGTATGTTAGAGTGGATCTTTATTCACTATCGACCTTTCATGTTGGCCTGTCGCTACAGAATCTCTTACAAAGCTCTGACAGAATTGCAGCAGGTTGCTCAGTTCATTTTAGGGAATGTCTTTCTGCAGAATAATATGAAGAGCACTGAAATATAGAAACTGGGCCTCGTGCATCCATCAGCACATTAACTGAGTATATCTATTGCTGGAAGCAATGTTATATACCTTGCTGTGGAAATATGTACAGGATTTTGGCATCTAACCAAAAATTCCTTTTTAGAGCAGAAGGATTACATAAAGTTCTATGTGGTAATACCATTGTTAATAGTGTGTTCTGTAATTCCACTCACAGGTAACTGAAAAGTCAGAATATGGTCTTACTTCCTTTTTATCTGAGGGAAAGAAAAAGAGACAGGGACACATTTTGTCCTCATTGGTACTTATACCAGATTGTCCTCAGATATTGGCTATGCTTATGAGTTTCAAAAATTGCGCACCCCTTGCTTTGAGACTATGACTGGTTTGATACCTCAGCAAACATCTGATTCAAAACATCAGTAAAAGGATTAGAATCCATGCACATAGTCTTCTGGTTAGAATCCTGAGCTGGGAATAACAGGACCTGCTTTGGACTTAGACTACTGAGCTAACTTTTTGGCTCGCTTTGGACATGCGCTTTCCTTGTCTATGAAACTATCAGGGGATGTTTTTTTTTTTTTCTTATTAAGTTTCCTTCTCCTATTTCACAAACTTATTTTGTCTAATTTGAACAAATAAGCTGTCTGAGGTAGTGACTCTCAGCATGGATCAGGCAAATAGCACGATTTTCATGCATCTTTTGGGATATCCAGGCACTACATAAATCAAAATAATTAACTTCATAGTGATCTACTAACACTGTAAAAAGAAATAAAAATGTTACTTGAATTTCAAAGAAAAGCAGTGCCACAGAACACTGCTCATGAAAAAGACCACTGAAAGAGAGAGGATATTGTTAGTGAATGTTCAGGCAAGGGCATTCTAATGTTTGTCAGTAACACTCTTCCATCTGCCCAACGGCTGGAGCAAACTTTGTCATTGTAGATGTGCGATGACACTTAATTGACTAAAATATTTCAGACGGCTTCAGATGGGGAGTGATACATGTAATAGAGAAGTAATACTATTGTGTGTGATTCCAGGGTAGAAAAAATACTAAAATGTAGCACTCTCTTTAATCTTCAATATTAAGCTGTGTTTTGATGAGAACATATTTCCCACAAGTCACTGTAACTCCACAACTTATAGAAGAATTTTCTTCCAAGTAAAGATGCCTGGCAATTGGCAAGGTAAAACATCCAATCTGCATCAAGTTTATCTTTTCTGCTTCCTATTTTTGCACTTTCTATAAGCAGAAGCATTTTGTCGTATGGCATTTTGTTTTGTTTTGCAACACCACAGCTGTAACAGCCAAATATATATACACGCAATGAAGTCTTTTTTTTCAAAGAATAAAGTAAACATCAGGAGAGATCTGTAGTTCCACCCTAATGAGCCAATTCATTGCATGTTTATTCATCATACTAACAGTTCACATGGGATTGCCAGAAGCACTAGCAGTGAGAAGAAAATTGAGACTCTGATACTTTATTTTACTTTGTGCCATAGCTGGTTTCAAAGTTCAGTAGCTAATGTGTGCTTAAATCTGATAATTTTGCACTGTATCAATAAAAATTAAATGAGCAGAAAACTGAAGATACTAGCATGGAGAGATGATATGGCAAGCAGCCGAGGAGAGGAGAGGGGAGGAGAGGAGAAACAGAAGTCTTGAAATTTGGCAGATTTCTTGAATTGCCTTGAGTCAGATTAATTTTTAGTTATTTTGGTCTTTTTCTAATGTAAAAGAAGCAAATTCCATACTCACATTAGAGCAGAGGCTGTGGAGATATTATTTCAGTGCACCATCTGGTACACTGCAAAGCTTCTTATAACCCTCCATCTAGACTCTGGAAAGTGCAGTGAATGTCAAACATGTCCAAAAGATCCTGTAATGCAGCCCTGTACCCTATAGCACAGGTAGCTTTAAAGTCCTAAAGGTGGTTCAGATGGAATGAAAGCCTCAAGCTGATGTCATTAACACATGGGTATTTCTCGTTCATTTCAGACTCTTTCATGCTTCCAGAGCGTTTTGTAAATTATTTCCTATTACTTGGGACTCCACTGATACCCTCCCATTATACAGTCATTTTTAAAGATTGATCATAATCAGTCGAAGCGTGCTATTTCTGGCAACATTAGTCTCAGATTCAGTTCCATGAGGGCACATTACCTAAGTGCGTTCAACTCAGCTCAGCTCTTAAGCATTGATCTCCTGCCATCATTCTTCCTCAGAATCGTCTTTCCATGAGCTCCCACTCCAAAGTCCTGCAGGAGATCTGCGAGAGCGTGAAGCACAGATTTGTAGATACTCCCTAATTTTCCCAGTGCTATGCATAGCTGACTAGATGCCATGCAGTCAGACATACAGAAGGGTAAATATCCATAACAGACACTGTGACTAAAAGGAGGATGAAATCAATGAAGTATCATCCCTTTCAAAATAAATTCGCTGAATTCTATTGCATATTGCTGATGGATGTAATTTTGATTTCAGTGCAGCCAAGAAAACTTGTAATGTCTAATACAAATACCAATAGTCTTTTGAAGTTACCGTGTAACGCCTCTGGATCAGAGGGTTCAGAAGGATTGGAGGGCTCTGCTTTCTGTAGCACTAGTATTACAAAGAGCCATGTGGCACAACCTGGTTCCCCTTGTCCCCACCAGTGTGGAAGTGCAACAAACCCTTCCGCCCCGTTTGTTGAACCCCCATCTCTGGAGTAAATCAGCCAGATCTATTCCATGAGAGTGGCCCAGGAACAAAGGAAAATCTTTATTTTTTTGATTAAGGTCTCTAATGGTCCTCTGATAAGTTAAAATTACAAGTAGCATTCTTATCAGTCAATATTATATTAAAGAAGTTTCCTAGGAGATGGAAGAGGGACATACATTGAATTCTAGTTCATACATAGTTTGAAAGATTCTTTATGGTGTGATGTCCTTTGGTATCCAACATTCTGAAGAATGTAATCCCAAAGCATCTTTATCTGGCTTCACCTTGGGTGCACACTGAAGATACACATGTACAAAATGTACTACAAATTATGAATGTGCTGAACCACAGGCTGGTCTCTTCTAGATTCTAGGTGGTTTGAAATTATGATCCCCACATACAGGAGAAGTAAGAGAGGTGGAAGCAATGCAGAGAAGTGTCAAAAAAAATAGTTGCAAATGCTTTATTTTCCCCTTTTATGTTTTGGGTACTAATCACCTTTGAAGAGTGCCGTGAGAGAAATAGGTTACTGATCACAGAGTAGCTTAAATGAGATAACCCTTGCACCAAGTTGTATAGAGTACGTGCTTCACTGTCAGACAAGACAGCATAAAGCTTTGTCTTGTTCTGATAAACGATCTGTCCAATGGGAAACACAATTTCAGAAATGGATCATAAGAGACCATTACATTTAAAGGCATTTTTTCTGGCTTTGTCTCCTTTGAGATAGACTGACAGGCAAATTTGAAAGTGCATCTTTTCCTTTCAGTTTTGGAAGGTTATCTTTTAGGTTGATATTAGGTTCTGTGAAACATTGATAACAACCTGACAGAGCTGATATGTTTACATTGATTTTTCAGACATAGGAAACATACATATCCTATGAACTGAGTAGGTCTTAAAATGAAAGCGTGGTGGATTTCCATAAAAATCACTTTATTACAAGCAATTAGAGATAAACAGTCATATGGAAGTGGAATTCTGAAAGCTGTATCTGCTTAGAAAGTACTTACATTTCTAGCTAGATTATGACTTTTGATTTCTTTAATTAAAAATAAATAAATCTAAAAAAGGTGGCTAGGTGTCCTTCAGTTTTACAGATATTTTTACTTCACTTTGGTAAAGAAGTCCATGCTCTGAGTCTGGACTGAAGAAGGGAAGAGGGAAAATGAATATGAAATAAAGAGCTTAATATTTTTCATTTCTGCTGAAAAAAATGAACCATAAATCTACAAACGAAATTTTATCTGCAATTATATGTCATATTTATAAAACTGTCAATAAAATTTATAACTAAACATTTATGACCCTGTCTGAAAGGGAGGTTTCCTATTTATAGGTAATGCCATATCTGACATTGGGCCTTGCAATGCAAGGCCACAGAGATACTTGGTAAATAGTTACCTCGAATGTAAAATTGGATGCATGTTGAATTCCAAAAGTGTGTGAGGAGGGTTCTTTACTAGCCTAATTGGAACTGAACATGCATCAAGAAATAGGAGCCAGCAAAATTTGAAGCCATGTTCATACCTTTTAATCAGTCTAGTCTGCTTCTCGCTTGACAGTGCACCGTCAGAAATCCCAAAAGTTCATACATGTTATGCAGGCTTTTTCAGGGCTCTAAGTGGTGTGAAAGATTGCTTGGATTCTCTACTGAGAAATCTTTATGCCTGTACATTCCTTTCAAAACCCCTGATACCACATGTTGGGGCTACTTCAGTGGGATGTTAGAAAGCAGGTAAGCAATTTTTTTCCCATGCTGCTTGTACTGCAGAAGTACAGACAGTTTTAAAGCTTCATTTTGCCTCTCTGACTTTTGTACTAACATAGGCAGCATTAATGTTTCATCTAGAAATATTTATTAGAAGCTTTTTACACATATGTACAACTCCAGTCTTTAAATTAATGTTGAGCAAGAGTGCAAATTTTGTAGCTGATGAAGTGGAGAGGGAAAGGACAGCTCTTCTTCAAGCAGGTTTGCTGTATTTGCATTACTTGGTGGACATATCTCCCATAGAGTTGTCCACTGTATAATTTCTATGTAAGGCCCTATAGGGACATGCCAGGGAATCACAAGTTGTACAAAAGGCTCCTTTTCAGTTTCATGAATCCGTAGACAAATCAGAGTGTTTATAAGAAATTCAAGCTACTTAAAAGAAGTACTGGAAAGGGTCATGGATCGGGTGTACGCTAAGCCTTTCCTTTATACATGATTGTAATGGAAGCTTTGAGATAATATTGTTTTATAAGGATACCAGTGTAAAGAGTCTCTCGGTGATGCGTGACCATGTGCACAAATTCTTCCTGTAATCTTTTTTCCAGTATCTCTGGCCTCCTGCTTATTGACACTTTTCTCTGAACTCACTTCAAAATGTCATCTTCATATTTTAATAATCCATTCCAGTTTTCTTGTTGGCTAATAAAAAAATAATAACCTTATTTTGCAGAAAGCTTCAAACCTATGCTTCAATTTTATAGGTCATTTAGAAAATTCTTCCAACAGCACTATGACACTTTTGGTGCTAACATTCTCTATAGACTGTGGTTAGGAACTGCCGCCTTTTTAGCATTGTGCTGGTATGTCACCTCTGTCATCTTGCTGAAAATATCTGCACTCTTGACTGTTTCTGTGACAATTGCTGAGAGCCTTGGTGTGCAGAAAGCTGAAGCATGGGTAGGAGGTTCTGTCAGTATACAACATCTGTGAGGGTTGATACATCTTAAGGGCTTTGTCACATTCCTTCAAAGCAACTTTATTTCCTCTCAAATAGTCTTTTGCCTAATTTAAGGAAGTCTTTCTCTTTAAGTATAAAAAAGACATATCTTTCACAAATATTTCCTTTCCTTTTGTCTTTAAGTATAGGAAGGCTTTTACAGTCTTTTCTTGACAGCGTAGTTCTGATTTTACAGGATCTCTGTGTGTAAATCACATGCCCCTAAAACATCCATGCATTTATGCTATGATCAAAAGTTCTCTTACTATGAAGCAAGAGATCGACTAACATTAGTGCTCCATATTAAGCCTAATAATGTTTCAGCTTCTTGAGATTCTTGCTTATTTTGGGATTCAGAAGTTCTCCACTGGTTTTCGTATGATACGTAAAGTTTCAGGTTTAGCTATTTTATTCCCATTTTACTTTCTGCTGGATGGTGTCTTTGCCTTTTATAACTTTATACCTCCATAAGTCAAATTTGTTTTTTAATATTACATTTTGAATGGCTCTTGAGAGCCTGCTTCTGTAAGTTTTTGGTCTATTTTACAGGTCTAGGAGGAAGTATGTCAAGTCTTGGCTTAGGCATCTGAACTTAGCCAAAATGGCTGATCTTCAGAGATTGTCCATCACTTACCATAAGGCAATTCCATGTCTAACCAGAATCTGTGCCTGCTCAACCATTCTCAAAGGCAATAGAATATAACAGAATAATTTAGATATCGCTTGTAAATGGGAATTGAAGAGCAAGTTATATACAGTTACTCCTCAATTTTGACAATAGTACTGATTCATCGTTAGATATTCAAAGAAATATTTTCAGTCTTCTCACTTGAAAATGGGAATTGAAGAGCAAGTTATATAGTTACTTCTCAATTTTGACAATAGTACTGATTCATCTTTAGATATTGAAAGAAATATTTTGAAAGTGTTCTCAAGCTTGAAAAATCTATACACTTCAAGTAAGACATATAGCAATAGATGGTTTCAAATTTACCAGTTTCCTTTTTCGCCTGTGCCACAGAATTAATATTATTGCAATTGACACGTTCCCACAAGAATATGCCTGTAAATGTTCCCACACTTTGTTTCATTGAAGTAGAATTTACCAGTAGAAAAATTTTTTCACATAAATATTTTCCTGATTCTCCTTAATTTCTTTTTCTCAGATGACCCAGCTGTTAGTTCCCCTATATGGCTGGGGACATTACAATAATTGTTCCCTGATTAAAGATATGTTTTTGTTACTAGATGCCTTCACTCGTCATACTGTAAGTACAAACCTAAAGTTATCAGAGAGTACGGTGTGGGAGGAAATGCTACATAAGAGATGCCTCTGGCCATACCCTGGATCGTTCACATTAGGGATGCTCTAATTTCCTCCTTTCAGTTATTTTTCTAAACAACTGTAATTGTTTGAGTTAAATGGCCACTGCATTAATCTGTACCCACGTTTTCAAAAAAGCCAATACTCCTATTCTACACATAAATATTTGTAAAGTATAGTTTGCATATTTTTAACAACAATTGTAATTTACTTTCTCATTTTACTAAAATGCTATGTAATGATGAGGAATTGATAACTGCTTCAAAAATTCTATAGTGCTCCGTAAAATCATTTTTTACACTCTTTCTGTTGATTTGTCATCTGAAGCATGGTAAGATAACCACATTTCTGGGAGGCAGAACAGATGAATAAGGAAAACTCAGTAGGCAGCAGCACCAAGAGAAGGCAGCCACATAAAAGATGACAACTCTCTTAGAAAATTATTTTACAGATTTCTTTGCAGCAGGCCACACCTGAAGCACAAAAATATCTTAACTTGAGAAGAGAGGAAGAACAGTCTTGAATCGCACCATTTCAGCTCTGTCTAATGAAGTCAATATCATTTTGCCAAAAGAAAATAGTAAGTAAACCCCAATTGATAAAACTAATTTTGACAGAAACTCTGATCACTAAAGTGTGAGAACTTTGGCAGAAGAGAGCTGGTGATTTTTTGTGGTAATTTAAGACAATGCTGAATCTATGTGAAAAACTGTCATCTTATGGAAGAATTCAACATATGTTAACCCTGAAGCAACTCCCATTCTAAGGCCAGATTCTTGGCAAAAGTCCCCTAATCAAAGATTAAAGCTAATTTACTGAAATAAATTTGAACAGCTGAAGCACGCCCACATACTCCATTCTGCTGACTCTACTGCTAGAGCAGCAACATCTGGAAGAAGGGCAATAACAAATGCCTGAAAACAAAAGTGACTGAAAACAAAATAAGGATATTTATATGTTCATGACAATAATTATGAAGCAGAGATAATATTCAAAGTTATTTGGTTTGGCTAATAAAATATGTACTTTTAATTTTGTAGTAAGATTTACAGTAAAATATTAAAATAAATAAAGCTCTAACAATGTATCAATTAATTAATCCAAACCAATTAATTAACTGCTATGCCTCTGTACTTAGGCTCTTTAATAAAAAACCCTAAGTTCTCTTTAGCCTCTTTACAGAGGAAGGCAAGTTGTCTCTTTATCCAAAAAGCTCTTATCCAGCTCTCATCTTACTCAGCAGTAAACAAAGATTTACTCTATTTTGATTCCATAGTGACTGCATATTGGAATGAGATCAGGGCCATGGAATGTTTCAGCCCTTATTTCTAGACCCTGCTTTTTATCTTAGTAGGTCTACGGGGAACTTAAATTTTTTAAAAGTCTTTTTCTGTAGACTGGCAGTAGGTAGACACCCTGCCTCAGTTATGAGTGATTCTCTTACCAAGGATTGGATCCATTCCCAATCAGGAAAATTATATTAACTAAAAATTATCCAGAATGTCTCACACAGAGAAATCTGGACGGAGCAGGCACAAGAGCAGAACCACACCATTTCATGACATTTAATGTAGATTTCATTTATTAAGCAGGATAGATTTGAAAGGTGGAGAGCAATTTTTATTTTAAGATTTGTATCATACAGCATTCATAGATTTCTAAAAACAAAAATGTAGACAACACAAAATCAAACCCAGAACTTCCAGCCCAGTTTAGACCACTTCAATATTTCCAAGTCCTGGCTGGCAGCCCAGGGCAGTTCCACACCAGGCAATGCATTCCACCTCCCCTAAGGGGCTGCTTTTTCAACTATTTATTGCTTTATTTTTTTTTCCAAATAGATTGTCTGGCAGCATAAACCTCAAATGACCCCACCATCCACGTAGCGCCAGCACTATTTTTGTGATTTTCCCCATATCTAGGGCCAACCAGCAGTTCTCACTTGGGTTACTATCACTCTTTGGCCTCCCATACCAATGATGTTACAGGAAGGTAACAATGATAAAGATTATTTAACAAAGTTCATTCCTGCTTCTTTCCTTTTCTCTATTTCTTTCCTCTGCATACTGAAGTAAGCTTTATAGTGGGCAGATGTAGTCCAGGTCTCACTTACACAAGCATTGTTTTTAGATAGGCTGCACCCCATGGCAGTGTCATAAAAACTGAAGTTTCCTGTAGTAAGTCTTGTAGTTACATCTGCCTAGTATCAATGAGGAAAGTATCAGAATTCAATTTGGAATTTCATTAAAAGTCAATGAGAGAGAAAGTAGGGGAATGAGAAATGTGGAGAGAGAGCTATAAGCTTCCAGAAGAAAAAGAAACAAAGGCAGTTTTAAAGAAAATATTATGTTTCTTTTTGCAGCACTTGGTGAAATGTCAGAACAAATGGACATTTCAAGCAATAAAACTGAAATCTACGAGCTCTTGAAAGAAACTGTGCTAAATATAACTCCTTGAGCCTCATTCACTAGAATTCAGCATGAACACCAAAGACCATGTTTATAAGGCCTCACACAGGAATGGATTTTAGATGTCTTTGGAAAGAAATGTGGAATTAAGTTTCCAGGAAAAAAATGTTGCCTTTCTTTGTGAAGGTTTCTTAAGTCACGAAAGGTATAAATGAAGTTGCAGTTAGCTTCTGCATATTAATGCAGACTTAGCATAACTGATTTCTTAATTTTGTGCATAAATACTACAATTGTAAAGAAATACCATAACTATAACATATATAGTATAAATATATATAATACAAATAAGTAATAAATGCAGAAATTATAAATAATTTATTTTATAACACTAAAATTCTTAGGTGGTTTTCACATGGAAGAATTAATTTCAGACTATACTATAAACTGTGCAGACTTGCTTGCTGTAAAATCAACATATACACTTATACTTAAAAAATTGGCAGAGAGCACAAATATTTTTTGTATTTTAACAAATATATGCTTAAGAAAAAATGTGTAAAAGATTTAGATAAGGTGAATATGAAAATGCACATTAAAATAGGAAATTAGAAGTGTCTCTTCAATGAATATGGAACTGTTTTCAAGGTAGTCTTAATCCATAACTTTCTCTGAGAGCTAGCAAATTTTAAACTGGAACTTGAAGGAGCTCATCAGTGAGGTAATAGACCTTTCATTGAGCTTAAGATGGGTTTAAAGCACTTAGCTTTACTTATGTTCTGCTTATTGAGCCCAAATTTATGTTATTGTAAATCTGAAATAACTCTGTTGGTGTGAAACAGTGTTGTAGAGGTTTCATACCAATGTAAAGGATAGCAGAATCAACCCATAAGCTTGCTGTAGTTCTGCTTCATCATCACTATGTTTTGAGTGGGACTTAAAGATCATTTGTTGTGGAAAAGCAAATGATTTGAATTACAATGCATTCATTTTCACAGCACTATTTCCATCTGTTTAGCTTCTATGGAGGGTTATATCCGTTTGACACATAATTATATTTTTAGTTATAATCTTTATGAACAATAGACAAGTATGTTGACAGTGCAAAACATTTTCTTCCATGAACATTAAAAAATAGGTAAACACTATTTAGGAAATAAAAAAAAAGATATGACAGAATTGAGGTAATACAAATTATAGGTTACACTGAATGTAAATACTGTCATAAGCATTAGATCAAAGTGTTGTTTTTAATTAATTCATCCCATTTGAATGTTTCCCTAAGTAATGTTTTTCTATTGTTACATGTTGCTAGCAGTATTTTTATTCCAACTCTCTTGTGTCTTTTATTGCAGTAAGCCATATCCCTTTAGGGCTCAATTCTGCAGTCTTCACTCAGTCTAAATTCCCAGTTCAGTCTGGGGGCAGGATTTGCTTGAATAAGAAAAGAAGAATTTACTCTCTAGTGTGTAGTTATATCTGTACTCTCAAAGCCTAAATGCATGTTATTTTAGCAGACTCCAGAATTTAACATGGAACAGAAAAGTCTTAAATTCTACTCCACTTTCTGGTTCGGAATTTTGTATGATAAATTTCCTTAGCTTCCTTTTTCCATTAGCGCTGCCACCAAAAAGATAGGTATAATAATGAGCATTATGTTCCCTTGACTGATAATTTGATGAAAGGCTCTGCGTATCTATTGTAGGTCAGATGCTAAAAGAGAAAACTCTCACGAAGTATAAAGCTCAGATAACCCACTTAACATTTTCTGGTTTACGTGACTACGAAGAGATTCCAGAGCAAAATCTGCTTGGGTAATTTGGAGTCAGTCACAAAGTGTTTAATGGACTAGAGTTAAGTTGTAGCTGAAGTACAAGTTAGTCTCCAGGAAACCATGGCATTGGCAGTGTGGAAAAAGGGGAATAAACTATCTTTGCTTCTCACTCTCCAGCTCTACCAGGCAGACAAGAATTACATAAAGTATGCAAAGAAATATTATTAGTTTATTTTTCCAAGGTTTTGCACATATTTCAAACTCAATTGCCTGGCACATTTTATACAGGTTAAACATCTACTTTACCTATCAGACAAGTGTCATATCTCAGCTTCCCCATTTCAAATAGGATATAGCACAACTCACATTGTTCAGTCCCAGATATTCAACTAGGGAACAAATTAACCATCTGCAAGAATATATGCAATCATACTATCCCGACAGAATTGTGCCAGGTACTTTGAACTCTCGTAGAAAATATCTTCTAAATCAACTGCCTCAGTCACAAATTTTGGGCTAATAGAGAGCACAAATATAGATTGACTGAGAAAGCATAAAATTTTCTGAAGGGCTGAAAACTGTGAACTCTTACTCCACATTACGCTGTCCTGAAGGTCTAGAAGACCTGTCTTTAGATAACAATAGCATATGCCCTTAGCAAAATGTTCCTTGCATGTGAGTCTAATTGTACATTTGTTGAGAGGAACATGGTGAAGTCCAGTCTGAGCTTTAGATCACCTATACCATATTCTGAAATCTGAGTCATCAATGACTTTAAAATCCATTGTCAGAATCCCTGTCTTTTCCCTGTATCTGCTTTTACACAGTTGTTTATTATTTCCTCTGTGACTCAGAACAATTAAAAAAAACCTCACATATTCGTTTGTCATATATTCCATTTTGCTAACCTGCTTTTTCTAAATACTTTTCAGTCACACTCTTCCCAACTTTTAACACCTCCATTCTGCCATGCTCCAAAACATTCAATTTGCTTTGATTTCTCTGTTATGTGATCCTTCTCATTATTGTATCTTTTCTTCGTACTTGAATCCCTTCACTTCTGTGAAGTTACACTCAGATGAGTAAAATGTTTAAAAAGTAGCTAGTGTAATGTGTAGGCATGTCATAAAAAATACCTATGTCCTGGCTTACCTGTTTTTTAAGATTGCTGTTATGCTGTTCCTGAAATTATTTTGTTTCCCTAAACCTAAACATAAAATGATTTTATTAAAAGAGAACAAAAAGCTTTGATCAAGAAAAGGAAATTTGATCCAAACTGACTTAGTTAGATGAAGATTAGTATACTCTTTTCAATCCAATATTTTGTAATGGGTTAACACCCCTGAATATGTTAATTAAATTGTGAAACTTAACTCTGCCTGCACTATAGTGGTAGTAATTCAGACACAACAATTTAAATTTTGGAGCTGAAAATGGACATTTCTTAAGTTTTATTCTTCTTATGAGAATGAAATATTTAAAAATTAGGCTAGTCTATCCATGTGTCATAAGTACTAAAGTGACTGTTTCATTAATAAAAACTTCTAGTCAAGAATTAGGGGATGCTAATGAATAGAAAGAAACCTCTCAGATTTTCTAATGGATACATTTTTCCAATCTGTCCACTCTTTATGTATCTTTAATGATGATTTATTTTTCAAGATTCGAGTCATGACATCATTTTCCATATCTGAGCCGTGAAAAAGCTGTTTAGAGATCATGAAGTCCTATGTGAACTCCTACTTACAGCTTAATTACTGTAAACGATCTCTAACCCACATAAAAGCCAATTAAGAGACAGCATGAGTAGCCATATTTAATATAAATAATATCAATGGCTCATATTCTCTCAGCATGATTCGGTATAAATGCTTAAACTATGAATAGTTGTAGAAAAATTTTGTAATATTCCTGAAGTAGAATAAAGATGTTTGTAGGAGGACTTCTTTGAGCTATGACAATTTAATTTTGTATCTGGGCTTTATTGTTCTAGGTCACAAGTGTCTTAATGGAACATGTCTCTTATGAGGAAAGGCTGAGAAATTTGGGGCTGTTCAGCCTGGAGAAGTGAAGGCTCCAGGGAGACCTTATGGCAGCCTTCCAATACCTGAAGGGGGCCTACAAGAAAGATGGAGAGGGACTTTTCACAAGGGCAGGTAGGGACAGGACAAGGGGTAATGGCTTTAAACTGAAAGAGGATAGAGATTAGATATAAAAAATTAAATTCTTTACCCTGAGGATGGTGAGGCACTGGAACAGGTTGTCCGAAGAAGTTGTGGCTGCCCCCTCCCTGGAAGTGTTCAAAGCCAGGCTGGATGGGGCTCTGAGCAACCTGGTCTGGTGGAAGGTGTCCCTGCTTATGGCAGGGGGGTTGGCACTAGGTGATCTATAAGGTCCCTTCCAACCCAAACCATTCTATGATTCTAGCTCTGTCAAACTGGGTGAACCTGAAACGTGAAAGTGATATTCATTCATTAACCACTGTATAAATTGAAGGTGCTTTAGTGCAAAATACCCCAACAGTATAAAAAAAAAGTCAAAATTACAATTATTTAAATTAACCATAAAAATTATTTCAATGCTTCCGTCAGTTTGAGAAATTCCAACAAGAAATACCTCTTTCTACATTATCCTAATGTGGTAACGTAGTGATATATGCTTCTTATCCAACAGTTCCTATGGAAATATTTTAAATAGTATCCTGCCTGTTGCTCTGTAAGGTCAGACAATTTTGTCCTGTAATTGAATCCAAACAGGTACACTCTTGCAGGGAACACTTTCTGCCATTTAACTTCTGCCCTCCATCTCAAAGATGACTGTGTTTTAGCATTACTGGATTTCCAGATTTCCTCTCAAATAACCCGCCTGTGCAAAAATGTACAGTAGTCAGGATAGCAGAGAACTGAGCTAGGATTATCTGTCTAAACTCTTAGCTCCAGATATTCTGGTCTTTTGAAACATTGTAATGAGATGTTTAAATCAAGACATGCATAGTTTCAGTAGCCACGATTTCCACAGTTACAATGGTAATTCACAAAGTAAAGGTAGGACCAGGGCTTCGCCTTTGCAAAATAGTTCCTTTCAACTCACTGCATATGCACTAAACTCAAAGAATAAAGCCTTGAAGACTCTAGACTATTTGTCAAGGAGGAAGGGAGGAGCTGACAGTGATGGATGTACACTTTTACTGTGCTTAGTGTGCTCCTGAAGGCTTCCTTTACTCAAGGGATGCCCTCTCCTACGATGGCTCAGAGATCCTCACACGCAGAGGGCAGTTCAGCTGCCGGCACAGAGATACTCTGTCCACCCAAGCAGTGATGCTGCTGGGTGCAACTGCAGATGAAATGATAACATACCCATATTCACCAGAGGCTCCTGCTGCAATTGAATAATACTGTTAGCCTGGACTGGAAAAGCAGCGTTATGCAGCTATCTGGTACTTCAGTTCTGGCCTTCTAAATTGTGAAATTTTTTCTTTAGAAATTATTGTACCTCGATTTCTATAGGAAAAAAATATGCTTACTTGACGTCTTTCTCTCAACTATGAAAAAGGTGACATACAAGCTCTCCAGTCTGTGTGTATCTTTGCGATTTAAGGAGTGGATTGAAAGTACAACAAAGAAGAATTTTATACTTTTGTAAAGTAGATTGTTTTATTAAAAATTCTCTGTGTAAAAGCTGCAACAAAAATTCTGATTAAAATGTAACCTGGAGTGGCTTCACCAATTCTAGCCTAATGAGAACTAATCCCTGTTTTAGATAAACTAAGTCTCAGGTCTTACTTTGCTCAGATTTCCCTTAGAGCCTTCCTTATTTAGGGAAAGAGTAGTTTGCTAGAATGTTTCAGCTTTCTAGGCCAGTGGCTTCATCCCCTAAATATTTGCCTGAAAGAGAAAGATATATTCAATTTCCAGTATCTTCGGAGAGGTGAATACCATCCAAAGCATTATATATGTTTATATGCACATGCGTGTTCTCCCCTTGTGCCCCCAATTCAGTTGTCTTAGCCACAATATTTTTTGATCAGTCACATTAGATAGACGTAGGTGAAATGTTTTAAAGTACATAAGAGTTAAGACCACTTCACATCATAACACATAGTAAGACAAGAGTCTATCCTCTCATGGAAACTCTGAATCACAGCAAGGCAAATAAGCCAGGCCTATCATTGGAAAATACTACAGAAAGTCAGAAAATTATTTGACATTGCTTCTAACTTTTGCTTAACGTGCAAAAACACCTGGGATTTCTGAAGATGTAGCTAATCTCAGAGGATATTTATAATCCAGTGTTCGTTACACCTAATTTATGATTAATTGCTCTGTTACTCAGTTTTCAATCTGGTCCATCCATGATTACTAGTCCATCATTTAACTAGTCAACTACACTTGGTAGTAGTTACCATTTTAAAATTTCTTCCTAAGTGAAATTTGTAAGACTTACTGACTAACCCAAGTGAGCCATATATGCATCAAAAAAACCGGATTCAATTTGAAAATGATTGGCATATAAGAAGGAAAAAAACCTCAAAACAAATGACAAAGTCCAAAAGAAAACCTAATCAGATTTACATCCAAACTAAGTGACAGATTAATTTCACTATGGTTTTGCGTACTTGCAACAGCCAGTATCTGAACCATGGTAGACAAAGAGCCACCACCAGAATGACTTGATGCTTGATGGCTTGTACACATACATACATAATAAAAGAGCATTAATCTCCTAACATCATAGCTGATACATAAAATACTCCTACATGGTTGTGAATATTGTTTTTATATAAGTAGGGCACCTAAGGACAGTGAGATGTCAAGAGAAAACTACAAAAAAATTTACTCTAGGATCAGATAGGAATAGAAACAACATACATATGATAGAGATTTAACAGCATGTTTGGAAAGCATAGAAATTTTGCTCTGTTTAGTATAAAAAAATACATAAGATAAGTAAGTCTACCAATACTTATTTTTATTGTTATTTTAAATCAAGTTCCGTTCCTTAAGTGTTCTATGGCTTCTTATTTTAGAGAGCTGGTCACAAGAGGGCAACATAGTTACATACATATAGAGCAGTTCTGACACTCCACCCAATGGAAATTATTAGCATATAAAAATTACAACAGTAGGGTATGAGAGTAGTTTATTGATCAGTGTTTCTAACGGAGTCAATATCTGGTTAAAATTACAAAAGCTAACCTTAATGATGTCCCTCTACACAGGTTCCATAATACAATCTGGTCAGCATAACATGGTATTTTCAAGTAACATGTAAATGTGTCATACAGTTTTTACTACATGCATAAAGGATGTGTCTGTTCTTGTTGGAAATCCATACAACTTTTGCCAGATCTGTACAAGCATCTCTCAATATTGCACAGGAAAAAAATAAATCAGACAAGTAACCAGAGAATAGTCTGAAAATGTCGCTGTCATTGGAACTTCATCTCCTACAATATTCCACTTATTCTTTTAACTCATTTATTACTTATTGGGTTTATTTGTGGGAGCTCTGCCTCATTCACAAATAATAAACTAGGCATCTTAGTGATTAGGGAATATGAGATATTTGGGTAGAATATGGGCAATACATTCAACCTGAATTCCCTCGTTATTGTTTTCTTAAGAAGATTAACAGCATCAACAGAAGTGAACCACTCTTTAAAGGAAGATTTTGTTTGTTTCAATGGGAAGATTCTCCTTGATAAAAGCAGAGAAAAACCTTCCAATAAGATTTTAAAATAAGTTTTTAAGCTGACCTAGCCTTATGAGTATTAGATAGAGAAAACTTTGTAGATCTGATATTCTCAAAATATATTCTTTTGCTTAGTGCTGATTATCACTTTCAAGATTATTCACTATGTTTATAGTGGATTTAAGTCATACAACACACAAAAGAGCCATGAGAGTACCCACTATAGGTGCAATGCTGATCAGCAATATTGTCATCATTAATTACCACAACAACATCACAAATTGTATATGGGAAATCAACTGGAACAAGACTTCCAAAGACTCTCTGACAATGTCAGACAAAAATAAGTTCCAATCACCATAGTAACAGCTGTGAGCAACCTTTTGGTTGTGCTGCAGTCAATGGCAAAACTCCCACAAACATCAGAAAGGCCTCACGTTCATTTTGTGACAGTCATCCATAAGCCACACAACCAGCACTGGCATTTTAGATGTGAATTAAAAACGATTAATTTCTCTACAGCCTGCTTGCAAATGAATGAATTTATGTTGTCTAGAGTGCTTAAATGCCTAACCTACAGATAGAAAATTTTGTAAAGCCATAGTTCAGCCTTCTTTGAATACAGAGACTTAAATATGTAGATCTGTTACTTGCTCAATACATTTCTGAGAAAGATCTGTAGATTTTTTTTGCTTTTCTTGTCACAGTCAGCCTGCCATTCTTCCCTTGTACATTCCAAAGTTTTCAAATTTTTTTTTTTATCTGGGGTGAAAGAAAGATGGGAAAAGGAGACAGAATATATAAAGGAGAAAAAATACTGTTCAAGAAGAAGTTCCAGAAAAAAATCTAATCATATTTCTTGAAAAACAGAAATGCTATATTAAAAATGAGAATCCAAGCAGTCAGAATAATTAAAAAAAAAGTGGTATAAACATTTTAATTTATCTAAAGTTTGATAATTTTTATTCTGAGGAAAAAAAATTTTTTCTTCATCATTTTTTTTCATTTCTAAATACCCAAAGCAAAATTGGCACCAGTGAGTGCTTCTCTTACACTACACTTTAGTGTATGGAGATCTTACTGAAATTGTAATTTAATGTGACAATTTTTTTGAAAGTGTGGACTGTAACACACCAGTTCACTTAGTCCCAGACCTTCAAATGTCATGATCCTTCTCTAGATCAAAACCTCATAGTGGGGAGGCAAAGATGAGGTACTAGTCATTTTTATTGCTTTTGTCATCATAGTCTCATTGCTTTTCATCTTCATACTTTAAAGTACATAGCACACAAGGTCTATGAGCTGACAGCCTTGGAGCTATCCGGAATTAGGTCATCTTATCTTGTTAATAGCTCTTTTTCACAGATTTCAACATCCTATCTCCTGTTCATCTCATTGATCCTCACGGTCTTGATCCTTCTGGCACTCCTCTAGTCACATTACTTTCTAGATCTTTATCATCCACAAACATGCATCTTAGTGTCTAAAGCCCCGAGACTTCGGAGAATCCATAGCGCAGTGTCAATTTCAGTAACCTATTCTCAGCTGAACTCTTGAAGACTTAGCCTAGGTTTTAAGGAGAAGCCAAGCTGCACGGTTACTGAATTGCTGCATAAAATAATCATGTTAACAGCTGAACAGCTGTTAGACTACACCCTCTTGATAGACCACGCCAGATAAGCTAACAATGCAGCCACATTATAAAAACAAAAAGCATGAAAATAAAAGCATGTCACATATGTGATCAGTCCCACTGATTGCCATATAACTGTGGAATCTATGCTTAAGACTAATGATCTGTGTGGAAAAAAGTAGGTGATGTACAGAGGACGATCACAACAATAATATACGTTCAAAGTATTGGTAGGGTTGGTACTTTTTAAAAAATCGTTGGTGGGGCAGCACAGTGACATTCGTAATGAGGAGGTTCAGTTAATGGTATACAAATAAATCAACAACTGGATTCCACTTAGATTTTCCAGTGATTAGTTTAGTGTATGTTCTTTTATAAAGTCTGAAATGCTAACAAAAGGTGTGTGTATGCAGGAAGCTTTTCCCACAAGGGACAGAGCGCAGCAGAACCTCCTACTCAGAACTCAGTAATCTGAACAGCTGAGATAAATACTAACCGGGTGTCGCTTCTGTGAGAATTTCTTTTCTAGACAGGCTAAAAAGTTACTATTTCCTTTATTTTATCTCCTACCAACATTCAGTAAAAGGAACAACTCAGTAATCTATATGAGAAATATCTTCTTAATGTTAGCAAGTATTGCATCACACCAATAGAGACTTTCACTAACCTGAAGAATGATAGACAATCTTCAGAAACATTTTAATGAGTAAGGTTCCACTCTATTCTGGAGTTCAAAATTTTCATACGGTTACAAATAAGCCTTGATAATTTGATCTACTACATTCTGGGCCAGAAGCTGAGGATTTAGACCAAATTACTTCAATAAGTTCCATATTTTATTGTCTTGGATGTGTGCTTTGGATAGGTTGGGGCAATAGGCAAGAAAAGGTTTCTTTAGTTGTAAAATCCACAGAAAGCAGGTAGATAGCTCTTCTAGCTATACTGTTCTCTGTTGCTGCATTTTGGTAAAGACAACAGAACTTAAGTACAAAATCTTCTTGAGTTCAGAAAATGATAGCAATTGTTCAAATGTTGCTCATAAGAAGGGGATGAGGTGAGCAATGCCCATCTGTAACTCCTCTGTCTCCAAGAGGTTTTAGATCTATTCATTTTCATCTTGAAGACATTCTACATTTTGTCAACAATAATAGTACACATTGATAGATGCACTGCATTTCCACAGCTATGCTTTTTTGACAGAAGAGTAAATAACCCCCAATCTCCCTCTACTTTGCTTAATTTGTTTCTGCTATCTCAAAACAGACTATTATTGTGTTTATAAATCAAAGCGTAATGCTTCTCAACTGCATGACAATCTCAATAGGCTGAACAATTTGGGAGACTACAAACATTGCACACACATCTGCTGGTGAGGCACAAATATCTCCCGCAGGGGGAGGACCCCTCACTCTTCCCCTGCTCCACTGTGAGGTCCCTCTCATGGGAGACAGTTCTCCACAAACTTCTCCAATGTGAGTCCTTGCCATGGGCTGCAGCTCTCCACAAACTGGCCCAGTGTGGGTCATTCCCATGGGGTGCAGTCCTTCAGGAACAGGCTGCTCCAGCATGTGTCCCCCATGGAGTCACAAGCCCAGCCAGCAAACCTGCTCCGGCATGGGCTCCTCTCTCCATGGGTCCGCAAGCCCTGGCAGGAGTCTGCTCCAGCACAGGGTCCCCACAGGGTCACAGCTTCCTTCAGGCATCTACCTGCTCCAGCGTGGTGTCCCTTCCACGGGCTGCAAGTGGATATCTACTCCACCGTGTACCTCCATGGACTGCAGGGGGACAACCTGCCTCACCATGGTCTTTCATCATGACCTTCAAGGAAAGACTCTCTGCTCCAGTGTCTTGAGCACCTCCTCCCCCTTCCTTCTTCACTGACCTTGGTGTCTGCAGAGTTATTTCTTTCACACCATCTCAATTCTCTCTCTTCACTGCCATTTCACTGCAGGTTTTTTTTTTTCCCCTTAAATATGTTATCACAGAGGCACTACCACCACTGCTGATTGGCTTGGCCTTGGCCAGTGGCGGGTCCATCTTAGAGCCAACTAGAACTTGATTTGAAGATCTGATAGAAAAACCTAACAGTACAATCTATATTTTTAAGCAGGTATTCTTTATTACGGCGCCAGGCACACGGGGGATCTCTGCTCCAAATATGCGTGCCAAACACCGTGTAATTTAGGTTAAATACAACCACAATAGAAATATTCATTATATTTCTGAGAAATGCTTAACATATTCATTACTTTTCCGAGAACTAATTAGCATATGTTAATATCTTTCATGCATGTCTGTTAGCATCCTTGGGTGGTCTTTGGGGGTCCTAAGATGAAGGCCCATCCTCTTCATCATGGTGTTTGCTGGTTGACCTTTGTTTCTGTGCAAATTCAGTTCTAAGATCATGTATATCGTGTCCTTCAGGTTGTTTAGCTCTGGTCTTGCTGTCCTCATGGTGCCTCCTTATCTCTGTAGCTTGGTGCATCTGCCCTCCCAGGGCTGAGCTGTCTGGAGCAGAATTATTTAGGAGTCTCTTTTATCCTACAGTTATCCTAATTATTTGCTGAGGATCAAGACCGCTTTTGTTTGACTTAATTATTTTGTCTAACAGCTAAGTGATAACTTGTCTACATTCATCCACTACATTCCTTAATAGTAACAGGGATTAGTATAACAGTTACATCATTAGGTTACTATGTATGCAGGAATACAAATTGCAATAATAAAGACTACTAAAAACTAGAAAATTTTAAAGCTTCTTTGTCATAGTTTCATGTTTCTTACAATTCCTTCTATCGATCCCCCCTTTTCTTTAAGACTTTTGTTCCTTTTAGGTCAAAAGTCTTAATAACCATTAGATTAGTCCATTCTTACATTCCCAACATAATCGATTACAGCAATTGCAGCATTGAATCGTTATGCAAGCCAAGACACATACACTTATTATCACAAGAACTGAGAAAAACAGGTTCTTCAACCAAGATAAATTTGGTAGTCATGAGGTGAGCTTATTCCACGTCTCCAAATAGCTGGACTCATGGCTACCATTATTACACACGGAATTAAATTAGTCACAGTTGTCTTGTTATTTTTATCTTGAGAGGTGATTGTTGTTCTACAGTCCAGGGAGCAGAGGTTCTCTTGACACTTGGATAATGAATCCAAGCTGTTTGTTCTTGAATCTTCATTGCAGTAAAAGTGGTTAGCAGCACTTGATAAGGTCCGTTCCACTTCTCTCCAAGGGGGCCACCTGAAAGGGTCTTAACAAAAACTCAGTCTCCAGGTTTGATCATGTATATTGGTTGGTCTAGACCCCTACCCCTGGTTCTTAAAACTAATTTTTGAATATTACTTATCTGTTTTCCTAAAGCTATGAAATGTTCATGTAAGTATCCCTCCCCCATTTACACCATGTCCTCCCTATGATATGACAATTGATAAGGTCTTCTGAACAAAATTTCAAATGGACTGATGCCTTCTTTGTTCTTGGGCTTTACTCTGATTCTTAGTAAAGCCAAATGTAAGGATTTGTTCCAAGACAGATTTGCCTCCTGACTAATCTTTGCAGTTGTTGTTTGATCAGATAATCCCTTCTATCACACAGACTTTATCAGACATGGGGGAAGCTTCTCGCTACCAAAACCTTGCCAAGCAAACCCATAACAATGGTGGAGCAGATATCCACCTGCAGCCTAAGGAGGACCCCACACCAGAGTAGGTGGATGCTCAAAAGGAGGCTGTGACGCCAAGGGAAGCCTGCACTGGAGCAGGCTCCCAGCAGGACGCTGTGGGGGACTCACACTGGAGCATTCTGTTGCTGAAGGATTGCACCCCATGGAAGGGACCCATGCTGCAGCAGTTCATGAAGAACTGCAGCCCGTGGGAAGGATTCACGTTGGAGAAGTTAATGCAGGACTGTGTCCTGTGGGAGACACCCGATGCTGGAGCAGGGGAAGACTGTGAGGGGTCCTCCCCTTGAGGAGGAAGGAGTGGCAGAAACAAAATGTGATGAACTGACCGCAACCCCCATTCGCTGTCCCCATGTGCCTCTGGAGGGGAGGAGGTAGAGAGAATTGGGAACAAAGTTAAGCCCGGCAGGAAGGGCAGGGTGGGTAGGTGTTTTTAAGATTGGGGTGTATTTCTTATTACTCTACTCTGATTTGACTGGTAATAATTTCCCCAAGTGAAGTCTGTTTTGCCCATGAAGGTAATTAGTGAATGATCTCTCCCTGTCTTCACCTCGACTCACAAGATTTTGTTGTACTTTCTCTCCTCTGTCCAGTTTAGGAGGGGAGTAACAGAGTGGCTTTGGTGGGCATCTGGTGTCCAACCAGGGTCAACTCACCACATTTACAAAGCCATTAAAATCAAATCATCAAGTGTAGTCTTTCTGAAAATCAGTTATTAAAGATTCAAGAAAAGCTACAGTGAGAAACTTGGCAGGTAACTTCTGCTATTGTCACTATCATGGTTGCGTAGTAGCATAGTTCCTCGAGACACCAGTTAGGTGGTGTGTTTTTTTCTTACATTAAGAAAAGAACACATATGAATGAAAAATAGTGCCTTTCCCAAACAGCTGAGATTTTAAAATAGAAAACATAGAAAAATGTAGATTGGAATGGATTTTTGGAGATCAACAATCCCTCGTTTGAATCAGAATGAACTTCAAAGTCATAGAACAGTGTTTAGTGCCATGTCCAGTTGGGTTTTGAATATCTCCAAGGATGCAAATCTCACAGCCTCTCTCATCACCTGTGCCAGTGTTTGATGACCTTCATGGTGTAAAACATTTTTTTTTCTATGTTGCTTAGACACTCAGGACAGGGTGCTTGCTAACAGGGGAAAAAAAAGGGGATTGGATATTGTCATAAGGAAACACCTGCATATGAAGTCAAATTTCTTGAACACAATGGTCAGTTACTGTATACATGGCAATGGAAGGTCCTCTTACAAAGGTCCTTACAGCTCTCCGATCCTGCCCTGGCACTTGTCTTATTACCACAGCTTGTGCTGCCAATTGACAGCACATGACCACCCCAGGGCCCTGGCCTGGCCTTGCCCAACTTGCCTACACTCGGCTTCTTGTGGTGCAGTCAGCCTGTGGGCATCCATGCTAACCTTGGACAAATATTCAGATGTATAATACTTATCTGATAACTCAGTCCAGAACATCTCTCTCCCCCACCACCACCCCTATAATTTATTCAAATTCATTTATTTCAGTTCTATTTTCTTGAGATTATTCAATTGGTGGCTTGGGTAATATCTTAGAAATTTTTCCAAAAGTCTTCAGAAAATACAGAAAAGATAAAACATGATTGTACTCCAAATATCCAGTGTTAGAAACTGAAATTGGTCCTGAATGCCCTGCTTTTTTAAGATGATATGTAGTTGTGCTTCTGAATCGTTTATTTTATAGTCTTTCACATATCCCTTGCCAGCAAGAATATACAAAAATAAAACAAACCAATTTTTCATGAAAGAAATTATATATATTTTTTAAACAAGATTTATCATAGGTGTTATAACTATTCATATGACTATTCTATAACTATTCAATGTTTCACCAGAATATTGTTCTTCCAGTTGTGCTAAAGAATCAGGCTACCTCAAGACCATCAATATTTTATTGTATATAGGTACCACAAAACCACAGGATATAGCACAGATTTTGGAAGTATTTAATGAATCATAGCTCTGTTATCTCTTTTTTTCCCCCAAGTTAGCAGAAAGAAAAAGATACCTGTAGGCAGAAATTGTAAGGTACAATCAGTAGTAGAAATAGTTCTGAATGTTCTCTGTTGCTCATCCCTTAGAGAGTTCCTGTCAAATTCCTCTACTAAAATCAATCATTTCTTAGTCATTTATTAATGAGCAAAAAGTACCAGTTTTTAATACTTTAACTTGGTTTATATTATTAGCAGTTTCATCTAATTATTGAAACATAGATCTTGGCCTTTTTTGGATATTGTTTCAGAACATTTCAGACCTTGCCATTTACCTCTGAATTTCTAAAAATATTTCCATTTTCCACTTCCTCTTCGCCACAAATAAATGGAATAACACTCTTATAGTCATATCAGAACTCTTTTAGACATTGTGCCCTATCCAAAGTTTGATTTTACATGGCTCTGACGGGTGTTTTTTTGTGTCAAGATCACACAGAAGCAGGTCAGATTACCCATCATACTGGTGAAAATTACCTAAAGTAGTAAACTTCACTCTCTGTTAAGTTTAGTCAACAAAGGCAAAAGAGAGGCAGTAAATATGAAAGAATCCCTTTCTTCTGTTTGTTACATGATTTACTAGAAAACCTACTCCTAAGTTATATAGTAATCACATTGTCCTTGGAATAAGAGTCATAGAATCATAGAATAATAGGTTGGAAAATACCTCGAAGATCACCAAGTCCAACCATCCATCCAAGACTACCATGCCTACTAAACCATATACCGAAGTGCCACATCTACACGTTTTTTGAACACCTCCAGGGATGGGGACTCAACCACCTCCCTCGGCAGCCTGTTCCAATGCCTGACCACTCTTTCAGTAAAGAAATTATTCCTAATATCCAATCTAAACCTCCCCTGATGCAACTTGAGGCCATTGCCTCGCATCCTGTCACTAGTTACCTGGGAGAAGAGACCAACACCTGCCTCACTACAACCTCCTTTCAGGTAGTTGTAGAGAGCAACAAGGTCCCCCCTCAGCCTCCTCTTCT
>Ga0065711_1032160_pt1 | contig 27886 bp, 20 predicted proteins | sample Hoacrofraction12_FD_59098 | JGI IMG/M metagenome (GOLD analysis project Ga0065711, IMG submission 59098) | Hoatzin crop microbial communities from Cojedes, Venezuela - Epithelial fraction 12 v2 (version 2) | ecosystem: Host-associated > Birds > Digestive system > Esophagus > Crop | place...
TGGAGTCTCCTTCTCTGGAGATATTCAAGACCCGCCTGGACAAGGTCCTGTGCAGCCTGCTGTAGGTGACCCTGCTTCGGCAGGAGGGTTGGACTAGATGACCCACAGATGTCCCTTCCAACCCCTACCATTCTGTGATTCTGTGATTCTGTGACTGCCTGCATCAAGAATGCACCAGCTGGCTTCCTCCACAATGCTCTTGGGATTCTGCACTGTTCCAAAAGGCCTGCTCTTTCTCTGCTTTTTCCTTGTGCATGCATTTTTGGATCTTAACCCTTTTCATAGTTGTTCACTTACCTTGCCAGCCTCACTTTCTTTAAGAATCATGTAGGGTTCTGCACAGTCTCCGATTTCTCCTTGCTGAAGCACTTTTTCTATCTACAGAAGTAGTAAAATAAGACACTCACAAAGGAAAAGTATCACCCAAATAGTAACATGTTGCTTCACTAGCAATACAAAAGAGTCTGCCTAAATGTGCAATATAGAATCCTTAAAACTGTCTTTATGGTGTAACCAATATTAAACCTTCACCTAGCTTTCCATCTGGTTTGTTAGAAAGCAGAAAATACATACGTGACAACATTGTCAGTCAGGTACTACTGCATTTTCACTGAAATCAGGAAAGTTAACACATTCCAAATGATGTGGTTCAGGCTAACTCAGCTTCAGAACTAAATAAACAAAATGATACAAAGTGCACTAAAACAAAGCCAAGAAACTATCACAGAATGTAAATAAAATTTTTCAAAATGGCTTATTTCACTTTACTTTACATTTCCCTTAGGCAGAGATAGGAAATTCTGAATAGCAGAAATAGAACACAATACAACTTTTTAGCTTGGGAGTGAGATATACCAGTGGACACCTGCACATGCACTATTAAAAGCTCTAAGAACTACTCTCAGCTACAGGAAACTCAGGTTTGTCAGCTCCATGAACTCAGCCAAGAGGCACAGCTGGGAACAGGAACTACGGTGTTGAAGTAGCACTGTAACGTACCTTTATAACTAGGTATATATCCGATGAGGGGTAAGTGACAGAAAATACTGCTGATCTTGCCTGAGTAGACAAGTCAACGGAGGGTGTATGAGAACGCAAGAACCCTCTTAATGAATCAGGGTTGAGGTCACAATGAAAATTTTCTGAGATCTTGGAAAGAAAAAGAATTCAAATGTATTGCAAATAAAAATGCATAAAATTTTACTTTAAATTAAGTTAAAAGGAGTAACTAGAACTACAAAATAAACAGTTGCAAGCATGTGATTGAATAAAAACTATCGTGGATCACACTGCACATGTGAAGAAGTTGCATGTTTTTTCTAAATTTTCCTAAATTATTACTCCAGAGATAAAAACCCAAGCCAACTGAACAAAAATACTGTATGTACACTTACCTTTTTTCTTTCTTTTATATCATAGAGAGCTATGCATGCAAACAACGGTTCAATCTCTATATCAAACCTGTTAAGGAAAGACACACAGGACACTGATTAATACTGCACTCTTATGGCTCCGTATAATAAAAAAATGAAAGGGCTGTACTTCGACTGGCACTTCCATTAGAAAATAAAGAGAAATATTTAGTTCCAGACCTCAGCTCTCACAAAGCCTGGAGGATTTCATTATTAGTGCATTTTATTATATGATTTCAAGAAGAAAAGGAGGGAAGTAAACTGCACGCAATGTATTTTCTGAATTTGTCAGGAAGGCGGTCTCAGGTATCAGTTAAAACTGATCCTACCTTTCTCGAATTTTTTTTTCTGTTTATCAAGTCCAGTAGCATGTACGGAGACCAACCTAGTTTGTTGGAAATGTAAAATTAGGGCTCATTCCCAACTCCTTTTGGCCCTGACAAGTTAAAGTCTTCTGTAATGATGGATAGAAATAGTCCTCTATTACACTAAGAAAGAACAAGCAAGCATGCAAACAGGTGCTGAAGAGGACACCTGCAGCGGCGTAGAAGGGTCGGCAGCAGTATGCTGGTATGAACTGGGAAATGGCGAGCGAGGCTTGTTCAGGATACTTACTTCAGAGTCTGCAGCTTCACCAAAATCCTGTTGCCCAGATGTTCCTTTGGGCGATCCGGCACTGGCCGTATCTCCACTGCATCCTCCTGTCGTTGAACAGTTATTGTAGTCATACTCAACTAAAACAACTGTTAATTTACATACTTGCGTAAAACCTTTACATGACGTTAACCGAGATGTTGCTACAGACTAGCATCTTCCCCAACTCAGCAGGTATTTCATCTCTTCAGAGATGAAAGAAAATTGATTTATATTTCTGAATATTGACACTTCTGGCCCCCATCTGGCATTTACACCAAATATTTACACTCCTGGCCCCCAAGCAAGCCTTAGTGTGAAGTGTCACAGTCTGACACAACCCCACCCCGCATTGAGGGGGATGTAATGAAGCCTCAGGCAACACCACGAGTCAGAGCACGTTCACGACAGCTAACGGGAGCCCACGGTGACGTGCCTTCGCCATGCTATTACCCAAGACAGACACGTATCCAGGCCACAAACCCTGTTTTTTGACTGCGGTGCAGCTTTAACCTTAAACATCTCAGGACAGCCAGCTTGGGACGGCTTGTGGGCCGTCGGGCCCCTGGGCTCACCTCGTCGACGGAGGGGTAGAGGGCGAGGAGCTCTGCGTGCCTGTTGGTGCGCCGAGCCTCCTCGTTCTGCCGCTCGAACTCCTCGGCGCTGACGTGCCGCAGCAGGTTTTCCAGGCGCGGGTCCGGCTGCAGGCTGCGCAGGTCGAAGTCGGAGGAGGCGAGGGTCGTCCTCGAGGCCTCCTCAGGGAGCGTGTGGACATGTCGGGGACCCGCCTGTCAGGAAAAAGCAACAAAATGGCGAGCTGCACCGGGGCGTCTCTTGCTTGTCTGGCAGAGAGGGCCTCAACGCCACCTCTGCCATGAGGCCTCATGGCAAGTGCGGCCTCTCTGCTTGACGCCATTACAGACATCCTAGGGTGCTTCCCTGGAGGAAAGCTGCTGCATCCGATCACTCTTCCCAAACTGGAGAGAAAATACCTGAAAGTTTGCATCGCTGCAGTCCAAAGTTTCCGATTCAAACGTTTGCTTCTGAAGTGTCTTGTGAAAATCTTTTCGGGATCCCTTGTTTTTCAGGCTACAAGTATCTGAATTCCCTTGGTTTCTTTTGCAGAGAAACCCAAGCAAGTCCAGACGGTGCAAGGAGGAGTTAAGGGAAAATAAACAGAAAAGACAAAAAAAATAAATAAATAAGCAACTAGAAACATTATTGAGCAAAAGTGCAGCACAGCACAGTTTCTGTGCAAAAACGTGGCATTTCACAAAGTTTATTGTTTTATCACTGCAACTCTATCATGTATATTAAGAACGTTTTTAAAATGAAGAAAATTAATTTGCGTTGCTTTTGCATGGACTGTCAGCCTGAGAGAGCAGAAAAACCTGACATAGGTACAAACTAATCTCTGAGCTCCTCATCAGACACGGTGATTATTTCAACATCCTTATGAACACGGATCGGGATTGCTTACCTCTTGGTTGGCTCTTTGCTCCTGCAGTTATACATTAAGGAGCTTACTGCTCTTGTCTGAAATGCCATTTGGCCCAAGGCATGTCCTGGACCTTGCTGGTATTCCCAAGTACCTCACATACAACAACCTACACCTTTCAAATATGTTTTTAAAGAGGGCTATTGCTAGGGCACAATTTAACCCCCTTCTGCTGACAACTTCTCAAAACCCTGCAGCAAGGTACCAATTTCAAGTTACATTTTTGTGAACAGAGGGAAAAAACCAGCAGGTACCCTTAAAAAAAGATACCAGATGTACCCAGAGTTCTATCTCTTCCACTTAAGTATGCAAATCACTAAATCCTGCGATGGCCTTTTCATGATCAGCCTCCTTAGTTACAGTATCCTGCTTCATTCATTTTCCTTTCCATGACATTCCTAAAGCAACATCTAAACATCTGAGTACTTCCATAAAGATGCCACAACAAGCAATTATTGATCAGGGAGACATCTTTTTATTACATTTTGGGAGTAACTGAATTATATGCTCCAATGTGTTTTAATTTTAATTGTTTGCATTTTGATCGTTTACCAGTTCACTGCAAATGAAAACTGAAGTCATAAAAGAGACAACCCCTGTTCTCCTTGGATGTGACCTTGTTTTGGAACTCCTTTCATCATCCGGAATGAAAGACAGAAATTCTGCATGAGTTTATTTTAAGACATTTCAGCATCCGAAAGAGGTTTTGTTGATTATTTTATCACTACCTCCAGTGGCAGACAAACGGTCAATGGAGAGATTTATTTACCTGAGTTCACACTTTCCCTGTGAGGTACAAGCTGCACTAGAGATGCCTTTCCCTAAAGTATTCTTGGAAGACTTATTTATATCATTTATTTATTTTTAAGAGCATGGTAGCCATTAAAACCTACCAAGAGACAAACCCTGGTTTTAGCACACATGTCAATTAAATGGCCACGCACTGCATTCGGATACTGGGATGCGGAAAAGAAGCAAAGGACAACTGAAAGGAGAAACTGACTGGCACAGGAATCAGCCTCCTGTTCCACCTCTGGCAAAAACACATGGCCACCTCAGCTGCGTCCAGCCCCTCTCTTACACACCTCTCCACCCTGGGGGCACGAGAACCACCTCTGCTTGTGCCACTCACCGAACTCCCTTCACTCTGCTGCTCTGAACTTCACATCCACAAGTGGATGGAAATCATTCCTCTTGTCTATAGCGCACCAGACCACACGTCGATCAGCCTGTCCTATGAATCTTTGTATCCCAAGCAGTAACTACAGATTCTTCAGCCTTTCTCAAAACAATGGAAAGCTTTCTATGACTACTTTGTCTCACTCCTGTCTAGATGCCTTCTCTTCCTCTCCTGTCTGTTTTGAGAATAGCATTCAAGCACAACATGAGACTCCCAGTCAAATATATATCACTGGCTTACGTAACATTGCAGCATCTTTTACATTTGTGTCTTTTTCTTCATAATTTTTAATTACTCGCTTGCTTTGTTAGCCACAGCCATCAAAGGCCAGCTGTCCGACAGGGCCCTTCCTCATGTTTACCTCAATGAGATAGAAAGTAAAACAGCAGACAAGTCTTTTCATGCATGTGTGTTTCTACAGCTCCACTCACATTTCTACAAGCACACGTAAGTGCAAAAATAGCTATGTTCTATTTTTCACGTCCGTGTCTTTACTGCTCACTACCCATGTGCACAGAGAAAGCTGTACGCTGGCTCTTTACAGCGCACTCAGGACAGAGCTGCGTGAAAGAGCTAGCACCATGCTCTGCGCGGTGCAGGTGGAGAGTCTGCAAAACCCACTAAGCTATTTTTAGTGACTCACTGCGGAACCGTTCTGAGAACTGAACAAATTTCATCAGCACCCCCGGAGGAAGTCTCTTAACAACCCTCAGCGGCTGCTCCATCCCTGCACAAGCTGCACGACTAAACAATGCAATTCCTTTATGATCACCAGGAGTCAACCCATAACACACTGACTGCTGATGTACATCAGGTCAAAACAAAAGAGAGTAGCGAGGGCGGACGAAGGGGCACAACGAAATGGCAGCAAATACGCCAGCACTCCACCATCAGCTGCTACTACTGCTTCTCAAGAACAAGGCATGAGTGCAAGAGGGGATGAACAGGAAGTGGTGCAGAAGAACAGAGCTTCAAAAACCTCCTTCTGCAGAAAAGAGGGGGTGATGGGGAAGGAGGCAAGCTCCACTGGCACAGTGCATCCCTGAGAATCCAGGGACAGACACGCACAGAAAGTCCTGCCTGAGAATTCCCTTCACTTTTAATGCATGAAATGAAATGAAATGAAATGAAATGAAATGAAATGAAATGAAAAAATATAGTAAAATTTTTTTAAAAAAAGGAAATTAAGTCACTTGTAATGGCTACAGGTTTGGTTCTGTGTGTTGAATTACACTGACCCCAAATGCAGAAATCCCTTACTGATGTAAAATAGTTTAGAATCACAGAATGATTTAGTTGGATGTTCAGTTGGATGCTACTCTAATAGTCCCAAGAATACAATCAATCACTGCTGGGAAAGCGCATAATCCTTGCTTTTTCGCTCCTGTCACTGCCTTTTGTTTTCAGACACCATTAGAAATCAGACCATGTTGATTTTTTAGGGCATGGAAGGCAAAATGAAGAGCATACAAACGTAATCTTTATCCCTCTAGTCCTTCCTTTTAGCGTGATCAAATAGCAATTCAGCACAAATCAAAATAGTTGCAAAATGGTTTTGTAGGCAACAAATGTAATAAAAACAGTAGAAGTGCACTTTCCCAGTACAACTGTGTCAATTTTACAGTGTGTAGAGTCTTGACCTTTCATAAAAAAAAAAATTTCCAGTGCAGAGGTATATTCTGGTAGAAATGTAGTTGCAAGTAGAAATTCTTGTTTCTGCCTGTGGTGATTATCTAAATGTCCTACTGTCTGACTAGAAATTCAGAAAGTTTTAGAAGCTGTGGTTCTTTGGGAAATCTACAGTGTTAGCAAAACATAATCACAGAAACTAGATACATACCAAGCAAAGAGCCTGAAAGGCTTAAAAAGACTGGACAGCCAATAAGTCTCTATTTAAAGCCTGGTATCCAGGGACAAAGTGAAAACTGTCAAAACTCAAACTGAGTTAGACCTTACAAAGTACTTAAAAACCGCAAAATTATTCTTTCAGCATGAGATAAGAGAAGAAAAGAAGTAGGGGATAAAGGATTGAGACAGGATAAGCTACTCACAGCACTAATATTGAGTACAGCTGCTACAGTATGGGTAGAGACTGAAAGAGCATGGCTTGTTTAGCCCAGCAACTTAAAACCTGAGGTAGGATATGACTCCTGTCTCTCAATATGCACAGAGGGTGAAGATTAAGGAGAGAGAAAACAGTTTTGGCCTATGAAGAAATGGCATACTTGGCTAAGAATACATTTAGTCTGGGACCTCTAAAATTACTGCAACTATCAGATGAGTAAAGTACTAAAACAACAAATAATGGCTGTTACTATTTATGAAAAACCTACAAGTTTGAAACAGAGATCCATCAGATTAGAAAGGGATTACATAACTAGAAAGCAGGGATTCAACCTCAGAGACCAACACAGACCTACATGGCTAAGGAATAAAACTGGAAAATAATTAGTAAATTTGTAATTTGCTCACAAATGTATGGCACAGAAAATTTAATCACCATCGGCTTTCAAGAACTAAGCTTCATATCTCTGAAATTAATGTCATACCAAGCCAAGTATACTGTCCTCACCTATTAATTGCCGATACGAATATGAAGGACAATAAATGTAGTATTCCTGATTTAGACAAATCATCATTACAGACAGTTCACGTAAATTCTTCCTGATTAATTCCCAGAGTGCCTGAATAAACAAGAAGCAGATGCAACTGTATTTATTTAGTTATTTAGCTAACTGTAGCTATAGCCCACTGTCTCAAACAAAAGAACTTTGTTAAATAAACTCCCGAAAAGTCAGTTCTTGTCTTCAGCCACTGATTCAAATCATTATTCTTTAGGACTACTTATAACCGCATACATCTCCTCTCTGTCAAAAAAGATGCAAGTTATTATCTATTTAATTTACTTGTACGTAGCTTACTTTCGATTCACAATCAGCCACTCCCGGATATACGTCTGAACACAGTCTCTGACATGTGAATCCAGTTCAACCCTGGGGAAAAAGCAACACATTGTAAATATTCCAGTACCTAGGTCATACCTTAAGGACAAAGAAACGTACATAAATGTGCTGTTCAGATAAAGGTCTCTCTGTTAGTCCTCTCCTGCGTGTTTATTTTACTGATAAACTCTTTCTTGAGGTTTAAAGAACTACACGTGCTGTATGAATTCCCTCATGCAGGTTTTTGTGGCTGTGTTTATAAATTAACAAAAATAGATATAATAGAGTTAACCATCTGCCACACTATACATTTCATGACTATAAGACTGATATTGCTATAAAATACTGCAAAATAAAAGAAATTATACCAGGTACACATATTTGTGATTTTCAAAACCTTGTAACAAATTTCAACACACAGGCATATTTTTAGAGAGGCCTCAGCTCCTGGGCTCCAAATACATTGTCTCTTGTATGTTTTTGGCATAATATTCTCTTTCTCACAGAAATGGAGAAAACTCTAAACAGAGACCCAAAGAATATGTTACTATTTAATTTTATGATTTTTAAATAAGCATCCTTTAATGTAGGGAGTTGCCAGTGCTGCCTGATAGGCTGGATACTGAATAGAACTGAAATATTCTAAGCTAAAGTTGATGCCCATGAATTTGCTATCATGATGTTCTAGCATAATTCCCCTACCCCTGTTCTAAAAAATTTTAGTGACCTATACCAAAATCACTTGCTACTCCCTCCAATCCAACTGAGTGAAAGACCAGGATACACATGCAACGCAAGCATGGGTGAAAGGCATGATACTTTTTCAGCACTTTCCACCCAGAACTCTTAACAGATTTGCAACCAGTTACCAAGACCAGGTAGCAACTGATCTGGGTTCAGACACGCAAGGCAAGACGGAGGCTTGGCCGACATCACGCTGCTGTGTGCCCCTACCGCGGGCGGACTGGGGCAGCACACGGTCACGTCCTGCTTCTGGTTCAGACGGGGCGTATGTTTGTAAGCGTGTTAGCCCAGTTTGGTTGCCAGTATCTGCCTCCTGCTCTCGCACAGGAAGACACCGCAGACTGCATCGCCTGCAGGCAAATCTTCGGTGTGCATCTCTCCCATGCTCTCACCTTCCCTAACACATCCCCGCATCCTTGACCAGGATTTTCTGCAGAAGCAGCAGTGTGAATGGCTAACAGGAAGCCACTGGGTAAAAAAATCTGCTGAAAGCACACTTGTGGTTCTTGACCACTTGAGCTTTGCCACAGACTTGTGACAAAACCCTTAATGTTACTGTTGTGCACATTAGGCCCGAAACTGATTGTACAGCATGAGTCTACACGTTCTCCTGCTCGAAAAACAAATAGGTAACTGCCATCTGATATAGCAGGCATGGTGGTAAGTAAACTTGGGAATATGTGTGTATTGGGGAGAAATGGTCACCTTCTCTTTAACATCTCATTTCAAAGCTGGATAATTTTTTACTATTCTTGTGCTTAATTGAACTAAACAGGAACTTCAAGCACTAAAATATTCACTGCCTCCAACATCCATCCTCTTTCCCCAATCCACAGGAAAACAAGAATTTGTGATAAAGATTGGAACATTTTCTGTGAGTGACGTCAAGTGAAAATCACCTTTTCTGCAAATACTACAAAATCCCCTGGGATCTGTACAATTCAAAGAGTTCTCAGGTGACCAAGCCTGGCACCTCTTTTACCTGCTTCACTCTCCTTAATTTCCTGAGAGATGCCTTGGGCCCAGAAAGAGCTTGCAGGCTGAAAACTCACTTACAGAGAGGGACTCTCAGCTAGCCCACAGCTGGCAAAAATCACATAAACTGTGGTTCCTGCTTAGCCTCACTGCCTTAGGTATGTTGGGCAGCAAACACCGAACAAATACAGTTATTGTATAGGGCTCCACTTTATACAGCTGGATGGTATAAATTAGAGAAGGCTGTAACAAACAGAAAGGGATGCTGGTCTACCCTGTGAGTCAGCACACCATAAGCTAAGGCTGTTTGTCCCTTCAGCGTTCAGGTTCAGCACAGCAGAAAATGTAGACTGTGCCGGTCACTTCCTGAACGCCAGCCCCTCACCCCAAACGCGTTGCACAGTTAGCTGTCTTTGCAGACACAGCAGTTTGGGGCTAAACTGGTGCTGACTTCACATTTATCTGGCTGTTACTGCTTGCAAAACTCAACAGGCCTTCGCGGTTCTACTTGAAGTTACCTCTTAACAGTGAAACAATCCTTGAAGGGTATTTTGTACACAATGCATAGGACTCTCCTAAACTGCACCAGAAATCTCCCCAATGCACCCATTTTTCTCATTCTGAAAAATTCTGTTGCCCATAGTTCACCTGTTCATCCAACCAGCTTAAATATTTTCAGGATGGCCAAGCACCAGTATCAACACATGCTACCTATTCTAATTTAAAAGCTGTTGAAAATAGTGGAAATCTTCTGAATTATTTCATTAATGTCAGTCTGAAACCAAAAGTGACTTCTACACTACATTTTTCTCCCCCAAAACAGGACAAAGTGTGAACTATTCCCCCCCATCTAAGCAAGAAAGTTACCGAGAAAGAGATGCTTAGTGAGCTGATCAATGCCATGCAACACATAGCTAGCAAAAAAAAAAAAACAAGAGGAAAAAAAATCAGTCCTGTGCTTACTACAAATCAGAATCAACTTCCACCTCTAGGATCAGAGCTACAAAATTACTTTTCATACTGCCCTCCTTCCCTGCCTTCTTCTTCTTCCTACCCTACACCTACCTCACTTCTGCTGCTACCAGCTAGCTCAGGAAGTCATGTAAATGCTTGCTTAATTTCAGCGTGCAAACAGGCCTAACAGAATCAACTGCAAAGTTCAGAATGTTTAAAGTTCAGCAAGTGCGTAATGGATGGCTGGATGGCTGGCAGAATGCAGTGTCTGGATTGACATCTTCAAAACTATTTTTAAACCTGAAGCACTTCAGAGAGAGAGGAAGTCTCCTTACCCATCTTCTGGCATAGAGGGTTGCAAAGTCCTGCATTCTTTGGGTGTAAAGACAATGTCCAAGTCATCTTCAGGAAAATCACCAAGTTCTTGTGCTAGTTCTGAGTCCAAGTTGTTTAGCCGCGTCATTAGGAAGCCTTCAAAATCTACTGGGTCGACTGCATCATAAAATGAAGGCTAATGAAAAAATAAAGAGTTGTTTATTTTAGCATTAGAAGAGGCTTTTTTACTAGTATATTTTAGGCTTATTTATTTACTTCTTGTCATTGTCCCATTTTTTTAAAACGTAGGAAACACCCTTTTAACGTTGTGTACAATGCCACTGCATTTAACGTAAGGAGAAGCTGCTAAATGAAACATTTAACTGAAAAAAGAAAGGGGACAAAGTGAGAAAAGTTTTAAAACACAGGAGAAGAAATGGAAGATACTACAACTAAATCCAAATTTACACCCATTTCCTCTGTTGAGGAACATTTGTCATACATGCTGGTAGAAGTAGGGCTGATTGAAGTACGTCCTGGGTGCCCTCAGACGTACTTTGTTGGATTCCCATGAAGTGCACTCAGCCCCTCCTGCCCAGTCGATGGTGCTCATCAGTTATCAAAGAGGCAGCAGCCAGCAGCAACGACAGAATGACCAAAATGACAGTGACAGGGCAGTGGCCAGCTGGCAGGGAGCTGCCAATCGACTCTACAGCAAATGTGACAAAAAGCACCAGCAATAACAAGGTCAAGGCAGTAAATCCTGGAAGTCATACTGAGATTAGTGCCAACTACAAGCACCATAGCTGCCATCATGAAGATGCCCTTCATTTTAGGTGCTGTGCCTGAAAGAGACTATTAGAAATGCTGTGTGCTTTTCTCCAAACAAAGCTGAGGGCAAGATATACCCAAAATCAGAAGAAATTATTATTTTCCATCTCTGAAAATTACTCGTTTGCATTTTACTTCTAATTTTATTGGATTTTTCAAGAGTCAGTACAGCAACCACACAAAAGACTACACATAACTACTGAAGTTATCATTGCAAACCTTAGATATCCACTATTTCTACAGCACATGGCATTGCACCTTGACAGAGAGCAGTTGTATTTGATTACATTTAATTAGCCATTCTTATATAGACCGTCTGTTTCAAGCTGTCTAGCTCTTTTTATCTGCTTAGTCTCTAAAATAGAGGCAGAAAATCTTGTTTGATATGCTACCTAGAAATGTTCCACATACACATAAATGTGACTTTGTATGTTAAGGGTATTTTACTTGCTATATAGCCAACAAAAATAGCCGGTGTATGTGTAGAAGATGAACATCTGTACAGCTGAGTACAAAGACCAGTATCACATATTGTTGATTGTCTGCAAAAGTAACAAATAGGTCTAAAAGCTACAGCTTTAGAAAACCTATGGCTTATATTGTTAGTTCCAGAAAGGCTGTGGAAACCTCAGCACAGTAAGAGCACAGAAAAATAGTAAGACCATTAGAATAATAGCACTCAAATAACTTCTTTGCTAGGTGAAAGAATTCTAGCAAAAAACAGCTATCAAATCATCCTCAACTGTGAAGAACAAGGATTTCGTTGCACTGATTAGCCCAAATACTTTTCACAAGGCTGCCTTCTGAAGCTGCCAGCAATAGTCTGAAAATAGTAACAGTCTGAACACCTTTATGGTGCTGTTGATGGACTGTGGGGAAAATCAGGCACCCGATGTCCCTGATAGCAACACTGCCTTTATATTAAGTGCTACTGCATCTACTGTCTCATCCAATGTGGAGCTATGCCCCTTATACTCCAGTGCTCCCCTTCACAAATAAAATCCACAGGCCAAAATCATGAAGTCTTGACTTGTTATTACTGAGTTCTGCTCGTGCAAGGCTCTCGTGGAAGTTGACAGCATTTTCACCTGAGCACGAAATGACCTCTGCACATAACAGTGTTACATCCACAACATCAGGAATTTTAGCTCAAGAGGACAATGAGGAATTCCACAATTTCTAAAACATGCAAAGGTGCTCAACAGTGGCAAAGCTCTGGGTAACTGTGAACTAAAATGGCTCACTCATAGTGGCAACGGTATGCCGCATCAGTCACTGAAGACAGGAAGATGAGTTAAAACTGTTCAGTGGTACATACGAGTTTTGGAGCCTTTTTAGTGTTCTGGAAATACAAATGAGGAACCTATTCAGCTAATAAAAATCAAGAAACATCTTGCAGAAAGTGAAGCATATTTAGAAGAAATATGCTAACAACACCTAGGAGAACTAAAACAACCCAATATTTTTTTTTTTTTAAATGGATGTGGTAAATACTCCTGCAAATGATGTAGCAGGGACCTTTGAATATACCCAACCACCACTCCTCGCCCCAGGTTCCCCTTTTATACGGCAACTATATTGGTCTCTGCGTAATAAAGTCTCTGAGCTCACCACTCCGCCTGCACAATTTAAGGGATCGATTGAATTCTCTGAAGAAAATCTCTCTCTTTCTTTGCTCTTTGGATCCAAAGGGAAAACCTAAACCTGACACTAAGTCCAGCAAACCATGAGGCAGCCAGCTGAAGAAATACTCTGTGCTGTTAACTAATTTTTAGGTTAAGCACTATCTTTGGTTTGTACCTAGTGTAGTGCTGAGCATACTGGATCAACAGTTATGAGTAAATGGTGATCTTTATTAGCTATTTATTTCTAATTAATTGTCACCATAATATCCTTGAAGTTCACTTATCATACTGCCAGTGGGTAAAGCATTACGTGTTAGTACATATATATGAAGATCTATTAAAAAAAAATCCACAAAAGTTTAAAGTAAAATACAGCTTGAAGTATACAAAAGCATATTACATCTTTTCAGTTGCTGAAGATGTAATGTTCTGCATGCAAAACATTTTTGCTTAATACAATCTAATTTTTGATTAAGCATCGCGCTTCCTTTCAGAAATCACACTTTTCCATTCTGGCAAGTCAAATTCATTGCATTTCATTATATCTTCTAACTTCTTCTAGTTGCAGTATTAATAGTAAGCTTTAATCACTAGAAATGTGTGCTTTGGACTATCACAAATTAGATACAAATGTAAAAAAGATGGTGAAAAAGGTAAATGCAGATGGAGGGTAATGGTCTCCCTAACAATTGGTGCATATTATCACAGGAAATAGAGTTAGTTTCAACGGAGAAGACAACACTCCTTTTCACACATCATACAAGTGTGCAAAACAATTATTCTACAGAAAATGCCACAAATCATCACTGCAAACATACCTTTTCAAGGATGATGGATTAGAGGCATGTAGATTGCGACAGCACACAAAATGGCAGCTACGGCGTTAATACCCAGGAAATGAAATGTTATCAAGTTTCTCAAGAGCAAAAGCAGTTGTCTGCATGTAGAAGAAGAGGACCTAGACTTCTCAGGCTGAATAACCGCAAGGAACAAGTTAGAACACCACAGCGTTTCAGATTAAGGAAGTGAGTAGTGGCGGGAGGCCCTGACACACAGGAAATAAACGCTTACATCTAGTGCTTTACATTTTTCACAACCGCTGGTGCACAAAGACTTTTCCTGCATCTACTTATCGGGTCTCATAAAAAACAAAGAATTAAAAGCGTAGGAAGAAGCAGAGTATCAAAATCTTAAGTCAGTTTTATTCATGACATAGCACGTTTGCAGAATATCCGTGTCCCTGAAAGGCAATTCAAAAGATCTCGCAATTTTTCCCTTTGTCGTAAGGGCAGTGTCATATGGTCTGACTTCTTCAGGGGGGACTGCACATGGAAGGATGAAGATGATTCGGAGTCACGTAACAGTTGACTCAATTAGATCTGTACCAGTCAGGGCATCCTTCGGCATATCGCGCTTACCATGCTTACTCTACAGCACTGAAAAACAGGTCAGTGGGCTGCCTCTGCTGCTAGCTCTGCAAACTGCCGATCAAGCCACGCTACCTGAGCCTCCACCTTTCGTTTTTTCTCTTTACTCACTTACCTCTTTTTCCAAATTGTCTGTGACCACCACACAACGCATTTACTTGGTGGAGTTGACTGCTTCCAGCAAGGCAAGATGCAATATACTACCAACGCTTAATAATTAATTTATAGTAGAATGCAGTAAGACTGTTTATTTCAGGCTCTAAGGACTGTTCTCCATTCTTTCAAACGCATAATTTTCTCAGCTCATCAGGGAGTCTTTTTTAACAGCTTCAAGCAGAAGCCAGTGAAAAGCAAGGCAGTTTAAGAAGATAACTTCATTTACCCTAAAAACATTAAGCAATGGAGATGCCAAACCTGTGCAAAGAAGATAAACCCATAACTTACCAGATGAAGAGTAGAAAAGCCAGGGGTACTTAAGCTTCGTTGACAGAACTGCGCAAAGCCTGGCTGGAGAGTAAACTGCTTTCTTATTTCTGCGGAGGAGTGCCTTTAATTAAGCAGAGAAAAGCCCTTATAACTACAGTTATCCACATTCAAATTCCAGATGCTAGAGTTTAGCCAGCTTAGTCTCCTGTCCCAGTGTTCAGAAACATATTTTGATGATGTTCTAGATTCCTTGTTTTGTAGTTGATGCAAACCTCAAAAAAACCCCACATTTACAGTCCTACATAATTAAGATTTTGATGCTCTTCCAACAGATTTCTGTCTGCATTCATCATACTGTAGTCCTTGCAATGCAAGAAAGAATAACCTTGCCCTTAAGTGGGAGTGTGACTGCAACCTGCACAGCAATACTTGCAGATTCATTTCTGCAAAACAAAGATATAGCATAACAGAGCAGAGAAAGAAAGATGTACATCATGGATGCAAATATTTTAATGAACTGGTAATTGACCAAGGGATAAAAACAAGACAGGTTAAAGATAAATAGAAGACAAGATAAAAACACTCACTGAACAATGTAAGCCCAGACTTCTACCAATAACACAGTCTGCTGTGAGAAGCACAAGGCAAACCAAACTATGAATTTAAATATCAGCCTATACTGTATCAGCTGAACTTTGAGAAAAAGACTTCTTAAATGCCAATTAACTGACTTCAATGGGAACAGAAAGAGCCCAGTACTGAATTCTTCAGAAATCCCAGACTTATAGTACTGTTGCATGTATAGAATCTGAAAATTCAGTAATCAGAGTAGCTTGCTTGTTTTTCATGGAAACAAATAAACTAATGTTTAATGTGATTTAAGACCAACCAGCCACAAAATAATAACAAAACATCTACAATATTTCACCATAACCACTGAGGACAAGATTTTTAAAAGAAGAAGATGCACTTACACTGTTTCCAAGTAAAAAACCCAAACTTATCGCCCACCAGGGCAGTCCACTGGGAGACAGCAAAATAGAGGTGTAAGAAGACTTTCCCTTCTGTCTGAGATGCTCTTCCAACTCCAGCAATCACAGATAGGTGTCTTAGATTTACCAGGTGCCACAGGACAGAGGTGGCCTGTTCGGTGTGCACCTTCTCCGTGGTGTCTTGATTTCTATGACCACTATACCTATTCTGTGATACTGCATGTCTTGCTACTTCTTTTCTTAACAAGTGTGACAAAATTTAAGCTCCACTGAATGCAGTTCTGCTCCTCTTGAGGGACAGGTATCTCACGGAAGGTATTAAAGCTATTAGCCCCGATTTCTAAAATAAAAGATGCATAAACAAGTAGTTGCTCCCAGGTCAAGAGGCCATGCCAGGTGTGAGTGGGACATTGCTCTACTCTGAAGGCAGCAGCAATTGCAGAGCGAGCAAAGCCAGAGTTACAGAGAAAGAGATCCATTTGGAAAAGAAATGCTTGTTCAGCATTGGTATTCCAAAAATCAGACAGGATGAAATGGGATTTTTTTAAAGGTGATTCGACAATTATATAAGCAAGAAGTCACACAGGGGGAGAGTGAGGAAGTATTTGCTTTCTTAGATTATTTTTGCCCTATTTTCAAAACAAAAGATACTTGTATACAAGGTTATTTTTTTCCATCTTCCCACTACAAATAATCTCTGATCATGAATGCATCTAGCAAAGTAAAACTCAAATTATTCAAAGCTATTATTTTCCTTCAAACTGAGTCTGTTTCTACCCTGTACAGAAGTATCTGTTACTGATGTAAACAATAGCAGCAGATGTTGGTTTACTGGACGTAAAAACTGTGTTACAGTGTATTGCAGAAGTTGCTGCTGTAAACAATGATTTAACATATCTCTGAAGTATACCAGATATGGGGTCATCAGACTCTTTGAACAGGAAATGGTATGAATTTTCATCTACAAAAGAGGAAGCATGCATGTGGATGAAGGGCCAAACTGCTGTCTGGTAAAAGACTGTGCAAGCCCAGCTAACTGCAAGGAAATACATTTCTCAAGATCAGTAAAATCCAGAGGCTCCCCAATATTGAAAGAAAGAACCTGCAAAATAAATCAGTCTAATGGATGAAGAATCTTGTAATCTATAAAAGTGAAATTTAAAAAGTTTAAGAGTAGTTCAATGGATTGATTTCATGTTTTTCATATCACTGAATGAAGTAAGGGAGAAGAAATGCAGTAAGAATAACAGAAGACAGCGAAGTTGGCTTGAACTAACTCAGAAATGATTGGCAGGATCTACTAGGATTAAGCAGCGGAAAGACAGAGCTGCTAAAAGACACTAAACTGAAAGCACAAGTCAGCTACTCCAACATGGAGAAAAAGTGGGTGTTAGATCAACATGGAAAGTTTTGAAAACCTGAGAACCAAACAGAGATCCTTCAAGATGGCTCTTCAATCATAATGCCACAATGGCTGTGGTCTGCGAGATGCCTGCTTTCTAATCAAACAGCTACCTCACACACCATCTGGGTACCTGCAGGAAAACAGTGGTCCACGTTAACCTAGCACACATGGTGTCCCAGATTTTATGTAGGCTGCAGTCCGTATCCATGCTGTGGCCATACTGTTAGCTTAACCGCCTATACAGCTGCCCTTTCTGATTCTGAGGAGAGCTTTACAGTCACCCTTAGCAGCAACGGTGGGTCTAGCTATGTGCTCAAAAACAATAACGAAAGGCAGCAAGTGATAAAGGATGAATGTAAAGCAGTCACTGAATAATCTGAGGAAAAAAGGTAAATATATATCTGGAAAGGAGGACTCAAATAATCATGGTCCAATCAGCCGATCTCTGACACTCGAAAAGATAATAAAGCAAATTACTGGGCAATCAACTTATAAGCAATTGGAGCATCAGGACCCAAACTCTGGTGTCCAGGTGAAGCAAGATGTGAATTAAATCATATGTATCATTAAAATTAACCTCACCTTAATAATGCCCATTCATTAATAGTCTGATGATGAAGTGCATAGCGCACTAGAAACCACAGACTGTAGTAAGCCACGGTCCAAAAAGTTTGGCAATTATTTGTATAGAAAAGAAAAATTAGGTAATGATGAACAGCCAATATGGATTTATCAAAGGGCAGTCATGTAAGACCAAGCTAATACTTTTCTGTGGTTGCTTAACCAGCTTCAGTAAGGCTCTTGATAATGTCCCTTATGACTTTCCTATAAGCAAAGTAAAGAGATAGCAGCGAAATGGAATCCTCACAGCTGTTTCTAAAACTGGTTAAAAAGCATCTTCAAGGCACAGTCATCAATGGTTCAAAAGAAAATTGTAAAGAGATTCCAAACAGTGTATTACTGTAAGTGAGAAGCAAGTTAACTTGTTCTCAGTGTAATTCCAGTCAATATTTTATTTTGCAACACTGATGATGATATACATAACAACAGTAATAAAATTTGTGGATCACATCAGACTGGAAAGAGTTGTGAGTACTCTGAAAGGCTGGACTAGCACTCAAAATTATCTTGTATTTTAGAAACAGAGGGAAATTAGCACAATTAGATTCAATAAAAAGACATAAACTCCCAAACTTAGGAAGAAAAATAAATCAAACGCAGAAATATGAAAACAGAAATTAATGCTCTAAACAAATAGCCATGCCACAGAAGAGGCTCTGAAAGAGTGGACTGGGACACTTACTAAGTAAGTAGCATAAGTCAGGAAAAAGGGAAGTTATTTCTGTTTGTTTCAGCCAGTAAGACAGTGCTAAGGCTGATGTAGACACTTAGAAGACCACAGAGTAAGAGGCAATCAAATTGAAAAGGTTCCAAAAGAAAGCAGTCAGAATGGCACAAATTTCGGGAAGGATGACCCATCAGGAAAATGGAGAAAACAGATGCATTCAGTTTACAAAGGATATGAATGAGGGGAGACAGCAGTTATGCTCAATTATGTAAAAGGTAGCAAACTGTGAAGAAAACAGTGAGCAATTCATGTCCACAAAGGGAAGAAGTGAACTGCTTAAATTGAAGAAAGAAACATTTAATAAGCTATCAGCAAAAATGTTCACCCTGCCAAGGCAGCAGGACACTGGAAGTGGTCATCTGGTGATGCTGCAGTGACAAGAGCACACTGGCACTGCAGGTCGTGTCTCTGAACTACCAGAACAGCATCTGGGCAACTGCAAGCCTTTCAGAGACCAGAAATGGGACTCAGCAGTGTTAACAGCTCTACAGACCTCCCATGTCAGTACCTGTCCCTTTGTTTAGCATAAAGAGGAAACACTGGCTGAAAAGAAAAAGGCGTAGATTTGGAGGAGGTTTTTTCCCACAGCAGTCGCTGCTGAATTCACAGCTAGTCAGCGTTCACATGGCATGCTGCAAGATAGGAAAAACAGGAGATGATGGCAGCCTAAGGCTCTTTCTAGATCCTTGGCTGCTCCATGGTGTTGGTGTAAAATATTGTTAACTGCAATTCACTGCTCCAGTCTGTTTTGCCTTGTCCCTACCTGAACAACAATGCTGCACTCCTCTGGTGTAAATCTTGAAAAAGCTGGAACTCACCAGACTTCCTGATCCACCCAGATGGGACCGGAGGGTAGCCCAAAAAAGAGAAAAAAGATAGTAATGCTGCTTAATCAGAATTTCGCCAGTGTCTGTCCCACTGGTAGATACAATTCTCCAGCAATTCTCCTGAGTGGCTAAGAAAAAGTTGAGACATAGTCTGTATTTCACAAATATTCTCCAATGCAAAATGTGTAGTTTGCATAATGCATTAAACCAACAGAGTAACCAAACTAACAGATTACACCTAGAAGTTCTTAAAATTAAATTTAACTTTTAGGTCAAATTCTGAGATGTTTCTCAGGGCAGAGCTCATTGCTGGATTTAGGACCTGGAGGTATGAGTTATTGGTTGAGCCTAGATGAGGTATCAGGAAAGGAAGATTAAATAGCCACTTATTTTCTCTCTCTGGCATATGTTAGATCCATGGTTGAACACTGCTGGGTTCTGTAATTAAAATTACATGCTTATAATGCATAAAGCTGCTTATGCAGTTTCACTGTCAATTCTGCTAAGCAACATAGTTCTCTGAAATAGGTAGCTTAAAATCAGGCATAATGGGTATTTTGTTAGTATGTACATTATATAAAAACTTAAACACAGAACTAGCAATTTAGATATAAAAGAAAACAGATAACAGCTTTAAAGATCAGCTATTAACTGCAATTGTAAGAAAAAACTCATCTTAAAAGTGTGCTTCACACATCTACTGGATCAAGTTATCCAAAGTTACCTACGATTAGAAGTTATCTACTAGAGGGACATAGGAAGAGTAATCCTTAACACCCTTAGAATCCCTTCCAGCAGACTCTGAGGAATGGTGAGCTGTCTTCTGCAAGACCTGTGTACACAATTAGACAGCAAGGAAAGACAAAAAAATGAAATAAAAGGGACTATGAGAACTACCCCCAAGGACGGAGTAACATTCACATTTAAATGTATACAGATGGTGGAATCATAAAGTAAAATAGTGAAAACTTTTGCTTAATAGGTAAAATATTCAGTCTTGGCTACCATGAGGAGTAACCCCTTTTATCTGACATTCACATAAAAAATTCTCAACTAACTTATGTTCTTTTTCTGAGGCTAACATGAAACTTCTCTAGTTACAACCAGAAACAAACAGCAAAACTCTGGAAGAGAAAAAGGTAACAATTACATACCCTACTCCTCCACTCCCACACACAAACACACACAAAGTTTTGGGCAACAATCCAGATCTTTAACTAGCAAATATGGGAACCTTGCTTAGAAGTCCTTTTCTTACCACCAGTGGAACTGCCTGTTTTTCTTCTAAGTTGCTAATCGGTCCTTAAGGCACCAGAGCACTGCTTTGCTGCTCACTGTTCACAGCAGTGGTCCATCTGAACCAGCTGCCATTTCCGTGATGGCTCAGGTAGGCTATACACCTTCCAGCACACCCCTGCTTGGGGGTCCACCACATTAGGAGTCTATATCAGCTAAGGGAATAAATATCCTTCAGCGAAGATTTTTTCACTGCCACTCAGTTTTGCTGTTTCTCCCTCTGAAAGAGTCATAAGGACACATAAAAATTAATTTTCTAATGCTTGCAGTGGAGGAAAAGGACAACCATACTTTCTTGCCATGCAAAGAAACTGAAGACTTAGGACTTGGTCCTGATGAACCATGCTTTTTTGTGCTTTTTAATCACTGTGCTCTACAGACAATATGCAAAAGCTATCATATAACATCCGAGAAGACACTGTGCATGCGTTGTTGACTGGCTGGCTCTTGCAGTGAAAGCGTTTTTAGATGTAATGTTTCATATGATAGTTTAGTGCTATCTCCTGGAAAACAGACAATCTTATCTGTGATCCCATTAGAGACTTAAACTGATCATGACAGTAGAATTGGAAAAATAATGTGTTAATATTTTGGCCCCTCATTTCCAAAGAACACAGATTTCTGAAGCTTCAGTGTGAACTTTCTGTGATAGAAAAACCTTAAGTTGGGTTTTTTCCAGTTGCTTCTTAGAATATCGTTTTTTGTTTAGAGCTGCAAGTTTAACTAGAAAAAATAGGGACTTTTATTAGGGCAGTATACCTGAAAAAAACTGGCCCAGTTTCAAGTACATGACGAGGTACTGTCATTTTTAGAACAGGGAATTTTGGTTCAACTTCAGTGGGATCCAGAGCGTTAACTAAGAAAGTTAGTACACTTGAAAGCTGGATCTTCCATTCACACTTTTAAAAATACGAATGTCCACATAATTTGGCACAACTATGTTGTTATAAAGAATACATTTTTGCATCTGCTGGCTATCACTACAGGTACGAACTCTATAATATTATATTACACACCCTCACAAACACATCTGGATGATAGAAGGCATTTTACATCCTAAGTTACAAACCATATTTGACTTTGTGATTCATCTGGAAAATGTCAAGCTTGGGGAAAGGTTAAACTTTGTTCTAACAATGCTTTAAACATGAGGTTTTTTATTATAATGATTGCAAAGCTCAACTCATGTGACAACTGAAATAAAATTTATTCTTACCTAACCCAGTTTGCTTGACTATTAGGGAAAAATGCTAAGTCCAGCCATGCTGCCTCCTTTATAAAAGTCTCCAGGTCATTATTACTGAAGTTCAGGAAACTGTGTGATTCATCATGTGCAGGTATTATTCCACAAAGGTCGTGAGGAAAAATACCATGAACTTTTTATATGAGCTTGGCCCTAATGCTGATCTAGGCCTGGACCTATTTTCTGTAACTTCACTCATGATGGCAAGCATCTAGTGTATGTTATCAGGTAAGCAGTTTTCACAGGCTATCTCTCTTCCTACTGCTACAAACTACACTGTAGTCTGGTGTGTGTTTTTCAAATCAAATTTAAAAAAATAAAACAAGCCGGAGTAGAAAAAAGGACAACTACACTGAACTATGCTTATGAACCACAATTTTTAATGACTCTAAAACCTAAAAGTGGTAGAAGATCTAAAATACAACATTAAATTTGCTTTCCTTTCTGGTTTTCACTTCATGTCTGAAAATGAGAACTGTGTGGAAAGATAAATAAGGAATGTTCATACACGGGACCCTGTGGACATAAAAATGTTTCTCATTTCCAACTACGTTTTTCTTGGGTAAGCTTAGGATTTTCTACCGTATAAAAAAAGAACCTCTTTACAAATTGCAGCCTAGACTTCACAATCCACATAGCTGTCTGAAGTCTAAGAGGGACACAAGATTTTAAAAAAAGGATTTTAAAATGCAGCTTTTCTGCTCAGACCCTAAAGTCCACTTTCTGCTCACCAGCCATCTTCCAGACACCAAGCAAAAAAACCTGAGTATTCTAATCATGCAGCAGGGATTATTATGTCTGATACCAGCAATTGCACAGATACATAAATACAGTATAACACCAGCCTTCAGCAACTCTAATAGAAAATATAGTTATTTTTAAAATAAAATTTGAGTATGCAGTCAGATGAAAAGATTAGCTTCCTGCTAACAACACCTGTCAATAACATCTGTCTCAACAGTAATAACAGTATTCTGCTTGCATGGCCAGCTGTTCTCTAAAGGCTTTCTTTCTACAGCAGCCTGCTTGCTGATCAAGAGTACACTTGTTTTACGGAGCAAATCTTCCCCGCACTCGTAATTTTTCACAGATATTTGACTGGATGGGCCTGTGTTTGTTATCAACCCCCTACTTAAGTGGCTACTATCACCTTGATTATACAGCAGGCAGACCACCCCAGAACAGGTAATCGTAAAGCTTGGGTTAAAAAATACAAGCCAAAAGTAAGTCACTGTGGTTAACCAAAGGCATTTTTATCCTCTTAAAAGTAGTGAGAGGGCATTTTCTTACTCCGTTTCTACTTCCTAAAAGTTAGATGTATTTTAGGCAGGAAATGTTGTAATCTTTCACACAGTGTACCAGAGGAAAGGTTTGTACATTTAGTCTTTATGTTGGACAATAGTATGTCAAACCCAGTAAAAGCATCCTGAATAATCTTACCCTTGAAAAATGAGCAGATACTTACAGGGATTTATATTAGCACTGTGAATTAATATACTATGGCATAATCTTGATACATAATATTGGTTTCTTCCTCAGCTTACTCCTGTAGCTGATTTCCAATCCACCTCTGCTGGAGGAGGAAGCAACGCTCACATGGTTTCCCATAAGAATTAGAAATGTCTTAAGGACACATACACACAGTTTCGCATAGACCAGCATGGCTTTGTGCACTGTTTGCTTTTCTTTTCATTGATTTTGTGCTTGTATAAAACATGACAGCTTGCAATCTAAGCCTAGTCCACAACAGATATTATAGCAGCGTTCCTCCTTTCATGCAGTTGTCTCTCTCGTAGCCTCCAGCTACAGACCATATGGTCTACAGCGCAGCTTACTCCCGGGTAGAATTCAACAAACTGTGTGGATGCAGACCGGCTTTGATATAGCTGGGCTTAAGGGTAACACTTATCAATTCTAGAATGTGAGATGCAGATCAGCTGATATTGCTTTGAATTATACATAATGACCAGCCAAACTGTATACCACTTAAATTTGTCATTTGCTCAAGTGCAGTTGTAAAACATGTTTAGAAGCACTACACTGATACAGATTTAGTCTAATTTGACTGCTCTCTGGAAACACCCTAGCAAAGGCAAATGAATTATCTGTAGGGCTGATGAAAAGACAACCTTACAGGCACTAGGAAGTTCCCTCTATTATCGTTAGAGCTATCTACAATAGATAGGATCGACCCCTAGCCTGCTTTAATATTCTTGACTTTGTGGTAGATTTAGAAGGTTGTTATTCCTGCAGGTTACATCTCTCCCTTGCAGTGGAGGAGTACCTGTAAAAACATCCCAAAAGAGGAGAGAGAGGTTATTACACCTAAGAAAACAGCCATCTGAGGCACATGAAGGCTGTTTAGGCGTTCACAGGCAGTGAGCGCTCATAACTGGTAACAACAGGCATGAACCATGGTCCCAACTTCTCCTCATCTTTTCTGCTCACTCAGACTGCCTTGAATCCAAGCAGTGGTGCAAAGCATCTACGTGCAGAGGCTACAGTGGGGACTGGCCTTTATGAGAAGGACGTGAAATAGAGCTTCCTGTCTTCTCTCCCTCCTCTGCACCTGCCTTAGAGCCATGTAAACTCTATTCCTCATGCTAAATACAAACCCATAAGACACCAAGACAATGATGACATAGAAAGCTACGGGAAATCATCTTGCAGTAAGTCAGGAAGGAACTTTTCCTGGGAAGAAGAAACACTTAGGAGCTTGGGTTTTTTACATGTCTAAAGGAAACTCAGGTCTAAAGCTGGTGGAGTACAGGCTGGATGAGCAGCCAATGGGGTGGACTGAAAAGTGGCTGAACAGCCAGGCCCACAGGGTAGTGATCAGTGGCACAAAGTCTAGTTAGAGGCCATTAACTAGCAGTATACCTTAGGGGTAACTATTGCATCCAATCCTGTTTAGTATCTTCATTAATGATCTGGATTATGGGGCTGAGTGTACCCTCAGCAAATTTACTGATGACACTGAACAGGGAGGAGTGGCTGATGCACCAGAGAGTCATGCTGCCCTTCAGAGGGAGAAATGAGCTCACAGGAACCTCATGAAGTTCAATGAGCAGAAGTGTAAAGTTCTGTACCTGCAACACCCCCATGCACCAACATATGCTGGGGGCCACCCAGCTGGAAAGCAGCTTTGCAGAAAAGGACCCAGAGGTTCTAGACAGCGGTGATGAAGTTGGTCATTAAGAGACCATGACTGCACCCAAGCTGAACACGAGCCAGCAATGTGCCCTTGTGGCATAAGTGGCTTATGTTATCCTGGGGTGCACTAGGTAAAGCACTGGCAGCCAGCTGAAAGAGATGATCCTTCCCCCCTGCTCCGTGCTGGTGAGACATGCCTAGGTTCTGTGTCCAGGTCTGGGCTTCCCTATAAAAAAGAGACATGGACATATTGAAGAGAGACCATCCAAGGGTCACAAAGGTGATGAAAGGACCAGAGCATCTCTGCTGTGAGGAAAGGCTGAGAGAGCTGGGACTGCTCAGCCTGGAGAAGAGAAGGATCGGGGACATCTTATCAACGCTTACAAATATCTGAAGGGAGGGTGCAGAGAAAATGGAGCCAGGCTCTTTTCAGTGGTGCCCAGTGACAGGATCAGAGGCAATGGGCACAAACAGAAACACAGGAGGTTCCACCTGCATCACTTTTTTACTGTGAGGATGACTGAGCCCTGGGATAGGTTGCCCAGAGAGTTTGTGGAGTCTGCCTCCTTGGAGGTCTTGAAAAGCCATATGGATGTGGTCCTGGGCAACTGGCTCTAGGTGGCCCCGCCTGAGCAGGGGTTTGGACCAGAAGACCTTCAGAGGTCCCTTCCAACCTCAACCATTCTGTGATTCTGTGAAAGAAAGTAGCAGAAACTTTGGTCAGTTTATAATCAATCCCTGTAAACCAGAAACAGGAGATACATGCTCTGGCAACTGGGAAAAATCACATACTGAACTCAGCTGAAAAATGGGAAAAATTGAATATAGAGATTAATGAAGGGAGGAAAAAGTATAATGATATTCCTGAAATACAACCACCCCAGTTATCTCCTATAGCCAAATTAAAAGGCTCTTAAACAAAACCAGTACATGGGAACAAGACTAGTCGGCCTCACCTCAGTGCCTGGTAAGACTGTGGAACAGATCCTCCTGGAAGTTATGTTGAAGCATACAGAATACAAGGTGGTGATTAAAGACAGCCAATAAGGCTTTGCCAAGGGAAAATTATGCCTGACTAGACTAGTGGCCTTCTACAATGGAGTGACTGCATCAGTGGACAAGCGAAGAGCAAATGATGTCTTTCCCCTGGACTTCTGTAAAGTCTTTGGTACAGTCGCCCACAACTTTCTTACTTCTAAATTGGAGAGACATGGACTTGATGGACAGACTGTTAGATGGGTAAAGAACTGGCTGGACTGCCACATCTAAAGAGTTACAATGAATGGCTCAATGTCCAAACAGAAACCAGTCATGAGTGGTGTTCCTCAAGGGTAAGTACAGCGACCACAGAATCATAGAAGAGTTTGGGTTGGAAGAGACCTTTAAAGGTCATCTAGTCCAACTCCCTTGCAACGAGCAGAGACATCTACCACTGGATGAGGTTGCTCAGAGCCCCATCCAACCTGACCTTGAATGTTTCCAGGGATGGGGCATCTAACACCTCTCTGGGCAACCCGTTCCAGTGTTTCACCACCCTCATTGTAAAAAATGTCTTCCCTATATCTAGCCTAAATCTACCCTCTTTCAGTTTAAAACCATTACCCCTTGTCCTATTGCAACAGGCACTGATAAAAAGCCTGTTCCCATCTTTCTTATAAATCCACTGTAAGTACTGAAAGGCCACAATAAGGTCTTCCTGGAACCTTCTCTTCTCCAGCCTGAACAGCCCCAACTCTCTCACCCTGTCCTCATAGGAGAGGCATTCCATCCTCTGGACCCGCTCCAACAAGTCCACGTCTTTCCTGTGCTGAGGGCTCCAGAGCTGGACACAGGACTCCAGGTGGAGTCTCACCAGAGTGGAGTAGAGGCAGAGAATCCCCTCCCTCGACCTGCTGGCCACACTTCTTTTGATGCAGCCCAGGATACGGTTGGCTTTCTGGGCTGCGAGTGCACATTGTCAGCTCATGTCCAGCTTTTCATCCATCAGTACCCCCAAGCCCTTCTCAGCAGGGCTGCTCTCAAGCCCTTCATCCCCCAGCCTGTATTGATAGGGGGGATTGCCCTGACCCAGGTGCAGGACCCTGCCCTTGGCCTTACTGAACCTCATGAGGTTCCCACAGGCCCACTTCTCCAGCTTGTCCAGGTCCCTCTGCATGGCATTCTGTCCCTCAGGTGTGTCAACCGTCAACCGCTGCCAATGTAATTTATATACATATACACACATAAATTTTATATATAATTATGTATTTATATAAAATAGATAAAATACATAAAAAGTATACATAGTATACAAGAAGGGCAAGTGAAGGGTCCTGCACCTGGGAAGAAACAACCCCATGCACCAGTACAGGCTTGGGGCGGACCTGCTGGAGAGCAGCTCTGTGGGGATGGACCTGGGCGTCCTGGTGGACGACAGGCTGACCATGAGCCAGCAGTGTGCCCTGGCTGCCAAGAAGGCCAATGAGATCCTGGGGTGCATCAGGAGGAGTGTGGCCAGCAGGTTGAGGGAGGTTCTCCTTCCCCAGTGCTCTTCCCTAGTGAGGTCCCATCTGGAGTACTGTGTCCAGTTCTGGGCTCCCCAGTTCAAGAAAGATGAGGAGCTACTGGAGAGAGTCCAGCGGAGGGCTACGAGGATGGTGAGGGGACTGGAGCATCTCTCC
>Ga0065711_1003454_pt1 | contig 27884 bp, 16 predicted proteins | sample Hoacrofraction12_FD_59098 | JGI IMG/M metagenome (GOLD analysis project Ga0065711, IMG submission 59098) | Hoatzin crop microbial communities from Cojedes, Venezuela - Epithelial fraction 12 v2 (version 2) | ecosystem: Host-associated > Birds > Digestive system > Esophagus > Crop | place...
CCCCCCCCATTTCTAGTTTACACTTTCCCTCCTTCCTCTTTTTGTAGATATGAGGTATCTCATTTACGTGCGGAACTGGCCAAGGCAGTTCCCAGGCCTCATGTGTATTTTTCACTGACAGCCACTCTGGTGGAATTATATTTAGCCATGTCTTGGGTCATTTTTCTCTGTTTGTTCATTTTTGTAGAAGATGGCAAAAAGAAGAAAGAAAAAAGAAAGTATACTCTCCTCCAGGATCTGCTTTCTGTTTGCTGGTGTGATCATAGTTCTCTTCAATTGCCATTAATAAACTGAACTTAGCAAGATGGATTTACGGAAAGAGCAACATCAGGTTTTGTTGGTTTAAAGCATGAGGAACATAACTATAATGGCTTCAGAGGAACCCAGCCTTAGGGCTAAATACTGATTTAACTCTCCTGTGGGTGCTGCAGATGAAACACAATGTCTCAACTGAAGGTCCCCAAGCTAATACAAAGCAGGACAGATGTGGGAAGGCATGGGAGCAATTTGCTCTTCAGCACTCCTTGCTGCACTTCCAGAAAGAGACAACGTGTGCCTTTCTTTTGGAACTTCATGCTTATCACAGCTTGTGTGCATGCAGCAGAGGGGCCTGTCTGGATCCCCAGGCCAGCTGAACAGATTACATCAAAGAGATCCCCATATGAACTGCCAAAAGGTTTTCCTATTCTGTTGCTATCTTTTGTGAAGTAGGCAGAAAATGCTCCCAGCAAGAAGGATTTACCCTGTAGGAGAGTACTTTCAATCTTCCAAAAGCCATAATGAAAATGTTTGTGTTTCCATCCAAGAATGGTATTGGCAGCAAATTGAAGGTAATTAAACACATCACCCATTAGCCATAGAAATTCCTTCTTTGTAATAATTTCAGAGAAAAAAACCTCTCTCTATAACCCAGACATTGTGTTGTGCAACTGGAATTTTTTGGGCTAACTTCTAGCCTCCTCTAAGTGCACTGCAATGGGAGTTACAGCCTCTTTATGCCAAGACTGTGCTTTGTTCAGTATCTCTCAGATACTCTGTAGTTCAATTTCATTACCTCATAATTTCTAAGAATTTTCCTGTTGACTGGGAAAAGACCAGTGAACTGGACTGCACACTCAGTAGTTTCTCCATGTGCAAACAACAGAGAAACCAGCTATCTATTATCACGACCTAACCCTTGATTTTATTTCTTGTCTTTATAGAACTGACATGACTTGTCTTTATAGAACTGACATGACACTGTTTATTTTAACTCACTTCCTGCAGGGGATGACTCCATCTGAATTTTTAACCAGATATTCACTCGCTGGCTCCAGTCTCCTGGTGCTTCCACCTCCCACAGGCACTTCTGCTCCTCAGGATAAGTCTGCAAGAATTTCTGGCAAACTGAATAGAAGAAACCAAGGAGTAAAAGCATGAATGAGTGAAAAGTACAGTGGAAGAGGAAGTGTATTCTATCCCAGAAATTCTCTCAGACCTACTTTCATTAGTTCCTCCGGAAATCTTTTCTTCTCTCTTCTCATCTTCCCTTTTATTCCTTTTAGCTGGGGCTTTTAGGAAAAGTCTGTGTGGAATGACCTAAACAGGCAGGAGTGAATCCTGTCCATCTGCTTCAGTCTAGATTACTTCCTTGTGAGTGCAGAAATACAAGACTTGAAATGACTTACTGAGCCACCTTCTTCTGGCACTGCATCACAGAACTATCTCCAGACACTCAGCAGGTTTCAGACTAACATCAGTGCAGGTTTTTCCACCCTCACTGCTCTGAAATGAAAGGTGTTTCAATACCTTCCAGCTTTAACCATTAAGAAGGCTACTCAAATTTCTATTTATAAACAAAAGCTTTGTATCAGTTTGTTCTTGGGCCAATATAATCCTCCATTTTACTACTCCTACCCTATAGTCCGTTGCTGGGGTTCATTTACTCCTTTCTGTGTGGAAAACAGGAAATAGGAAGAACCAACAGAGGAGTAATAGGGGTATCCATGTCAGATGTACAATCGCCTTGAGAAACCATACTCCCATGGACTCCCCTCGCTGGATAGGAGTTAATGGATATAATATAATTAATATAATTTGGATAAACAACCAAATACAGGTTTTCTTATGTTATCAAACTGAAATCTGTCTTATTCAGAGGTTTCTTTAGGATGTCTGCAGAGCCATGAGGAGGCATATGTTGTAGGATAAACAGCTAAAAAAATTTAGTGGAGACTTTTAAACTTTCCTTAACCGCCATTCTATGAGGTCCATCAACTGTGCTAAGACAGCAACCTGTAAAAAACAAAAGTATTTTCATGCTCTCTCCTCTGCCCATTCTGGTTCATCATACTACAGAATGAATCTCGATGGGTCATTTATCTTCAACATTCAGTTGAATTTAACATTGAGATGTTGACATAAATACCCTAACTCTGGTATGTAAACACTTGCCTCACAGTAACAAGCAGATTGCTGTCATTAATTTTATCCAAGGATATCCAAAGTTAATTAATTATTTCAATAAAAGGTAATGAAAGTAACATATGCACCAAAATAGAGATATGTGCTAAATAGCTTTTTACTTCCTTTTAGGCCTCTACAGGACATTAAATAACGTGCTAGTGAAAGCTGTGCACATTTAATACAGAGTAAAAGGTTGCATTCTGTTCTAAAAGTATGAGATTGTGGTTCCAATGAAATTTGAAAAAGGCAGTGACTGCAATATACTCAAAATTTAACTTACGTTAGTGTTTTTACAAAAGTAGGACCTAGAAAACCTAATTAGAACCTGATACAAGTCAAATTTGTTCACTATTAGCTCTAATCTTAATTGAGATGAAAGCATAGTCTTGCAATGTATCACTAGTGCTAACACACAAACAATGCAGCTTTCCGATCCATAGTGTCCAAACCATTGATATTTATGTCTAAGCCATAGGAAAAATGGATATTATTGGGAGAAGAGAAAGAATGTTCTCAATACTATTCCTTCTTGAATTTAGAAGTAGCAGTACCTTAGAAACTCCTGGGGTACATTTCTATACATTGGGGTACATTTGTACACACTCAATGACACATACTGACCCAGAGAAAGAACAGATACAGTCAAAATTGTATTGACGCTTACTAGGAAATGGCTGTAAAGTTGTAAGTCAATAGAAATATCCCCCAAAAATGATGGTAAAGACTGTATATCATAGAAAGAGAAAGTTTAGAGAAAAATGCTTTTCTAAAGAAAACAGTTTTACAAATAATATGAGCACAGATATTGTCTGTTAATTTTACTAGCAGAACCAGAACTTGAATCTGAACACAGAGAAGATATATAACTACTTAACAATCTTTTAAAAGTTCCATATGTTCCAAGACAGACAATACAAAACAAGTACTGATGTGACTGGATGAATGAGCAGAGCCCAGGTATATTGCTTATTAAAACTAATTTCTTACAAATGCAGTATCTACAAAAGCATTATGTGCATAGTGTAGGCTTGACAACATCTTATGATTCTTTTCCCTCTGGTGTCAAATAAAATGTGTAAGTCACTGTCTAGGACAATGACACAGTTCTATTTCTAAGAGAGAGCAAGATAAGAATGCAAAATGAAAAACAGGCAGTACGAGTTTTATGCTTCTCATTGTCTTTCATAAATATTGGCCTACCTTTCTACAGGAAATTCCAGATGTTTCAAGAAAAGTAACCAGCTGCACGCTAACAACAGTTCAGTTCAGACAAGCACACTGAACTCTTAAACAGTTAAGAAAATCCTACCAAGACCATACTGAAATTTATATATTATACATAACCCTTACCTAACACTTCCACATCAAATGATTTACCTTGATACATTGCAGCAGAAATAGGGCAGCTGATCCCCAAGGCATCCTCAGCCACGAAAGACTGACAGAAATCATGCAGCATTTTCATCCCTAGGCCACCTCTTCTGTACTTTCTCCGGACAAATACAGTACCCAAAACTGGCAGCAAGTAACATTGACTGGTTGTTCCATCACATAGTCTCCCTGAAAGCAGACAGTAAAAAATACATCAATTTGAAAACAAAATTGGTATTGCTGCACTAACTGCTGGGTGGTTCTAGCCACAAATACTGCCCTGATATCTTTCCACAGGCTACGAGGATGACCCCAGCTGAAGTGCATTTACATAGACAGTAAAACACTTTCCAGGAGGAAGATTTGTGCCATCAAACTGAGAGGACCTGCTTAACATGTGGTTGACAGGTCTCACCACGGTATTTTCCAGACTCTGATTCTTCATAATCAGACCATCTAAGTACACAGGCAATGTACATAGGAGAGTTCACTGAAAAGATATAACCGGGCTATAGCCAGAAGCATAAATACTCCAAATGTAATCTCGGTATATTCCTTTAGCTTTTGGCTATTCTGGTAAACTACCCTACAAATTCTTTTTATGAAATACACTGAACCACACCACACAGTATGATCTCAATGCTCAGAAGGTCTATACTGCCTGATGCAACTGGACACTGAAGTATTCCAGAGAAAACTCCCAATACTTTTTAAGCTAACGATTTCATAATGACTGCAGAGAGAGAAGAGAGGCTCTCTTGGCCTTTGCATGCATCGCTGTTGTGCCTCCCCAAATGGTATAATACTCTGAAGTACAAAACTTGACTGGCCCCAGCATTTACACCTCCTTTCTGACTTCTACTAGTCAGAAAGCAATACAACCCTTTTACTGCATATTCAGTCTTTGATCCCCTAGTTCAACAAATTCCACAGACGATCGTACAAAAGAATACTTCTCTCTTTCAGTCACTATTATCTGTCAACACATACCCAGGAGTCATCTTCAAACCTTTGTTGGCAAGAAAACCAGGGATTGCTCCTGAAGCTGGAAACAGACCCCTAACTACTCATGCTCGCAGTGACTCTGGGCCAGAGGAAGGGAAGTCCATCACTCGCCTCCTTCAGAAAACAGAGCAGAAGCCAAGCAGCCCCAACAACCCAGCATGTAACAGGGAGGCAGATGGTTTCCCAAAGAGGAAGAACCATGCCTCAGAAAGCACTGAACAGAATCCAAGCGACAGCTAAACTCACAGCAGCAGCTTAGGTTCACCTTGCACACTAAAGTCACCCCTCTCTAGGAAGATGAGCATAGACATTAACTGAGGCATTTGGGTGTAAAGCCATAAACAACTGAGGGGTGCATTTTAAGAAAGTACTGTAAGTGTTCCTTTGTAAGTCACTCGATTGCTGCTGAGTGGTACTTTATCGCACATGTACATGCTTCAAGTCCACCGCTTGAACTACTGCTATCCGTGCTAAACTCGGGTTTTCACTCAAGGACAGTCCTTGCTAATAAACACATTGTCAGTCACTTGAAATTACGGGGACGTGACATAATGCTCTACAAGTGGACAAAATACAGACACAAGTATAAGCCTCCAAACTATGAAAATAGTTCTCGGTGAAAACAGTAAAAAACAAAAATTAGAACCAAGGGATTTAGTTTGCAATCATGTATGGTAAACTTAAATTACAGTCCAGAGAAAGCTGATTAAGAACAGACATTCAGGGTCCAAAATTTTAATGGTCACCCTAAACCACTCACATTAGCAATTCACCATACAACTTCCATTCAGTGCAGAATACCATAAAAACAGAACCTCAAACTACCTGACAGCATAAACATTTAACCCTGAAATGAATAACCAACATCAGTTCACCAACTACCTAATTACCCACATATAGGATAAGGTCACCACAGAAACATCTGGCTGATTTATTTTCATTTTTAGAAAATATTTATAAAGATTTTACGCTGCTTCTATCTGGGTACATGGCAGTTTAAATAGAAATGTATATCCAGACCTTTATAACAGCAAAAGATTACATTTTCTTTCTCTGCTGCTTAAATGTTACCAAGACCTTCTAGGTTTTCCTTCTTACCACTTACTAGTGCACCACTCAGTCTAGTTTTCAGTGTCTTGAGACATGAAACTTTCATCACTTCACTAAGACCTATTTCACAGTTTCACAGATCTCCTATTGAATGGCTGTTCCTAAATTCTAGTATAAGACTTCTACTTGATAGATCCATTTTTTCTTTATCACCTCCCCATAGCTATCTTAAACTGAGGTCTACTTGTGTTCCTTGAGTCTAGTACCTTTTGCTGATAGTCACCAGGCCTGACTTTGATTACTCTCTTTTCTAGGATGTCAGTTCAGCAAAACATACAGGACTGTATTTAATTCTAGACCCTGATTTGTCAAGGCTGTAGCTCTCCATTTAGCAAGAATACACATCACACATACTCAGCCATACAACAAGAGTACGTAGCTACATAACCAACCCGTTCACATCAAGGCTTAGTCCACTTCTGCTTAGTCAAAGCGCATGCTTAACCTCAAGCACATGTTCAAGCACATTGTTGGAAAAGGATGGTTTGTGGTGGTGTTTATAACCTTTCAATATTTGTAACACATGACGGGTAGTTAGTTTTTTTTCACGAGCCAAAAAATTGAGTATATTCCCAGTCCCATCGTTGGCTGCCAGCCCAACAGAGATGTTGGATTCCAGCAGTGTCGCACCATACATTCTAAGACACGGACAAACTTCTCCTCATGAAGTCAATGGCTTTAAAAATTCCTGCATGTTGCAAGTGTCCATATAAGTTTATTATTATCTCATATAGTCTGTCTCCTATAAATCTTGATGAGACTGCTGTGCAGCAATCCCAGGAGCTGAGTGATTTATGTCTGTGCTCCTAATTTTGTGTTGAGAAGATGACAAAAACTTGTAATGTCTAAAGGCACTGTAAATAAAGAAACCATGAAGCCATTCTTCACCTTGGCTCTGGGAAACATATTAGAAGAGTCATAGCCCACAGCCATTTGAAATAAAATAAACAAACAAACCAACCTTTGGAACAAAGGCCACTTTGTCTCTAGTTCCCATCCAACAGCAAAGAGGTTACCGTAAGCTAATGGTGGCCCCGAGGTGACCACCAGGCTCTCACGCATTTAGTTCAGAGGTTTGTTTCATTGTTGAAGCACACTAACAGACTAAGTTTTGAGGTGAGGGAGGAGACAGGGAAAATAAGGGTATTGACGATGGGGATGGAAGTATTCATACAGTCTGTCCTTTGAAAGCCTTTGATCTGTTTGGTTAGGTCACGAGTGCCAAATGACCAACTTACGAGCCAGCGAAATGGTAAACAGATATTACAAGGGCAGTAAAGCAGACAGCCATTAGCATTCCCAAAGAGCCACAAACCAGAAAAAAAACAACCCAGTGCCCACATCCAACAGACCCAAACAAAACAAGGTTGTGCATACTGACTATTTCCCTGCTGAACAAGTTGGCTTGGCACACACATGTTTGGACAGGCTGAGTGCTTGTGTAAAGGGTGGGGAATATTTCTGCTGAATAGAACCCAAGGTCAACCCATTGTGTGAGTTTGTATGTGAGAAGGGGAACAAAGGTTCTGGCTTCAATAAAATTAAATGAATTCATGTCTTGACTGGTATATAGTCATTTAATTTTTATTACAGCCAGAACCGTCAGTCTGCCTCAGAAATGCACATTAAAAATATTATTGCTAGAAAACAGAGAGAGAGAAAAGCAATTATCCAACAAGATTTCAGCTAATTTTCTGTCAGGTTAACATCAATTTTGATTTTTTTTCTTAAAGAAATGTATGTTATCAGTGAAAAATAAAATCCTATTATCTTTTTAGGGATCTATTTCTAGAGAATTACCACCTGGGCCACCGAAGTGTTAAAAGAAATTTGCAAAGGCTTGTCTGAAGAAAGGTGTGAAATGGAATTTAGCTTGGGTAGCCACTTCCAAAGACCACGTCTAGGGCTCTGGGGTAGCAAAAAGTAGAGAGTGGAACAGGGTTGCTTTGCTGACTACTTTCTATCAGCTTAGAGTTTTCTCAGTCAGGTGTTCCCAAACCTTGCTTTGTGGAGAATCTCTAAAGCATGAATAAGAAGCCAACAACACGTTTACTCCTGGTTCAACTGCACGTTTTACAGCCTTCTCAGAGGACCGAATTTTGTTAAGGCTGGTTTGACTCACAGCACAGAGAATACTATCTTTCTCCACACTTTTACTACTGAGTTTTGACAGAAGGGACACAGTGAACTTGGGAAGGGACAAGTTTTGGCCATCTCACTCCTTTGCTTTTTGTACTGCAGACAGCTTGGTCCAATACTGGGCAGCTCATACGTGTTAGAGAAACAGTAATACATAACAGTAGGGAAAAAAAAGCTGAGGTCTTTTTTCCGTATATAAAAAAGGGGGGTTGTTCTGTTTTCTCCTTAAACGGACTAAGACTCCTGGCTCATAGCATCCTCCAAATTCCCTGCTGATTTATTCGCATGATGAATCTTCTGCATTCTCTTGACATTTATGTGAAGGCAGTAAAAGTCCATTTTCAGTAATTACTAATCCTCAGTAAATAAAAAAGAAAAACTTTCACGGAATTACATGGTCTCATTGCACAAAAAATAGTGTCAGTAACCATGGTCATTAATCCTACATCACTACACGAAACAGATTCTTTCTGAGGATTTCACACAGATTTAGAGCACACCAAGAAAAAATCTGAAAGAAATACTTGAAAGAATATAAAATAGATCTCAAAACCAAAGTATCTATATGAAGGCCTTCTGCAAAACATGTCACTTTCAGGTTGCTGTCTGCGAAGAAAGGTACAGACGTTTCTTGTTGTACCTTTAAGTAGCTACATTCAGTGAGGTCTAACTCCTCAGCTGTCTAATATAGAAGCTGCTGACATAGATAAAATTGGAGACACTTATCTTGGCACGTGACAAAGTGTCTTATCAGCCTCATTAGTGGCTTAGTACGTCTCATCAATCTTTAGTATACCCAGTGGTAAATGCTGCATGCCTGTCATTGGACAGGAATCGGCACATACCAGAGAGGCTAGGGTGATGATCTGTGTAGTCATGAATAAATTTTGTTTTAATAAAGGTGTCTAATGCTCACGAAAAGTGATAGCCATGAAGAATGAGTCTTCTGTTTATCTACACAACAGGTGCAGGATGGCCAGTGCCTGGAGTTGCCAAATTCTCTCAAAACCTTGACTTGCAGTTACTGCGTCTCTGAGCAAGGCGGGTGCTCAAGACCATCTGTCCCACTTTCGCTAGACTATCAAAAAAGAACCAGTTAAGGATGTTCATAAGACGGATGGACATATGGAACTGGACCAAAATTGCGAAGTTCACTTTGTACAGGCCACCTAGGAACTGGCAAATGGAAATGACTTTAAAATATTGCCAAGACAGTTAATTGGAATCACTGAAGTTCATTGAAAATTTAGTTTGCATAATGGCACACTAAATCTGTAGCAAAGATAAAACAGACTTTCTTCTCCTTGGTCACCATTTCTATGATTCACCCAGATGACTTATGTTTGAAACAGCCATGCTCCATAGATCTCTTCTGGCTTATTTGGCTCCACTGAAGCATGTTTTTCATCGTACAGTAGATAATGGAAAATTCATAAATGAGAAATACAGTTGAATACAACATCAGCATGAGAGTCTCAATTACCTAGTGAAGAAAATAAAACTGTAAAGAATGGCCAGGTATTTGCACAGCGTGGAAATAAAGGGAATCAGAATCACACAGTGGGCACAGAGGAAAATAATTTCTTCCTAGGACTAGAATCTGTAACAAAGGTCCAGCACAATATAAAGTCCTGTACTTAGAGCTGCTCCTACTAAATGTTCTGACCAGGACAGTAAAAGGAAAAAGAACTTACATTACGACAAAAGAAAGAAAAGTTGAAAAAAAGAAATCTCTAACGCAACCATATGAAATACTACTTCTAAGAGAAGATATTTATCTTAGCCAGTTTTGTGCCTAACAAATCCATGGCTCTTCTAGAAAGCAGAGAGAATAGGATCAGCCAGAGCATCACTGGTATGAAATTGAAATCACAGAAGTTCAGAAAGAGGAATTATTTTCTAAATGCATACAGCAAATAGCAAAAAGGGGCAAACACAATCAGTTTCCAGCTTCCCGAAAAGGCTTTGGCAAAAGACTGCGGTAATTTGTGACACAGGCCAAAAACTAATATAGCTGCCCAGAGAAAAAAAACACTGGCAACAAAAGACAGATGCTGACAAAGCTGGACTTGAAGAATTTGTATTTTATGTGGACCTGGTTTAAAACCAAAATGTGACTCTCCACTTACTCAGAAACGGTTTCAACTTGGCTAATACTCCACCCATAACAGACTACTGTGCAAATTTATTTTACTGTAGCATGAATCATTACAGCCCATACAAGTGCTTCTTTCCAAAAGCTTTGCTCAGAAATATTTACGGACTTAAAGGAAAATGTACTATGGCAATCAAAGTGTTTGCCAATTACAAACCAGTTCATCAGCATATTCATAGATGTATACAAGATTCCTTTATTGTAGGCTAAGACATGATTCATCATTCATAGTACAGTAGCACTGTACCAGCGCAGTGGTGTACAAGCTACACCTCAACGTGAATAAGGATTTTGCATACCCCAAAGCATCAGAAGAGCAGAACATCTCTTATTGCTGCTGGCCTTTGGGATTCTATCAGAGAAGGCACTGTCAGACCGTCCTCTGGAATCCAAAGCAATCCATAGCTGTACAGCTCTCAAGCTGTTTCTTATTCTCCCCTTTTTGACAGATGGCTACTGATTGTCTAGTTGAACAATATATTTACCTCCAAAGATACCAACTTCTCTACGTTTAGGCTGCTGGTATCAAGATGACACCCATGAATCTTAAACACAGCCTGGTAACCAGCTCCTAAATAGGGGTACATACTCAGCTGCATACCTGGAGTTATTCTAATGAAGCCTTTTCCACTCTAGACCGGTTAATAGCAATGCATCTGCATTAATACAAACCCTCTGTTTAATAAAAGACATTCACTAAAGCGTACACTGGTGCAAGTATCCCTAAAGAATCAAATACATTGTTTCTTTTGTATGCTAATCAACCTAGCTAATCAATTAATCATGAAATCAATTAATCATCCTTTAAACTGGGAGTACCACAACTGGACAAAGCATTCCAGCACCCAAGGGTATTGCCACTTCTCGCCACCAGCCACTCCTGATACACTGGTTTTCTACTCTGAACTGTACTCCTTTTTTCAGGTATCATTCTTTTCAGGATGCAGTCCTCCATTCTGTGGGTAGGCCCTGCATCCTTTGTTCCTAGATGTACGACCTTCTACTTGGCTGCCTTAAAGCCTATTTTATTGGAATAAGTCAGTACCTCAGTTCACTCAGTGTAACTGAGAATAGAGTTTGGAGCCATCATGTTTAAATGAAAGTAATATGGACGGCTTCCAAATTCTGGGAAGGTTTGTTCCCCAGATTCCTTCTGAGAGAGATTTGATATAAAAATGTAAATGAGAGCCAGGATTATTTATACTGAAAGACAAACAAAAGGATTACATTTCTAGCTATTAGGAACCAATGGAAACCTGTCTCTAAAATGACCTTACCTTTCATCTTGGCCGAGTAAAAGGCAACAGCCTCGCCATTTCTCCAGAATATCTTGGCACACTCGGTGGCAGAGTGAGGCAGAAAGAATGCACCATTAGCTGAACTCCCTTCCAGCATTCCAAAAATAATGTAGTTCAGAACAAAGAGAACAATCCTTTCTCCAAATGTCTGGACCTTAGAGAACAAACAAAAGCAGACCAAAGAAAAATGAAGCAGAGAATAGTATTTTGTGTTTCATAAAAGGCTTCAAAATTAGAAGAGGCTGGGAAGGAGGAGGTCAGGGAACATGTCCATTTAATTTGGGGAAAATACCTTATGAATTGGTTCAGACAGAGCAACAAAAACAGTTTTTCCCAGCGTTCCACCCTCTATCCAGAGGGCATAGAATAATTTAGTAACAATCTATAAAGCTTGACATATCTTCGTTGTCACAGAGAGGAACTTTAAAGCAGCAGGAAAAGAAGTATCTTGATTGCAGTCACAGCAAACTAGTCATAGATTTGGAAACAGGATCAAAGCAATCTAATTCTACCCAAAAGTGAAATTAAGACAGGATTTACTGTGTTATCCTGGTCACTTCTCCCCTATTACCTGTCTTGCCACAGCATCAAAGAACTTTAGTGGGCCACAACCTTGCTGAGGTAGACACTACACAAAACTGAGAAAAAATACAGCCTGTTCCAAACAGCTTATAATCTAGATGTCACGTGAACAACTAGTTTTTATGCCATGCTTGTTACTAGACAACCAACAGGACAGGGAGATGGGGGAATATAAAGGAACATGATCATATCAGTCATCAACATAAAAAGTGGTACCAACAAGCTTTATATGAATGTTGAAAAGAAAATGAGAGCTTACCTCTTAGCAATGAGCTAGAAGGGGCAAGTTTTCTATTTTGAGACATTTTTTCATTCTCTGTTGATGCAGCAGGTGCTTGAAAGCCTGAAAGCCTGTGTTTCTGCCCCAAGTTCTGTCTTGCAAAGATTTGTATCTCAAAATCCCTCCAGTTCAGTTACCCACGAAAAGCCTACTTCATTTAGTGAGTAACTAAACCCTGTGTATGGCAGATACTAGGCAAAGATGATAAAGGAACAAAACTGGACATAGAGGGTTGGGTAGGAAACAGAACTGACTTAATAGCCTCACGGCAACACAAACTCACACGCAGCAGGCATCTAACTTCTCAGTTGAAAACAGACTACAGGCTACCTAAATATCTCAAATTATGAAAAAGCAGTTGTATCCTGCTGAAATAATTTATTTGGAAAAAGAATTACAGATACAGAATCTATTAAATAACAACCATTTCATAAAATGAACACAATATAAACATTATGCAAGACCAAAAAAAATCATAACTAGCTAGATAAGACATTGTTTCACAGGGCAGTAACACCTCCCATCAGACAGACAGTCAAGCAACACAAAGTTATTGCTAACGTAGTAATTTGGTTTATCTGATTATTCCTTTAGTAGGCAGTGAGGGTAAACTAAAAACAAAACCTAATAAATCCCACGGGTGAATCATAAACTGCATGCAGAAAATTGTTCAGAGGATTAACGTGCATATCACTGTGCAATGGGAGACACGTGGAGTACTTGGTGAGCCACACAGCCCAGATCCTACAGGTTACAAAGCATGACCTACAGGAGACCAGAGACAATTACATATGATTGCTCTGGCTGGGAAGTTCCAGGGCAAAGGCAACTGTTTAACACAGCTTCCTTACCGAAATTGGCCCGTCTCTAGAAGGATCAGCCGTCTTTACTACATCTTCAACAGGCCACCAACACTGGTTCAAATAAACTGCCAGAACTACAAAAAGAAAAAGACAGAGGAACACATTACCTGCAGATAAATACAAAGTTGGTTCTGAAGCTTTCCACAAGCAGCTTCAGATCTACTTCTCCCTACAGGTGACTCCAGTTTGATCTGCTGTGAGACAGAAGAACAATTGTATTTCAATTTCACCTCCGTGTCCCTTGATATCCAATTTTCAGTACTGCATGAGGCACCAACTGACAGTAATTTTTCTCAGGAATTGATGTGACTTTGGTGTGTCAACCTGTGTGCCATATGAATAAAGTACTTTCTGCATAATATCTGTTCAGTANCACAGTATGCTCAAGTGGCACTCGGGACAGAGCGAGCTACCTAGCTAAAGGTTACATTGCTGAAATTTCTTTCAAATTTTCCCCTGTCCACACGCACACATGCCCGTATTTGCACCCACACAAGTCAAACAAAAGTTTTCATCTCCGCTTTCTCAAACAGCTTTTCAGCTGCCTGTGTGATTAGATTTCTATATATCTGTACCTTTAGAATACAGACTCCTAAATCTCTGCATGGACAGATATTCACAGAAGTTCAAATGCAAACAGACAGGTTTCTATCAACAAAGGACAGACATTTGTACACATAAGTAAGAAACTCTTTGCCCTGAAGCAAAAGTGTATGACCAACCTACACACAATCAGGTCCTTGTGTAGGCGCTGTGCAGAACTTGCACCCCACTTCTTCCCATCCTTCCTGAATTTTTCACATACGCAGAAACAAGTATTTAAACCCTANTCCTACATGTTCATCTACAGAATTCATTGCCTGCTATTAGATTTACAAGAGAAAGACTGAAGCAACAACAGTGACACTGAAATTGCTCCCAAGCCCTGTTCAGAAAGAAAAGCTTTAATATATGGTCAATTCAAAGTATATAGAACAGATTTTCAGGGCTTAGATTTGGTTTTAGAATAAAGACAGAAATTTGATAATTTATGGCCACCAACACATCAAGCAACAGATATCAGTAAAAAACTCTTATTACCTGTATAGTAGTGACATCCACCTAAAGACAGTACATGGCCACGATTTCAGGAGCATTGAAGAACACCAGTATCATTACTACTTCCAAATAGGGCAGCTAGCATCCCCATTTTTAGACAAAAAGATGAAATATAATACAGGAATTATGTTGCAAAGAACAGCATGGAGTTCACACCTCTTGAGTCCTAAGAGAGTGCACTGTCTACTGGTTTTCTAAGCTACCCACTTAAGGACAAACATAAGAAAGTTAAAAACTATGTATGAGTTGGGGACAAATTTACACACAAGGAAGTGAAATGGCTTTAACAGGATTCATCATTTACCTGTTTTAGCCTCAGGGTATATAAATGTCTCTGATGCGCGCAGGTTAGTTCCCCTTTTTGCTTCAGCCTCTACCAGCTCTCACTGGCTTTAAGGCTGGAGATTCCACTCAGCTAACTTATATTTCAAATAAAATATTAAAGCTTGTGCCAAAAAAGCATTACACTTTGTGTACTGGGTTAACAATGAAGAAAGTATTGCACGCAAGGGCAGATGCCTGTTTATAGCACCAGATTCAATTCATTAAATATTATGCACTTACTTGCATGGGAGTTTCATACTCTTTCTGTGATGGATTCAATCTGTTCCCTCAATCCCTTCCCTCTGCTTTCAAATGCAGGCAGCCACTGCTCCATTACACATCCAAGAAACACGCGGCTACAAAGGGAGCTGAGTCAGACAAAGGGGACATAACGGGCCAAATGCCGACTTTAATGGGAGCTGCACAGAGGTTTGGCACACAGTTCAGACACATACAAGACACATAGTAAAGGCCAGAAAACTTTTAAAAAGCTTTGAGGAAAACAGGAAGATGCATAACCGTGTTGTAAGGAACTACTTTTATAGAACATTTACTGTGCTATTCAATAATTTAAATGTGTGGAAGGGAACACTAGTTGACATAGCAACTGTCGCATCACATTACTTGAGCAACTTTATCTATATGGATGCCTTCCTTGAAGGAAAAACATTTCTCCAGATTTCACACAAACATATGTACTTTGCTTTTTGTTATCATTTTTCAAGTCAACATCTGGTCCGCAGTTAAATCCATCCACGCTTCCCCATATTCTCATTTTCATTTTATAATCTACTTTCAGGAACACTATTTTAAATGCAACCATGTTTTGCGAGACCACATGTTCCTTCACTCTCCTTTCCTAGTCTCGTCGCTCTTTCCAAGATGTTCAGTTATGTTCACCTTATTATAAGAGTTATTGCCAGCAGTAAGTTACACAATCACCTGAACCCTGTGAATCATGATGTATATGATTACAGTGATCTTCCCATCGCAAGACTCAATGTGCTTGATCTTGCAATTGCAAGACTAGGTGAAATGGATTAAGTCCAATACATGTCAGTTCACAATCAACGGAGTATATAGACGCTCAGTCGCCCAGTCGGGTGGCTTGCCCTGTAAGCACTAGCTTGCTAAACCTCAGTACTTTGATCACTTGTAGTCAGACAAACATATTCAGAGTGTTACAAGAAGCTGAGAGCCTGCGAAGCACACGATTCCATACCACTACGGCTATTTGGAATACAGTACCGAAAAACACTGAGCTGAATTAGGCACTAAGCGTAATGCAATTGTGATTATGAAATGTCTCCTTTTGCTAGGCGAACATGGATCCTTTCCCAGCCCAGGTCTGGATTATATTTTTACTTTCTAGGCTATGGTGGCCAAATGTTCCCACACTGGTGTGCAACTATTTGAATGAAATGTGCACGTCAGGACTCTACACACAGAGTAAAGCAGAAAAATTTAAGCAACATCCAGCTTGGTACTTCTTTTTCCCCAGCCTTCATCTGAATTGCTGAAACATATCCTTCAGTCACAAACTAAATTAAAGGCAATACTATATATGAGAGATTTAATTGAGTTTATTTAACAAATATAGACTATACCATTTCTTCACCTTACATAAAATCATCTTTATCTTAATTTTGGCAGTATTTCCGATTGATGGCATGCTTTCTATTACCAGAGGCTGCTTTTGCCAGGTTTCCACCTTGGAATGGTAAATCACCCCAACAAGCAGTTCCATGCAACGGAGCCTAGGTCAGCTCTTATAACGGAGCAAGCTCAGAGATCCTATATCAAACTGCATTCTGCAACGCGGACATAACCTGAATAGCTGTCCCCCCCAGTTCCCTATCTTTAAAATGGAATAAGAGCATTTCTCTCTCTCTCTCCTAAGAGTCTTATCGAAATAAATACATTAAAGCTTGGGAGGCATGCAAATGCTGCAGTAATAGCAGCCACTCAAGTATCTAAGATATCTTTCCTGCAGCCAATTACATCATCTTCTACAATTCGAGTTTTACTCAGTGATTTGTTGCAAATGTCTTGTGATAAATGTTCCATGGCATCTAACAGTTATTGTAAATTATTATATACAGCATACAGAAAATGCCACAATAGGGTATGTTTATTTAGTGTTATGAAGATGTTAATCACCCATGCTATGCTCTGTAAGCCCTTACAACACAATTTACATTCTCATAAAAATATCTGTACAGATATACTAACAGAACAGAACTCTCAGCCCATCAAAAATAAATTAAAAATGCTCCCAACCAAGACCAAGTTTTATGGAAAAACTACCATATCCATTTTCTCTTTGAAATATGCAGGTCATTTCAGATGACAAGCCACGCATAACTTCTGGACAACCCATCTGATCAGGATGATCAGATATAAATCTCAGTCTTGGAATCAACCCCCCTTTATCCTATGCTCAAGAATTAAATGCCATCAAACCTTAAAGCTCTTCACAGGCAAACCTGTAGCTAGGCTGCTAAATTCAGTGTTTTTCCAGAGTCTAAATTATTAGAATTTCAAACATAAATTATTAGATTGACAATATTTTCTTTGGGAACTGTGGGAAAATATGTATACTACAGTGGATATTATTTTGTAAGCATTATATACATCATTTTTTCTATGCAATACTCAATCATTACGGATGTAAACACAAATGAAGCTGAAAGAGCAAAACCCATCACATATGAACATAAGACGTACAAAGCATACAGCTTTCTCATTGCAACTAGGGTACCGCCCAGGTGTGTCGATAACCCCAGCAATTGTCAAGGCTTTGTATAGAGTTCGTTTTAGGGGGTGAGGGATGTTGGGGAGCCACCAGGAGCAAAGGTGGACATGCTGGAGTGAAGCTGAAAGGACTGACGGTGTCAGGCATAGAGCTGGAGAACTAAACTGAAAGGCTCCAGCCAGTGTTTTGGCAGTCACCAGTCAGCAGAACCACTGCAGCAGAGGAAGGTTGTGGCTCTTGTGGGCAATGACACGGTCTCAGAGCATCATGTGAGCTGTGGCAGAACTAAGTAATGAGGATTTTAACTCTTCTTGCTGCTTCACTATCCACACCAGGACCCAAGTACTGCATAACTAAACATGCTCTACACACTTCTAAGCTGCATCTTCCACTCTGTTTCCAATTGCTTCTCTGTAAAGCACGTCTAGCTCAGCATATCCTGGGACACCCTTGGCTGCCTCCCCCACTGGACTTCAGAAACGTCAAAATGAATTGCAAGAGGAAAAATCAGTGGGCCATGTTTGCATCAGCAAGACTAACACTAACGAAACTGAATTTGCAGAGCAAAAACATTTTATGCAGAGAACTTAATGTTCACAGATTCTAGCCTGGTGCTGAAAACTAAAAGCCCGTTAGAGGCTGGGGCACATCAGTGTGTTACTGGAGAGCATCCTCTAACTTCATTTCGGCCAAAAGTAATGAAGCTCATGCACTCCAAGACCGCTCCTCGATATGAACTGAAGCACAGTACGTGGGGACAACCAGGAAATCTGCTTCTAAGAGCACTCCTGGTGTGAAGGAAAACCAAAATGCAGACACACAGGACAGCATATGAGAAAGAGAAGAGATCAACTACAGCAAAATTGTTTGCCTCCCTGGGTGAAACTCAAGTTTACCACAAAAGCGTAAAGCTCAAGGGAGGAAAAAAAATCATGCAACCTGTTTAGTGTTGTAACATTCTGCCTGTGTCCTTAAGTAACGATGACTGAGTTAATAAATAGTGCTTTTCGCTGAAGGAATTCGTTTTGAAACAATTTGATCTGTTCACTGGTCAGAACAAAAGGTCATATAGGTAAGCAAATCCAGATGGACTTGCCACATTAATACGGTCTGCTGCTTTAAGAGTTAATTCCAAATCTGTTGAACTGTGGGAAAAATATGTGGACAAAATACTTCAAATATATATACCCATATGTATAGGTATGCACACACATATACACACACCCCAGCAGCCTTTAGAGAACTAATGAAAATTTATTACAACTCATCTAAAGAAAAAAATCACATCAGTCAAATTTGATGTGTATAGGAAGGCTGGCCACATGTTTATAGCATATAAAGCTCAGAAACAAAGAAATTCCAGTAAAATCCTTTAAATCATGCTTTTAAAAGGAAGTATTAAAAGCCAGATGATGCAGGCCTTACTCAAATGACCAGACTTACCGATCTCTGTGAGACCGTTTCTGCGACTATGGGCTGGTCACTCAAGTTAAAGTTTTGCAAGGGGGTCACAGCAGTCAGTCAGCATGTTGTTTATAATATAATAAAGTGTTATTCTGCTAGGTTTAAGCTTTTAATGTAGATAGCTATCATATAATTTAGGCTACAATGCAGATTTGTTTGACTTGTTCCTGTGGGAAATCACTTTTTTCCTTGTGTACACATATCTCATTAATACTTGTTGTTCCTAACACCATTAGATCATTAACTGAAGATTTGTGCTAAATGCACTGCTTTTACTTGCAGTTTTTCAATAATTCTTTATTTTTGCATTGTAGTTGTTACAGATCCCCATTCCTCTTGTGCAGCCTAAACTAACTCATGTGTTTTCAACTACATTCCTTTGAACATGAGTCAGTAGGTACACACAACTGCATTCACAGGGTAAGTCTGGCCTCCAGTGTAGACACTTCTCTCCTTTATCACAACAGTGCCTACTTCTCTTCAGAAAAATGTTAATGGAATATATAAATTAAAGTCAGGAAAGTAATTCTACATCAATACTTTTAGAGGGACCAGAAAGTCTTTTGATTACACTTGCAACCTGCAAAGGTCTCCTACCTTTAGCTATGTGAATCACAACCCATTAGCAAATGTCCAACTGAAATCGTATGTAAAAGGAGCTGGAAAACTTTGCAGAGTTCACCTCTAACCACAGATGATTTTAATTTGGGTTTTTTGTCCTTATGAAGAGATTTCCCGGTTACAGGGTTTGGACTGAACAATGAACACTTAGTTGCACTAATAGTACCTGTTCTAGGAGTATAAGATCGTTACCTGACACACTTTAGAACCAAACACGGAGTGCTAAACTTCTTTGACTTCCCTGTGTTTATTATTAAGAACACTGGCTAGAAAAGCCTTTCAGGCATGGTTTATAGCTTATCCTTTAAAAAAAAAGAAAGTATGTTTTTAATGACAGATGTCATTAGTTTGCTGCCACATTTGGAAGCTGACAGTTTAAGAGGCTTCATGTGTTCTGTATTCCCTTCTCTAAGCGACACAATGGGTCAATGCATAGGTTCGTGTCTTTATTGTGTATGTTCCAAAAACAATATAGCCCATTGCTTCACAACAGCTCCAAAACTCCTCATTTAATCTAGGTGGGTTGCAACCCGTGCTTTTGGTACCATGTAACTTGGAGTCAAGTTTCCTTTTAATGACAGTGATATCAAGAGTCGTTACTTGTATTATATTTGCGTTTCTTCGCTTTCCATAGTCAAAGAGGCTTGCCTAAGAGAGTAAGCAGGAAGAAATCAAGCTGTGTCTGAAGATACTGTGATCCTAACAGCAGGAAAAACTTAGATGCAATTGTTGATCAAAGCTTAATAACCTGTTGATACTCTAAGCAGTGACTCGTGAAACAGAAGCACCAGTAAGCACACACTGACTTCTATTGCCTGTAACACAATTGTAGTGTATCCCTATCAGGCTGACACATGGCTGGAGCAGAAAAACACCAGCAGTACCAGCAGTAAGCAAGGCAAAGCTGGTAGGGTTTAAAGAATAACTTGGGAGGACTGCCAAGTAAAATGGATTTAACTCAATTCCTGAGCATGGTCTTGCTCCAAATTTACCCCTCACACACCAGCACTGGAAATAGGAGGCAATTAAACCTAGCACTGAAGAAGATATCAAAGTAAAAATAATATGAATAAGAATCCTTAAGACATAATACAACTTCACATATATATTTGCTCTTGTTTAAGGATTTAATAATTCTGGCCAAATTATAATGCATTAAATTTCAAATCATACTGAATTAGAAAAATATTACCCCACTGAACAAACTCAGAAAGAATAACAGATCTACCCAAGGTGATTTTTCAGCTACCAGCAGAGCTACGCGCAGAATTTAAAAGCCCTCCTTGTCAATCCTCCCTTCTGACAAGTAGCCCACTGGCACAAATATCTGACAGGTAAACTGAATCCAGTTCATATTCAAAACAAAACCCGAAATATTTAAATATATAAATAAGCAGATCATCTTAAAAGTAAAGAAAGTAGGACTACTCAAATTTCAAAATATTTTCACCAATTCTAACCTGTCTTTTTATCCTTTGGATCAGTTAACAGCAACATTGTGCAAGCAGGATTATGTCGGTAGAGAGGGACAAAACACACACAGGAATCTTCAAGTTTAACCTAAAAAAACAAACAAGCCCTGTAGCTGTTTGTACTGCAAAGCTCTCAGAAGCATTTCATGTATTAGGTGCACTTACAATATGTTTTACTAACATGCACGGTACAAGCTCAGCACAACACCCTCTCAATCCCAAACTTCAAGGCACTGAAACATACATAATTTTCTAATATTATCAGTAAGTAATATTAATTTAAAAGAAATCAAGCCACTGAAGTTAGTGAAGACCTTCATGCCAACTTTCCATGATGAGTACATAACCTGGCTTTGAATACTGTTACATGCAGACAAATGGTGTTATGAAAGACCAGACACATCAAATAAAAACAAATATAACTTGCACTTCTTACAGCATTGTCCAGCTGAGTACTTGTGGTGTTTTGCAAACAATGAATTAAGCCTCAGGGCACAGGGAGTATCAAAGCGTTAGGGCAGTGCCTAGGCAGTTTATCTGTGAGGCACAGGGAGGGTAGATAATTGGCACAAGGTGGTTATGTTAAAGGCAAAGCTAAAAATCAAAATGCAGCTCTCAAGCTTCCAGCCTTAGACTGAACTTCTAAATGATGTGACACATAAACAGAAAATTACTGTGCTCAAACAGCTCTATATGCATAGAGATGACGATTTCCATATGAATATTGCAAATGCTCTCATGTAAGTTTAGGTACAGGCAAAGAGTGTGCATAATTCAGCACAGTATGTACTGTACTCTCAAAAATCTGGTCCATTGTGTATGTGTGGGTGTGCCTCTCTCGCTAATTGCACCCATTTGTCAGTTTGCTATGAAACTCAAATCAGTCACGTGATACATTTAATATTTCTTGGTGCATGGAAGAAGTAGTATGAATATGGATTATTCAAGATAACAACTTTAGATTGAAACCAGTGTTCACTAGTTTATGAGTGCCAGAATCCTGCGATCATCTAGGCAAACACCGGACTCCAGGAAAAAAACTGAAAACTGGTTGAAATTTGTATTCATGAGCTTCCCGAAATCTCAGTATGTTCTGGGGATTCAGTCGTTCTTTGCATGCTTCAAATGTAACAGCCTCAATGTCATTATGGCACCTGGGAGCATTACTCTAACGAAAAGGCCAGTACTATTTCCAATACTGCTATGATTGTTATTTTGTTTTATAAGGTAATGTGCACTTTCACAGGTGCTAACAACATCAGCGTGAGCCAAGCATAGCTTTCTGTGTATGAACGCTGCCAACTCACTGCCATCCTGACTTGCAATAATCCTTGCTATTTGTGTACTGAATGCTTGACCAAAGACCATGCCATACCAAAAAGAAGTTTTGTGACCCCAGCAAGCAGGCTGACAGCCACTTAACACTTGCTGAATAATTATTCACGGTTGCTGGTCCTGCCACTTGAAACCTGCTTTAATTCAGATGCACAGAGGGGAAAAAAGCCTGGTAACTGTAGCCATTATTCAAACACCAAAATCCTCATCCTTCAGGTTGTAGGTATATAATAGAGATTGTTAGCCGAGATGTTCACTGGGGATGGGAGCTTTATCTTTTTACATTTAATTTATTTTTAATTACAAAATATCAACATTCTTCAAACTATTTATTATAGAGTACAAGGAAAAAAACAATACGGAAAGAACATTACCATTACTTATGCCCTTGACTAGCTGTCTGACTGAAGATTAGATTAGACCTGAATTAAATGAATGCAAAGAGAAATGTGTTGCTATGAGACTCAGATCAGTCACGTGATATATTTAAGGTCTGATGACAAGCCACAAAATCAAGACAGTTCTGAATCAAAAGCCCGAAGTCCACCTTTAACTGATCTCACTGTGTCTCGCTGTTCCAGGAGTATACGCACCTCTGCTTGGGATTTTAGGCTACCCTCCCGTCTAATGGAACAGCAAACGAGCCTGTAATAGTACAGGCAGGCATGAAAGGCCCGGGTAAGGACACAGCAGCCCTAACCCGGGGTTCTTTGCATTTGCAGGTTTGTATTTAACCCTACGTGGTCCACTAGAGGGCATTAAAAGAGTATTTAAAGCTAGTTGCATTCGCCGCTCCAAGATTAAGCTACTCACCTGAAATAGCATTTTTCTGGAAACTACTGCATATTATTTTCATGAATTGTAGAAAAGCTGCCATATTCCAAACATTTTTTTCAATTAATCCACCTACTGATTTGATAGTACAATAACAGTGAGCCCAGCACACCTTTTATGATATAGAAAATGCCCAGTAATAAAGGTTTCACAGGTTGACTGAAGTCAGAACTTTTAACAGGCCTGCTCAGTCATCTCCAGCGCATTCCCCAGCTGGCTCAGGAATGGACCCTAAAGCATTGGCACCTACAGTATTCATACCATCCATCAGTCACATCTGATCAGAATTGCTTTCAGAGAACTCATATTCAAAATTATCAATATAAGTATTGGACAGAATAGAAACAAAAGATAGACTAGTTTACCATGTAAACTGCACAGTGGAGGCAGAATAAAGAGCTACAGCTATCAAATTCACTTTGGATTCAGTCCTGTAAAGCAGCAGGTCAAGATGCAAAGTTGAGCTAAGTACTTCAAGCCCTCATCCACACTCAGAGGGTTTTAGACTTGTTGTTTAAGCTTATCTCTTATTTGCAGCATGCAAACTATTTGAAATAATGCAGAATTCGCTGATTTTAAGAGATTTGTAATCTGGCCACACCAGTTTACCCCTATTCACAGATAGACCACGAACACAGCCAACAAACTAGTTTGCAAGTATCTAACTTGCAGCATGGAAAACATCAGCCAACTACCTCTTCTCCTCCAGGAATCATAAAAACATCAGGAATGGACGACGATTTCTTCAAGAGTTTTTCATTGTATGTTTCAGCATCTACTTGCAGAACCTCTGGATCTCCTGCTAATGTATCTACCAAGTAAAGGTGACCTGTAGTTAAAATAAAACTCAAGGTTTTTTTATTTTTTAAATGAACCAAGAAATATGAGTTTTAAAACCTCAGTTTCCCCAGCAGCTGCTTGGTGTAGCTGAGCCCTTATTGTTCCCATTAGAGCCTTCTGTACAACCCTAGTGTAAAATAGTCAGGCTGGTAAAAACCTGTCTATATGTTATTTACCTCTTGACATGCAATTTTACAAAGTAGAACCACGACAGTATCAAATCACATTTGTCTCCTTTGAATTCAACAAGCACAGTCTCAATTTTCTCTAGGTATAAGTAAATTGCTTTAAAGCTGGAAGAGCAAAAATACTTCTTCAGAGTACAGCCTAAGTTTTACTACTGTCTAAAAATATATCAGGAGAAGAATTCCAAAGCTTCCACACTTTCTTGGAAGACTGCCCTTTTATGGGTCAGCCCATGATCTGTTGTATATCATTAGTTTTGAGTAACTTCAATTAGGCACTTCCACAACAATGAAATAATCTAAAAAATTTTAAAATATTTACCCATGTAAGAATTCCCAAAATAGTAACCACCATCTTTTATGCAACATAACTTTTAATCCACGTGTCTCAATGCTGAAGGGTATTCATGCAAAGTATTTGTTAATTGCCGGCAAACAAAAATTACATGCGTCTGATGTCTGTTACCTAAACGCAACGTCCAACTCTGTGCTTGTGAGGAACGAAGCAACCTCCTTCTAATACACGAAACCATACTGATTGGTGGCTCATCACCAGCTCAAGGAAAAGAACATCAGAAGAAAAGGGTTAGCAGTCCAGAAAGTATTCTGACAGTCTTCTATCATAGGAAGGAAACAGTTTCAATTTAAGGGGCTTTCAATCAACAAGCTACACCTGCAACTCTTGTAAGCCCCAAACTGAGGACAAAATCTTTTACCACGCTGCTATAACCGGAATCTTAGCTCTGAATTCTCCATTTTAATCATGGTTTGCTCACATGGCAGCTCCTGTGACCCAAGTTTCATGTGAAATAACTACACTGATAGTGCAAAGTAAACAGCTGAGACAATGAACAGTCTGACGTGGCCCATAGCAAGAACTGCCTGTATTAAGAGTCAGAAACTACAAATCATAAAAGTACCATATTGAAAATTATACCCTTCCATGTAAAAGTAGGAGCATGGGATTTGCAGTATCAGGTCAGACTGTTCACCCAGAATCCCAATATCCTCCCTGTAGCTGTGATCAGTATCCAGTTCCTCAGCAAAAGGGTAAGAAACTACAACTGATAATTCACCACCAGCCAGCACTGCTTAAAATGCTTTAAACATTATTTTCCTGCCCTTTGCAGGCAATCAGCTTACATCTTGAGGCTTGACAGCAAAGCTATGTAGTCAGAATGCTGAACAGAAGCTACTCTGTAAATGATTTTCATAGTATGTTTCTATGTGACAAAATGGGAGAGAAAGCAGCATTGCAACACTGGCAAGTTGAGTCACATAATAAAACCCCAGTCAGGACTTCTCCGTGGCAGTTTTCTTCTGCGGCGGCGTTCCTCAGCGTACTGTGTAACATCATCGAGCAAAGAAGCCATATAAGGGAAAGCAATTAAAGATTATTATTAAAAACTTTGGTAATTTACTGAAGTAAATTTACTAGTAAAATAATTCTTTACAGAAAAGCAGCATGTAAGACTTCAATTTAGCACAAATAAAAATATTGGCCCTGCTAATAAATACTATTTATGAGATGCTGCTTAAGCACAATCATGTTTTCTCTTCACTGAACAAAACAACTAGTACCTCCAAAGTTACACTAAATTTCTGGTACATAATACGCTTGCCTTCTAAGGTAATAGTAACCATTTGAAGGATTAAATAATGATTAAATAATGAGGCATCAGAGAAAACTTCTGATCAATTTCTATTAATACAGCTTTCCATAGAAATCATTTTTTTCTCTAAAAATCACTTTTAGACTTCCAGTTAACTTGTCTTTCCCGTGTAATACTCTGAAAATGTCCAAGTGAGTTAGGAGCACATATTCCAATAAAGTGGAAATCCAAAAATTTTTCGTGAAGAAAACAAATCTGTCTCAGCTTCTGTTTATGAGAGGGGGAGAGAGAGAGAGAGAGAGAGAGAGAGAGAGAGAGAGAGGTTCCTTTAGGGACAATACGGAGCAGAAGTCTAACTTTAGGTACCCTGCAGCGTCCTCGAGAAGTCACTTGTGCTAAGGCTGGCTTTTGTGAACATCCCCCCAAAACTCGCACACAAACACACACACACCACTAATACTGAACAGCTGCCATAGGCAGGAGAAAAATCACTAGTTTGAATTTTTTTTACATTAACTAATGTGTTTCCCAATTTTCCCCAGTACAAAGTGAAGAAATTATATTTGCCCTCGTGCGTATGTCCCTTTTACGCTTTTTTTGTATACAGAAACAAACAAAAGAACCCCTTGACAAAGTCTAACCATAACTACTGTTATTAGGCATTTGACTATAACAATAATTACTGCCGGCTAACAGGACGTTATAGAGGTTCCAAAATCAAATGCAAAATAATTTGTTAACTTTGCTTTAAAAGAAAAGCAGCACCATTCTCCTGCAAGTTCTTCAGTCTGAGGCCCCTATCAACATCTCGGGATACCAAAATTGCGCAGTTCCAAGGACAGCCTTTGAACGTAATTTGAATTACAGGATTTCATCTGAATTTGATCTTACCTAGCGGCAACAAAAGAGCACATTGTGGCAGCCAATCTGCTAGACGCCCAGCGAGCACTTCTTTCAAAGAGGCGATGTGCACAAAGGGTTACCATCTGCGGGAGGAGGGAGGGACGGAGCAAGGGGGGCAGGAGGGGTGAGTCATAAAAAGGGGGCCTCTTGCTGCAGCCACAGAGGAGGGACCATAAACCATAAGGAGAGTAAATTTAGAACGGGAGGCCTACTGCATTAGAGGGATTCCTGACATTCGCGCTGAAGTGGCTGCCATCTTAAACAGCCAACGCTGGCAAACAAGGTCAAGACATCACCTAGGCGGATTCTACGGCAGCAATGACAACAAAGGGTTTGCAGACAGGTACCAGACTTGCCTTTGACAGGGCACTGGTATTTAGGGCGAAGGAGGAGGAAGTGTATGCAAATCTACTGAAAAAAACCTTATCTTGAGAAAAATAAATGAGAAATCTGAGTGGGAATATTTCCATTTCAAGCATACAGAATAGATTTTAAAGCAAAAACTAACACTGCTTCTGCTTCTCCTCTCTTTTGTTTCCATGGAGCAGCCTGGGCCACATTCTCAAGCGAGGATGTGCAAGTGCATCTCCTCTCACTCTAGTGTTCCATCATCAATTTGCACTAAGAATTTGATTTTTTAAGTGAAAAGCTACAGCTAAAACCAGCTATACAAACAAGCAGGCACTGTCCATACAACTCAGTCATCTTGATGAGGTACTAACCTCCAGCACCTATAGGTACCTCAGCCTAAAATGTCACACAACTCTGCCAATAAGGCATAAAACAAGGCCCCCATTTCAGCCCTGATCCCTAAACTCAGCTTTTTCTAAACCCACTGCCATTCCACCTCTGATTTTCTCCAGAACAGAGTGCTGAATTTTATGGTGGTTTCATAAAGTGGACAAGTACGCTTCCTGGGAGGTAGAAGTCAGACAAAGCTCACTTCACTTATGATCCAAAAAGATCAATACGTGGGAATCCAGACAGATCTGATTAACATGCTTATGTTCTGCATCAGGTAGATAAATAACAAATGCAATGACAAAACAGAAGACAGTATTCTCCCTTGAACTAGAAATTAATCACAGAATCACAGAATCACAGAATAGTAGGGGTTGGAAGGGACCTCTGTGGGTCATCTAGTCCAACCCCCCCACCGAAGCAGGGTCACCTACAGCAGGCTGCACAGGAC
>Ga0065711_1003455_pt1 | contig 27883 bp, 21 predicted proteins | sample Hoacrofraction12_FD_59098 | JGI IMG/M metagenome (GOLD analysis project Ga0065711, IMG submission 59098) | Hoatzin crop microbial communities from Cojedes, Venezuela - Epithelial fraction 12 v2 (version 2) | ecosystem: Host-associated > Birds > Digestive system > Esophagus > Crop | place...
GAACGCGCTCGGGTGGGCTGCAATTCGGGATAACAGATAGGAGGAGGTTACACACCCCGCGACTTGGTCTCGGGAATCTGTTCCGCGGTTCAGGGGCGAGTTTGGCTCTGGGTTCTTCCTCTGCTTTGTCAGGCGTTGTACAGGCGACGGCGTTTATTATATTGCTTCAGTGCATTTCATCTCGTATGAAAACTGCATCCACCTGCTGAAGTTTGGAGCTTCCGAAGGGTTTTTGTGGCAGAAGTTATTTCTGACTGAGATATGTTTTAGGACAGAAAAAAAAAAATATTCTGACAGGTTTTGCAACTTTTCTCTGTGGCGTTTTCTCCGAGAACGCTGCTGTTACGGCTGGGGAGCTTTCTGTGCCATCTAGAAAATGAAATACACTGTGCAGCATCCCCGGCTGGAGGCGGCACTGGGAATTGTGGTGGATTTGCGTGATCGTTTCCGTGCTAGAAGTGAACAGTGGCAATTTTAGATGCAAATACCTGAGTTGAGCAGGTTAAAAAACCAGTGCCTGAATGTTTCTTTCGAAGAAAATTGCTCCTGAACCTTTCAGGCGCCCTGTATAGAAATATGGGTTAAAATCAGTGGTGCTGTCAGCGAAACTGGCGTGATCTGCACCCGCGTTTGCTCGCGATGTGGGTAACCCCTGGGTGTGCGTCGCAGAGGCAGAAGGATGCTTGTGGGTCCAGGCCTATCGCTAGGCCTAAACGCTTCCATTTTTTTCCTATTGCCAGCCTGAAGCTGTAGGAAGCAGTACAGGTTTTTCCCAGGGGTGACATGGGGAGCGGCCAGAGGAGCTGCGCTGCTGTGGCGTCCCGGGTCCTCTCCTCCCATGGGTGCCTGGGCACCTGGAGGGACCCGGCCCTTTGCATCAAAAATAGCCGTGGATGGAAACGGCACCTGTTGCAGAACCGGCGATTTGTCAGCTCCTAGAAAAAATGGGGCGTACCTGCAGTTTTGTGATAATCTGCCCAAATTCCTTACATTGTCTAAAATGATAGGTGTCTAAGGAATTGAATTTGAATTTAACAGCGTATTGTATTCAAGTGATTGTGAATACGTGAGCACACGAGAAATGTAGATAGCTATGTATGAAGTATTTTTTTGTTATGAAATAAATGCTATTTGTACAAGTGTTATGTACTTTTAGAATTAAACCAACTACGGTTCAGTAACTACTGTTTAAAAGTAGAAATATCCATGTGTACATTTTACTGTATTTTGATTTCATTGCATAAGGGCATGCCTAATTTTCATATTTTATATAAACTTCTCCAGAGCATCCTGAGAAGACAGGCAGAATAATGTCTATGGCTAGTTGATACCTGCTGAGACTTCTTTTACCTGAACAGTGAATTCTGATTTCTAATAGTGTGTAAACAAACTGCAGCCCGGCTGGCCGGCGCTGCCTGCTTGTGGTAGCGACAGAAAGGTGAGGGGTGACGTGGGTACTGCAGAGCCGAATTACCCCTGCCCGCCTCCTGCTCCTTTGCTCGCCCGGGCAGGTGAGAGGGGGCGGATGGAGCCTTTTCTGTCGCTGCACACCGTACCGGGTCGCTGGTTTGGGGCCACGTACAGATCCAGCAGCCCTGCAGAGCTGAAGAAAACCTTGTTCTTTCTTACTCTTCCACTTAAATTAGTGAATGTTAGTAAGTGTAGGCTGTTACCTGTAGGAGATGCGTGTTATTTAAAAAAAATATAATCCAAATATAAATAGAAATAGACTCTTAATAATGTTTTTCTAAATAACCAAACATTAAAAAAAAAAATCAGACTAGAAAAAATAAAGCTCCATTAATTGGTTTTCTGATTTTTTTCCCCTAGTTATATCAGTTGGATATAGACTCCAGTATATGCAAGAAGATTCATACAGATACAATGAATCTGCTATACATAAATTACTGGAGGATTAGCATCTGTAAATGCATAAATCATAGATTTATTAAAAAATAGTCTCTGAATTACCCATCTTTTACCTACCTATGTGCCTGAATCAAAGGATCAGAGTTTTAGTGGGTATTGTTTAGTTGCTTTGTTGCAGTTTTTAGGTTTTTTCCTTTGTTGTGACCTCGTTGGATGTAGAGAGACTATTTCCTTGGTAAAGTGGGAGGGATTATTAACTTCTTTAAGGTGGCAGTTTCTGTCTAATGATGTGACTTACAGTGGCACTCTTCTCTGGTAGCAGCAATGTTTATTTCAGAAATATAATTTTCATATTTAAACACAGTCAGTGTTAGATTGGAAAACTTTTAATGACAATTGCATGTCATGTTTGTTTGTAAATGGTTGTTTTGAATGACAGCAGACAAATTAATTTGTAGTTTTTGAAGATCTGTGATTTTTGTGTCTGTTATTTAATAGAGCGGTAGTGTTATCGCCGAGCCTTGCCAGTTCAGTATAAAGTGCAACGTGCAACATTTCCTGGTGGTAGAGTTGCTCTAAGTGGAGAAATAATTTAAGCGGTACAAGGATTTTTATAGCCCTCTTGTCACAATTAGCTGTGTTTATGAAATATGAATTTACACAACATCTGCCTTTCGGGGCCGGCGTTCCCACCGGCTTCGCAGACCAGCGGCGCCGTGTCTGAACCATCATGGCAGGGCTGGGCAGACTGGAGCCCGTGCAGGGGTCGTGTGGCCGCGGGAGCGGAGCGACCCCCTTGGTTTATCTTGTTGGGAAGCTTGTGCAGGAAATGCAGAAGTTTTTAAGCAGAAAACCTTCTTTCGGTTTTTAGGAGGGTGACTTGCTTATGGCCTGGCCCATCCTGCTCTCGCTCCCTGCGGTCTCTCCTGGTCCCCCTAATTCCTGAGCTGCTGCGTAGACAAAAAGGGTGGCACGTGTGGCAGACTGGTGGGGTGGGATCTGGAGTCCGGCACACGCGATGGTACTTTATTTTGGAGAGAACAGGACTTTATTTCGTGAAGCTGAGGAGTTGCAATGGGATGGGTGAATCCAGCTGGACCTTGCAAGTTGTGGGGTTCGTCATCTAAGCGGTGGGCTGTCTCCTCGAGTTCCTCCTCCTCTACATGCCTATTAGTGGTCACCCCCTTAACGATGGCGGGAGGGAAGAGCTGGCTTTTTATGTGGGCACATACACTGAATTTGTCTCTTATTCTTTTGTTTTCCTCCAGCACTTGGTGCTCGGTCTCTCACCTCTCCCGGCAAAGCTCAGAGACGGTCATTAATATTGAATTGGTAAAATTTCTGTAAGCGTTACAGCAAAGGCAAGTTTACAGGAGGACAAAGTAGCTTGAGAAATGTTGATGCTCCAGTTTCTCTTCAGGAAGTGGGGGGAAGAGCACAAGGTGCTTTATGGAAGATGCAGTTTCCCATCATGGGCCAATGTGGGGCATGAGTAGCTTTTAGTGGAGACCCCATCCCTGGAAACATTCCAGGTCAGGTTGGACAGGGCTCTGAGCAACCTGATCCAGTTGAAGGTGTCCCTGCTCATTGCAGAGGGGGTTGGGCTAGAAGATCTCTAAAGGTCCCTTCCAGCCCAAAGCGTTCTATGATTCAGTGAAAAATGGGCACAATGGGGAGAGACTGTGAAAAACCTTGGAAATAATTCTGTACCTCTCCTCCCACTTTTCATGCATCACCTATCTTGACTAGTAAGTGTTTCAGGTCTGGCACTGTCCCTCAGGGCAGAAACCGTGTAACATGTAAGGTCTCAACCGAGCTGGCATGTCGGAATATGCAATATTCAGTACATGGAAATTGTTCTGAAACACTCACAGTAAATGCTGTTGGCACAACAACCTGCAGATTTTGAGGCACAATATTAAGAAATGAGTGCTCAAACTAGAGGTTGTACAACTTGGAAAGTCTGGTGCGACGGTTTGGTTGGGCTGTGGAACCGATCTAAATGCTCACTGCTGTTTTTACTGTTGTTATTCATGGCAAAATAATTGAGGCCATTCATAAAGCAAGCTGTGTTGTCGTCAAGAATAGCAGCAGACTGTGCCGGGTGTTACCTTTACATACGGATTTTAGAAGATGAAATAAAAATAAAACCCAAGTGTTATATCTTGGTGAAACCATCCAGAAAAACCTCCTTGTTCTTCTACAGGTATTTAGTCCACCCTTCTTCTGCTACCTCCTGAGGCTTTGTTGCTAATTGCTCTCTTACTGATATTTCCAAATTATTATCATCGCTAGGTCAGGGTGAAAAATTACATGCAACTGGTAGTCACTGTAGTGGAGATCAGTCATGCTATCACAGAGATGGTTTAGTGTGGTAAAGGAGAGAGTCCAAACTAGTTAATTCTCTCTTCTCTGGGTTATTCTTTTATATATCTGTATATCCCTTAAAATGGGAATAATCATCATCATAAAAGGTGCTTTAGGACTTATTAAATATTTCTGAAACACTTAGGAGTCATAGTTAAAAAAATAATTGCCTAGTAAATTGTCTACTTCATAAAATGTAAAAAATAAAAGATCTAAAGTATATTAGGCTTCGTAATCATTTAAATAGATGCATGTAGTTTATTTACCTACTCAGCGAGGACTAACAACCATTGAAAGCAAGTAGTTCTTTAGGAGAACTGTGTTTGCAAAATGAAATTATATAAATCAAGGTTTCCAGTTCACTAGTTTAAATTACTTTTACATTTATGATTTAGGCTTTGATTTGAATCATACTTTGTACTGTTAATGTTCAAAATTTATCATCAACACTGAAGCTGTGAACACAAAAGACATTCTTGGCAAGGCTTGCAGAATGTAATGTCAGTATTTTTCTCTGGAATACTAAAAATTTAGAAAACAAAACCTTCCTCTCAGCACTTACAATGGTTGATATCTGGAGGGGGGGAGCCAAACCAAGCTGCAAACAGTTGTGTTTTAGTCAAGAGACGAACGGTTGGCCGTTCCAGTGGCTTTTACTGGGGGCTGGCTACTGCCAGCAAGTGCCGTTGTGGTCATCGGGCTCTTTAGAACGGGGGGATATTTGTGAAGCTTTTCTTGAATAAATAACATCAATCTCTTCATCAAATATAAAAGGACTGATAATGTTTTCCATTGCTGTTGTTGATTCGGCGTAATACCAAGAATGAAACTGTTTCTGCATTACCAGCAGAAATACTGCGGAGCCCTAAGGACTTCTACAGCTTTTTATTCGTGTATTGTTCTGCCTGGCAGTTAGAGAAACAAAACCTCTTTAGATTGTCTTTACACTTGACAGATTGGCATTTGTTTTTCTCTCTGTTTAAAAAAAAACCAACAAAATCAAAACACGCAACAAGCTGAGATTTTCTTCAGTCAGGAAGTTTAGCCCAAAGTTTCCAGAATTTGTGACTCTCATTCTTGTGTTCCAGGCGCTTTTGCGTGGGTCCCGGTGCAGCCGGGGCTGTGGGAGCCGCAGGTGATGCTCGGGCAGACGCACTGTGGACGTGGTGTGCTTGCCTCTTCTGCTCGATCTCCTCGGCATGGTGAGGGGAAAGGCTTTCTCCTGGCTCCTTTGGCCTCCTCACTGCTTTCATGGGACCATGTACGCTCAGGCATTTCCCAAAATTAAATGCCTGTGAAATTAGGAACAGAGGAATGGCTCTGGGCAGCGACTTGCTGGCCCTTCACTTGCCTGCAGGAAAGGTTGCTGACAGGGACCTGATTTGCACCCGTTAAGAAATGGCAATTTCAGCTTAGAATAGTGATGCTTTAAATTGTGATTTGCATTTGTATCTTTAAGGAGTAAATACCAGGTTGCATATACAGGTACCATAACTGTTCCATAAAAATTATAATTTATAAATTAAAAAATTGCTGTTAAATTACTGAGTTTAGGGGAAAAAAAACCCATCAAAAATAGTCTAGTAGGCTACTACTGTTTTATGTATGGATACTGAAGCTAGATGTTTAAAAACTTCGTATTTCATAATACTGTAATGTTTCTGAACTGTTGAATTGCTGTTTGAGTGGTCCGTATTTTAATTGTAGTTTTGTACCTTCCTATTTTCATTCTTACTCAAAGTATCTTTAAATAGAATAACCTCTGAGTTGTTCCTGTGATGTATTGGTACCGCACTTGAAAAACCAAGATCAATAATCGTATTTCCTATCTTCTCCAAAAATAATCATAAAAAAATCCATTGTTTGCTAATTTGTTCAAAAATGTTGTTTGGCTCTTCTTATGTGTACCCACTCCAGTGACCAGAACGTCAGTGGAGGCTTTGTTTAAATGTTTCTTTTCTTGATTCCCCCTCCCACCCACGCATACACCTGTTCATCGAAGTCTTTTGGGCCAGACACTCGTTTATTTGCTGGGGCTTAATGGCTTTTTTTCCCCCTACTCCCTTCATTCGGTTAACTGCTTGTTGTCAGCAGTTCTGGCACAGCCCCGTGTTTGCTGTAGGCTGCCCACGGAAATAAAAAGCTTTGTTTCCAATGGCAAAGAGTTAATCTGGCTCAGAGTTGGATTAACTGTTGCGGTAGCTCGTGGTAAACATCTGTTGCAATACTCCCAGAGGAGAACATTGCTTTCAAAAGTATTTACTGCACATTTTGAACCCGTGCACTTTCCTCGTGGTTTTCTTTTTTTTTCCTCCCCAATTACTGAATTCTTTTGAAAGGACATAAATCCAAAGAGCCTAACTCGGAGCTTGTGTTTATTTTATGATACAGAGAAGGAAACGTGATTATTGAGTTATTGTTCACGTGCTGGAGCCCCCGAATATTTCTGACTGGAGCGCGGAAGCGTGTGCGTTGCTTAATGAAAACCAACTGCAGGAGCCGGCTCCTGGGAGCGCTGCCATGTGTGTCCATGCTCCGCGTGGAGCCCTCGGGATGCCGGCCCTCCGGGTGTTCTCCTCCTGCGCTGAATTTTGGGGGAGAGAAGACTGGTGGGGAGGAGTGGAGTTTTGCTTGGACCTGGAACCCGAGGCTGGGTACATGGTTGGAAGGGTTTGGCTGGTGGGACTTGGGCTTTGCCATGGAGGAGACCTTCTGCCATCTCCTTCAAATCTTTTTTAAAAAGTTTTTTTATATTTAAGTTTTTAAACTTTTTCTCTAAAGATTTTTAATTCTGGATTTAGTGGATCAAATAATGACAGTTCCCCTACAGCTGGCCTTTGAAGTTCAGCCTTCCAGCATCCAGTTCTTGCTGTAGCTGAGGATCAGGAGCAAGGAAGCAAAGCAGGCTCTGGTAGGTTTTCCCAAAACATCAACAACCTTCTCCCCGGCCCTGCCCAAACCGCAAAACCTACCCATGCTCCGTGTCTCTGGGAAAAGAACATTGGAAAACAGCATGGAATGTGTTGAATGGTGGATGTTTCCCAACAAATCGTTTTCCTTTCTTATGCTAATGCTCTTAATGAAATCCTGTCCAGAGCATTTTCACCCGTATTTCTCAGCAGGTGAAAAATATTTTGTGCTAGATTTCCTACACTTCCTAGCACTATCCAAGAAAATATCCTGGTGCTTTACGTATGTGCCGATCGTCACCAGGACTAACTCTGTTTGCATAGCATTCTGATGAATGTGGGTGATGAAATGGGGGACTTCCACACAACAAAGCTAGTTGTAGTAAAATGCAAGAGTCTGTAACTCTGCTTTCTGCTGATTTTCTTAGGTCTGGCGGAAACACTTGTTTGAGCAATAACTCTGTAAGAACAGCCGTACCGATTCAGATCGAGCATGTCTAACTCAATATCCTGTCTCTGATGGTGATCAGCAGCAGGTATCTAGGGAAGGGTACCAGAACAGTGATAAAGTGATAAAATCTAAGGGGACATTTCTTAGTTTACCAGTTTTGTGGTGGTACCAAGAATTTCAGAGTCTGGTTCCTAATCATAATGCTGAAATGACAGACGTGCGGTAGTGAACAGCCTCGGCTTTCGCTTAAAGACCGTGATAGTGGTAGGAGGATAAAACCCCTGAAAAGTAACGGGCAGCATGTAAAATAGAGAGAAATAATGGGATAGACCAGGGAGAAAAAACGGGAAGGGTGATAATTACTGCATAGTATAGTGAAATGGCAGGAAAACTTTGACTTCTTACCCAAGAGGTGAGGGCCTCCAGCAGCAGAGCTCGGTGAGACCTGATGAGTTTCCAGCCGTCACCTGCGTCACATCGTTTGTGCGTGGGGAAGAGTAGGGCATAACCAGGACGGGGAGAAAGAGTTGGTCTGAGCCCAGTCCATGGCAGGGGAGATGGCAGAGGGCAGGAGAATGAAGTGCGAGAGAAGAAACACACGGGAAAGGAGAACGGGAGTGGTGGGAGTGTCAAAGAAATCAGCAGAAGCTGGGGATTATTCTCTGTCTGTAAACATCTGTCCATTCAAATTAATGAAGAAGTATTGTCTGCATAGGGAATATCTTCTGAAGGTTTGCAATGAATCCCTTGCAGCTTTGCGTGCTTTTCCCAGGCTTCAAGACACCCGGGTTTTATTTTCAGTGCTATCCTGGGTTCTGTTTCATAGCAAACCTGTTCCAGCTTGCTGCAGTCATTACTGCTAAGGCCATCTAAACAGCAACTTGCAAATACTTAAAGCAATGTAAATAGTAATGAATTACTTTGTTTCTGTGTGGATTAAAAGGTACATCTCGGATGGACTTGTTTTGGGGTCAGGTTTGTTAATGCTGTAGAGCAGAAGCGTGATGAGCCTTACGTTACTGGCAGACAGATGTAATGGTACTGTACTTTAAATAACAGACACGAAGGCGTTGTGACTGGGATATTGTTGCTTTAGCATTGATTTCCTAACAGCAGATTTTTGGGGAGCTTTTATAAAGGTGTATGGAAAATTATTATTGACTACCTAAAGTGAATTCAAGAATAATACCAATGAGGAGGTGTTACAGTGGATGAGGAGGCTTCTCGGTGATCTGCTCACCAAAATAAGTCACGCTGCAAGCTAGTATCAAACTTGACAAATTCGGGGTTTGTTGTATGTGTCAGGATGAAGAGAAGGAGACGCATTTGAGTACAAAAGGGCAAAAACCATCTTGAATTTAAACACGGTATACAGAATCCTATGAGCCAAGGGGGTTTGGCACAACCAGAGGAGCGTGTGCTTCATGGTGGCCTTATAGAAAGGATGGCTTTGTCTGTAGGTAAAGACCAGGCAAAGGAAACTTTCCAGCTCGTAGACAAGGTAGGCACCAGATCAGTGGTCATTAATAACTTAATATTTGAGACAGATGTATATAAATAAACATTATAAGTTAATAGTGTTGATAGTGTTATGTATATATAATATTAGAACTAATTTCATGTAATTAAAGGAAAAAAATTCAGAAAGAGCTTCACAGTACAGGAAAGGAAGGGACTAAGAAACATCAGGCATTTTAGGATTGAGCTTCATTTACCTTTTTAACAGGATTATAAGAAATTGATGCTTTCTTGGTTCCCCAGAAGGCTTTTTCCAGCCCGGCACTCTCAAATCCAGGGAGCCTGGAGTCTGGGGCTGGTTGTCTCAAAGACGTGCTGTGGAAGGTGCGTTGATTTACACCCTGTTGTTACTGCAGCAGCTGTGAAGAGGAGGAGTACAGGAGTGAATTGTGCTCGCTCTCTCTGCCAAAGAAGCTTACCTTTTCCGCTGGTTATCCGTGCTCCTGAAGAACCTGCATCTCGGTACGCTTCTGATTAGTAAATAAAACGAAATACAGCTTCCACAGTCTCTGTTCTCAGTAGGAAAATAGGAGCTCTAACGAGGTATATCTAGACTTTTTCAGAAAAATAGTCATCTGGCATATGCTTGTTACAATGTAGCTTTTTATTAAAAGGTTTCTAAAGCTGAGTGTCAACATTTTGCCTTCTCCTTTATCGCAACAATGTTTCTTGTCGGTTTTTTAAGCATATCATACAACCCGCTTACAATAAACAAACAATTCTCCAGCTTCAGTCTGGAGGATGCATTTTTAAACGACACAGAGGAAATTTTTATGGATGGTTTTGCATTTTCTCTTCTGATACATATCTCCACTTTTGCCTACCAGCTTTCTGAAGCCCTTTCTAAGCATGCCGGTGATTTCATTAGCGGGGACAGAGAATGGATGTGCTGTGTCTCTGTGTTATGTATTTAATGGATGTGCTGTGTCTCTGTGTTATGTATTTAACGTAAAGGAGAATTTACCCTTGAATTTCACCCTTCAGGTAAAGAATTTTCCTTTTCCTATATCCTTGCATTGACTTTCAAAAGAAGATTCCTCAGAATCGAAGAGGAATCTGGTGGCACATTTGCACATCAGTTTACAGTAATATTTTACATCCAGACTTTATTACCTTCTATAGTTTTGTTGTGGTTTCTTTAGTAAATAGAAATAGTCCTACACTTCTGTTTCTTAAAGGCCTCTCATACTTGTGCTGAGCTGTTAATGGATCTGTTAGTATTGTTAAAGTATTAACAGAAGAATAATAATTGCTGTGTTGTAATTGTACTGAGTCTAAAAACACATTCTCATAGAATATTAATGAGAGCTTTTTAGATGTATGAATTATTGTTTGAACAATACAAAAAAAAATAGTACCATTCTGGAGGAGCATAATAATAAAAATCAATCAGCCTTCGATTTAGTCTTGAACTCCACTGCTGCTCCTCTCCTCGGCCCGCTGACGCTTGCTGTAGGTAGGGCAGAAACCTGCCCTGCACCAGATGTGCTCCGGCACCTCGGCACGATGGGGGACCGCGAGCCGGGTGGCAGCTTCAACAGTGGGTTCTCTTTTTTCTGTTTATCTCGGCCTTAAATTACTTTAACCTTACTTAGTCTTAAAAAACTGTGACTATCGACCTAATATTTTATGCAGCATCGAGAGGAACTGGAAGCGCTTTTCGTTGCTGTGCACAAAGCAGCTGGGGTATGGCGCGGAATTCACAACGCGGAGCCGTGCTGTTTGCAAAGGCGAGCCGTAGTTTATTTTCATTTCTGTCATTAAATATCTTATTACCATCTATTTGTTTTTTCTTCCCTCTCTCCTGCAGTGCAAAAAAGGGGCGATTACTAGGAGGTAGGAATTGTACAACTGCGGGAAAGTACCTTAAGTCAGTGACCTTCGGTTGACCTCTGCAGGCGCTGGTGTGAGCCGTGGTATTTATTCCAGAGCTAAGTTAGTACCTCTGCGATCCTCTTTCTTTCATCAAATCTTGTTCAACTTCTATCCCAAGCTGCTGACTTGCAAGCAAAATCCAAATATAGCAATAATTTTAGAAAACTCATCTCTCAAAGAAGGGCAGTGCCTCAGTAGGTGGTAAAGTTACAGAAGTGTTCCCTGGGACTCCCTTTAGCATTAAAACTTTGCAGTTCAAGTGGTGTAATATAATTTTCCGAATGTTTTTGGTAGCAGCTACTTCTAAACGGGCAAATGAGCTGCCCTGGCAATACTTGGCTTTTTGTGGACCCATTGATGCGAATGAGAAACACAGAGCAAACTTTAGGGTTCGTCGTTTGTTTGTGAGGTTTTGAAGGGGCTTCAGTTCGTGTTTGGAAATGTGCAGTTTCTTTTCCACTCTCCTGTACCAGCTCCTTGTAATCTTTTATTTTCCCCCGTCTGACATCAGTTTCTCTCTTGTCCATTTCAAACTGAGACTTGAAAAACTGCAGTTTTATACTTTATATTATTCTTCTACCCCGGAGCTGTTTTTAGTGTCTTTATTGCAAGTAGACAGATGGTGATATTTGGTTTCCTGTCAGTTTTAATGAATATAGATAGGAGTGATAAGAACATTTGCTTCGTTTAGCAAACTTCCTTTTCTGGCTTTTAATTAATGGAGTGCTCACTGGTGTGCCGCTGCTTTTGTATGTAGTACGGTTAAATCTTATATACGATTCTACTTGTAGTGTCAGATAATGAAAAAGAAGATGAAAATAACTTCTTCTCAATCCTTTAAAGTTTCCTTACACAGACTTTGAATACTGCAGAAATGTGATGTGCTTGTACGAGCTGCCGTAGCAGTGTTCGTTGTTTCTTTGTATTTTGGTAATATTTTCTTTTTATAAAAAGAAACCGAAGGAGATGGCCTGTGTTTAGTGTGCAGTTAGCCTGGCGTGGGGTTCAACTCGGCTTCGGAGCAATTTGCTTCTCATGCAAATAGAATAAGGTCCACAGCAAAAATTAGATGGAATAGAAAAGAAAACACCAGCTTTTCAAGCTTTTTTGCTGCAATTTGTCCTGCTTTGGAGAGAACTGGAACATTAATCCTAGTATTGATTTTCTTTTCAAATAGTTTGATTTCTGTGTTAGCTTAGTACAGACTTTATTTTAGATTCTCATAAACTATTTTAGATTCCATTTTTCTGAAGATCTTTCTCCAGTGTTTAACTCTAGGTTTTTTTCCTTCCTTTCTCTGTACATTGTGTTTTTAACACGGGTTCAATATCAGTGCTTGTAGCCGAAGTTCAGTAATTTCTGCCTTGCCATAGCAGTTTGAATTCTTTAATGGTAGATGGAACCAAGTGTGTGTACAAACATTTCAGCGGCTAAAGCCTGAATGCTGCCTGCAGATATCAAATCTCTGCTTTAGCTTTGTAGTCAAGATCTTGCTAGATGGAGAGGAACGATTTGGGGTGGAGAACGAGAGAATGATCGTTGGGAAGATCATTTTCTTAACCATCTGACTCTTGCCAGTTCTGAAGAGACAGATTTTAAACTTTGTTGTATCTTAGTATCGCTTTTTCCTGAGTTAAAAAATGGCCTCGATTTTGTAGTTCTTTTCAAGACTTTTGTTTTGTTGTAACCTTATAAGGATAGGATTTGGTTCCCTGGTGGCAAATCTGTGCAGGAAAAAAGTTGGTTTATTTTAGAAAGCTGTTTTAAAATACTCCAACAAGCCTGTCAGGAGGCAGAAATAGTAGTTATTTTGTATTATTTCATGTGTCTTTCTGAAAATGTCACTAAGTGCAAATCATGCTCGTCTGGAAAATTTTTATCTCGGTGAAAGATACCTCTAATTTAAACTAATAAAAACAAACAGAAAATGTTTTCACTGGTGCATTTGGTTGGTGAAGGCAAATAATCAGGTGTTTGCACTAGGTTTAATGCATGAGTGGTGTTACCTCTGCGGACGAGCAGTGACTGAGGTTCCGAACCTGTCCTTCCTTCCCAAAGGTCACAAGCAAGAAAACAAAATCACAAAAGGAAGCTCCGAGAACGGCTTACGTTTAAATAAATATTCGCTTTATGTAGTAGAGTTCGACGTCGGTGGGTTAACAGCTCTCACTCGGGTCTCGGCTTTTGCAAGGGCAAGGAGGAAAGATGGGCTGGCCATTCTACAGGGAGACGAGGGATGCCGGGCTTGGTTGCAATCTATATTACTGTCCTTGCAAAAATCAGTGTAAACAAGAAGTGCATCGTGGTGCCTCAGAATTTGTAGACAAGAACATTTTAACGTTGTTAGTTACAATATTAAGGTTGTGCTTTTCTTTCTGATTCCTTGTGATCCTTCAGGAAACAGAACCACGTGTCTTCCCTCTTATAATAAGAGAGTGTTTTAAGATGCATCTAAACTGGTATGCATGGCTGTATTTAACATACATATTTGCGAATTTTATATGAAATCCGTGCTTGAATTAATGTGAAAAATAAACAGATTTGATTCAGACTGAGTAAAGCCTTTTCCCTCTGGAAAGAGACCATAGTCTATATTTGTGGGGTTTATTTTTCTTTAGCATTTGCTTCTTGTTCTCCAAATAATTGTAGTTGCATGTTTCTCCTTTTTCAATATCTGCCAAAATCTCCAGCAGTTCTTACTCTCTCATATCTCCTTCAGTCATGAGCCAGAAGGAAAAAGAAAGTCATCTCTGGAAAAGAAAGCCCACAGGGCTCCATTCCCTTCCCACGTCCCATCATTTTCTCTCCACATTTTTGAAGATGTGAAGCAATTTAGATCAGCGTTCTCCATCGTTCCTTTTTCCTAACCTGATTCCTCTTCTTGCAGAGAGAAACAAAAGGAAGATACAGAAGAGAAGTTGAAGAAGAAAGGAAGGAAAGAGGAAAAAATAGTGGAGAAAATCAGAACAGAGTTGGCTTTTCTAAGAGCAGCTTCCCTCCTCTTTTTTTCCCTGTTTTTAGCCCATCCCAGATACTGCTATTTGGAGAAAAGTGGGTCAGGCACAAGGGCGTAATAAATAACAATTTCACAGTTGCTGTGGGCATGGGAGAGCGTAGTAAGAAGGGTGGATTCAAGGAAATGTTGGCAGTCTCTCAACGGGAAGCTCCCTGCTGAGCCCCAGGTTGCCGTGCCCAGATATCTTCTGTCGCAGGACTTTGGGCTGTGCCAGCCCGGTGGGAGCAGAGCAGATGGCGAAGTGCGGCGCACGTAGACTTGCCCAGTTCAGTACGGGCAGTTCGTGTTTGTGGGAGCAGCTGGGGAAAGGATGGATCGACCCATTGAACAGGATCGCGGGGAAACAACCGCTCAAGTACCCTGACCAGGGATATTGGAAAACAGGACACATTTTTTTTTCATGTCAAAGATTCTGAGTTTATTAGCAAGGACTATTTCATCTGGCCCGCATATGCCTCCGGTTTTTAGCATCCTGCAGTGCTTTGTGAGGACGTAGCATCAACAAAGCTTATGGTGCACATGTTACAAGGACAACAGTCTGTGCATTTAATTTCTGCTGAGAGATTAACTCAATTTTAACATCTGAAGATAAGGGAAGGAGATAACACACACAGCTAGTTACAGTTTGAATATGCTGCTGCCAAGGAAATTTTTTATTAATAGGTAGATCTGTTGCAAGAAAAAAATGTGAGCTATAAACCATCTAGTGACATTACTGTTGTAGAAGATGGAATGACATGCTACCTGCATTCTTCACATCAGCTTTCTGCGGAGTTTACATTTCATTTGCTTCTACTCTTCTTTTCCTGATGGAGCAAGGTTACTGTGAGACAGCCGTACTGCATCGTGGTCAGGGTTAGTGCTGTGATTCTGGATGCTCCTAAAGTCCCAGCGGTCCTTTCCGAGTCCTAGTGCGCCGTCTTCTCTTGAGCAGGTGGAACCCACTGGATTAATAGTCCCCACAGCCTCTGTGCTTGGATTACGTACCCCCAGCATCACCGGCTTGTGTTGCCACCAGTGCCTTGCTGGCTTTTCTCAGCTGGAGAACGTACTGCAAGAAAAACTTTTTTCTTATTGAAAAGGAAACACTTGGACAGGGACTTTTTACATCCCTGTGACACATTCAACCTGGCCGCCGTGGAGATTGAGTCGGAGGGAGCAGCATGCCCTGCGTGCTGCGGTGGAGGCTCGTGCAGATTCACTGCACCCGGCTGGGACCCTTCAGGATCACCGGACCACGTCCCTTGCTGGCGACGGGTTGTTCGTGGGCGCGGCGGCTGCGCTGGCGGGGGGAAGGCAGTGGGTGGGATGGCCGTTCCCCGGTGCGGAGCGGGAGTGCGACGCCTGGGGAAGATGAGGTTGTTTTGTTTGCCTCCAGGAAAACAGTAAATTCATGGTTTTTAGATCTGTAAATCTGCTTGTGGGTACTGCTATGTTGCAAAGCAGCTGGCTACGTACATCTCTTGCTTCAAGCTGTTTGAATGAAAAGGACATGGTAGAAGAGTCTGAGGGGTCGGGGTCTTTTTTAGATGAAGTCTGTTTTTCAGATTTTAGGACATGTTAGTAAATGTCATCCTGCCGTTCCTCCATGTGTGTCTACTTTTATGGTGTTGAACTTTTCTTCTTTTAATGGAAAATAAAAAGATGATTCTTTCTGTGGCTGTTACCCATGTTTTGATATATTTTGGTTAGATAACCTGAGATCATTATTCATGTGATTTGAAATAGTTTGGAATTTGTGTTAAAACAAGATAATTTTCTGAAGGATTTTGAAGGAAAAAAAAAAAATTCTCTGCAAGTAGCTCAGTCATCAGCAAATCTGTTCTGAGAGAGAGTGTGTGTGCCCACACAGGGGCACGTCTGATTGTCTGATGAGCATCAGTAACTGGCATTTTCCTTCTCAGAAGATCTTCTTGCTTACTACTGAAGACCTTTGTAGTTCATTCTTTCAAAATCAACATTCTGAGAAGGTGCTTTAGCTGTTATCAAAGATGACTTTGGAACGTTTTAATTTTTCTAAATGAAGGTGTCGGTACAAAGGAGATAAATTGGAGCTGAAGGACGCTTTGCAGTTTCTCTCTGGTTTATGCAAAACATTTGTGCATCTGTATTTTTTTTTCCATATGTTGAAAGTGCCATATGGAGAGGTCACTCTGTATTTCAGCTTGCAGATGAAGTGAGCTAGTATTAGGAAACCAGTCTTAAAGCAAATGGGATTTTAGCACAAAAGAAACCCTAGAAGGGCACTGGTCACTTGGTGGACAGTTATGCTGTTGACTAACAGTAATGATTTGTGGTTTTATAACAAAAAGACACTGGTGTGGGATTTTTTAAGTGAAAAAAGATTACAGATTTAGGAATAATGCTAACTATAAAAGCCCGAAAGCTGGAAGGCGAATACAGCAAGCAGGCAAATGGCATTGTTTATCCTTAGTAGACAGAAAATGGCGGCGAGCAACTGTAATTACATTTTTTACATGCAGTGGGGAAAAAATCTTGAGTTGTGCCTGAGTCATCAAAACCCAGTTAACTGCAGTGGCTTAAAGAGAGAGATGATAAAAAGAACAAAGGGAAGCAAATACCCAAGTGGCAATATTTGGCAAAGTCTTGATGGGAGAACGCGCTTTTCATCATTGGGAAAACATATAGTAGATGACTTAAAGGTCGGAAGAATTGTGGTGTTCATCAGTTTTTTAATTTGCAGAGGAGAAGTAGCACAACTTACATCTAGCCAAAAGACTCAGAAAAGTGGAGACAAATAGCTGATGGTGCTCCGCCGTGAAGCAGTGGCCTGGTGGCATTAGGCATTATCTGCTGAGACAAATAATTGGAGACCGCTGAAGTCTTGAGGGAGGATGGAGAACAAAGCAATAGCTCTGCTGTGATCTTACTGAGTGCGCGTTCTGCACCTCTGCAAAATCTAAAATTAGTTTCGTCTTGGAGAAACACAAACAGAAACAGAGTTTGAGCTGTCAGCATAAAGATGATGGAGTTTGCTCAGATCAAGGAACAGGGTGGGCAGAGGACGAAAGCAGGACGTCAGCTTCTGAGCCTCGGTGGATGCTGGAGGAGGAAGACTCATTTCTGGGAAGGGAGGGATGTCAGAAATAAAAGACAAATAAGAAGGGATAGCCTGGGAAGGTCAAGGCTTAAAAAACCATGAATGTTTAATGCTGTGAAAGGACAGGAGTTTGAGGAGGGGGAAACTGTTGCAGGCGCTTTGGTTGAGGAGGAGTTTAGCACTGACCACCATCTGTCAAGCGAACGTGGTGGAAACTGGATATAGGGCTGGAAATCAAAGTCTGTTCTTCCTTAAAAGCGATTTCTCCTTTATGTGTTTAGACCTCTAATGGATACTTGCTTTGAGAATGATTGTGGCTATTTTTTTTTCTTTTTTTCCCCTTGTTCAGGCCAAAAATAGAACTTTATGTAACAATAAAAGAGATGAAGTTTATTTCTTAAAGATGTTTAATGCTAACACATCGGGACAGTGTTTTGGTTTTGTTTCTGTTGCGTTCCTCCAACCAAGAAAAGTCACATGAAATTTATCATGAAATCAGAGGGACAAAAAGGTTTCTCAGTAGAACGCAGTGTCAGTACTTTGACTTAAAAAGAAATTGTGCAATTCCACGCTCTTGCAATCCACTCGTCATGATATGTTGTTCCCATGACAAGCCCATGCTTCTGGAAAACATGGCACTTCTAATTTTTAATTTTGAATTTTGTTTTTAATCACAGGATTTTCAAATGGAATATATCCGCTCCCTGTAATTTCAGAGTGGAGAAAGAGTCTTCCTAGGGCATGTTCTAGCTTTTCTATTTCGGTAACAAAGATCTGCAACTTGGTGGTGGAAGGCAAATGATTCATTTTGTCAGGAAAATGCCACTTCTCTAAGTGGTTGTTGGGGCACGTCTGAAGCAAATACATAAAGATTAAAAGCAATAGTCTTATGTAAACTTTTAGCGGGAGTGCGTGAAGCAGATACTGATTCAACAGTCGAGCAACTTTGGATGGATTGCAATAAATATCTTGCCATATATATTTGCAAAGTAGTGTGGGCTTGTAAATTGTGGGGCCAGTTGCCAGGAAATATCTGGACGTCATGGTTTTATAAGGGGATTCGGACACCGATAAACAAAATTTTGCCTGGGTTTCCATGGCTTAAAGAAGCGTTGTGTAACTGCAGTGTAATTTTTTTCAAGTAAACCCGGTTGTGCTGAGAGGGAATATTGGTTAAAGCTCTTGGTTATTCAGGGAGTTGTGGAAACGACTTGGAAAGTCACTGTGGTTTATCAGCAGTGGATTTGGGTGAATAAAGTATGGGGGTTGCTGTGGACTTTTCTCATGAATCAGGAAAACCCCTACAAGAGGCAGGGGAATAGCAACTGTGTTTTACGTCTCATACATTGCTCCCTTTAAATTTGGCTGTGTGTCTTTCTAATTAATTGTTAGGCTTTTAATATATGTATGCACACATACATATAAAATAGATATGTAAATTTATACCATGTAAATTTATATAATACAAACTCACGGTTTTATATTATAGAAATATCCTTGTATATACATAAATTAGGTCAAGATAACAAATAGTCTTGGAGTTGTTCATTCTTCATTCCAAGATGTGTTCACTGATAAGCTGTAGACAAATAATATTTTAGACATCTATTAGAAATGTTTTCATGAGCCTTTTCCCCTCAGTTTTGGTGCTTTTTCAGAGAGAAGTCATGGCCTCTTTTATTCACAATTTAGTGTGATTATTTGTCATTGTCACAAAAGGGTTATGACAGAGGGTGTCCTAATATGAAAGGCTTTTTAGCTGGCGGTGGTAGGAGTGGTAGGAGTCCCCCGCTGCTGGTTCATCAGGCTGCAGGGAGGGGACCGAGGCACCGAATTCCCACCCGCCTGCAGTGGAAACAATCCGATGGGAGCCTTTGAACCAGGGTCACCGAGCACTTTCTTGGATGTAGATCCGCTCTTCGGAAATTACTGTTTATATTTGGAAACTCCAGTCGACTTCCTTCGCACCTGGCCCGGTGCTAACCCTTCCTACTCATCCAGCAGCTTCAGCATTGCCGGTCCCCCGGTCTCTTAGAAAACACAAACTTGGTTTTCATTAAAACTCTTTGTAGCAAAGAAAAACTGATACGGGCTCTCCATGGTACAATTCCAAGTTTTTTAACACTGGAAATACATAGCTCAAGACAAGTGCGATTAAATCAATACTCATTTTCTTCGGTTAGCTTTGCCATAGCACTGGTTTGTTTCTGAGGGGTGAGGATGTCAAGCCGTGTAGAGGAATCATGCATTTTGTACCCAGCTCCTCATTTCATTTATTAGGCTTTTTTCAAGTCTTTTTTTGTCTGATCCAACTAAATCACTTGATGGTCCATCAGCAATTTGGCACTTTCTTTGTCCTGTCTATCCCCAGCACTTCCCAGGTGCCTCAAGAAGGTTTCATGCCCGTTGATAAAGCCTACTGTGCTAACAAGACACTACTCCGTGGTGATTTATTTAAGCATCGTAAATGGCTTCACATCTTTTGACTGTTTTGATCACTAGCTGTTAACAAACCTTGCCCGCAACTTGGTTTTGGTCTTCTAGTTACTTAGGTTGCAGCATCTTTCTGTCACTGGTGGTACTATAGCTTCATGGCATGACTTGGACTTCTTGACCAGTATAGATGTTTCCCAAATAACCAGAAATTCGTAGTGTGCAAATGGTGTTTTGGAGCCCTGTTTTGAGAAGAACGTTGGGTTGGACCAGGTGATCTCTTGTGCTCCTTTCCAACTGAAGTTATGGTAAGATTTTATGCCAAGGTTTTATCTTAATCCTTTGTTGGCTGTTTCTTCTTTCCAGGTTATTGCTGTTCTCCTGGTTGTTACTGGTGCTGTGGGGATCCAAAGCCATTCCTGGGTATTCAGCACTGACCATTAGTTTAGTAGACCAGCATTTATTTATTAATTACTATTAATATTTACATTTGCCCCAGTGCCAAGACAACTAGAGCAACCAGAGGTCTTCTCTTTTTCATTTATCATACACTTGACTGAAAACTAGGTTCACCAGTGAGGTTCCTCTACCCAGCCTCCATATATCTGATACTGTATTTCCTTAGCTGCATGCCTTCGTTGTATGAGATCCTTATGGTGCCTACTACCGTAGAGGCTGGAGTTAGTTTCTTGGGGGATTACAGGTCTCCTACATATCAGGTTTTGCTTCTCCTTGGTGCTGTCAGTCTCTCTCTCAAGCATCCCACCTCTTTGCTTCCACAGCTCTAGCAGTTGGAGTTGGTGGCTTTCATGCATTGCCTGTTTGATTTCTTTGATATTACTGAAGCATTTTTTCAGAGAGATGGAATTTGAAATTTGAATTTATACTTGTTTAGAGTTTGTCTTGTTAAATGTGGTTTTAGTTAGGTAAATCACTTTTCCACTGAAAGCTGTAGGGAATGTGCAAGCCATATTTAACAGCAAGCAGGTTTTTGCAAGGATGATGATGGACACTACACAAAGATGGGAAAAACGTGTCTTTTGATAAGGGTGGAGGTCCATGGAGTGACTGGGAAGTACTGTGTTGTTTCCCCAGTATATGAATGGGGATGGAGGAAAGAGTGGCTAGTGAGGGTTTGTTAGAAATTGAGGTGGTTTGTTCCTCGATTTTGCTGGCAGATGTGTCCCCATCATCTGTACAGCAGGTGGTGGCCAGGTGATTCGCCTCTCAGGTGGGGAAATGGGCAGGGTCTCTTGGCACATCAGGGGCATGTGGGACAGACAGCAGAGGGGAAGGTAGTGCCTCCTTCCCTGCATTTTCTAAGTCTATTTTACTTTTTTTTTTAAAAAAAAAAGTTGACTTTGGCATGTGTTAGAATTTAGAAAGTGATAAAATGCAAATGAAGAGGCAGTTGCTGACAATTCGAGGTTGCTGTGTATGTCCCTCTTAGTCATAGGTGTGGCAAGGCAGAGAGTCACGTTTATTTTTATACACATTTATTCCTAAAAATTGGAAAACTGGCTTCTTTTAATTTCTTAGAAATTCTGTCTGTTTTGCAGTGGTTAGTCACTAGAGGACATATAGTTTGAGTGACTTGATAGTAGATGTAATTTCAGAGCAGTAATGCCTACCGGTTTCAGACCTATGTGTTGGTAGTTACCTTATTTTTGTGTATGCTTGTTTCCAGGGAGGCAGAGAAATCCCGATTTGTCCTTTTCAGGAAGGAAATGGAAAATCTTTTTGTGGTAAATTTTAAAAGGAAGATACTTTAAAAAAAAATATTCGAAGAAATTGCAGATCCTTATACTTTTGTTGGGTGTTGTAAGCTTGACCTAGTTTTGAATATCTTTGCAGCTTGAAGTAAAAAAAAAAGGAAAAAGAGGGAGAAAAAAAAGGGGGGGGGGAAACTAATTTTAAAAATTTCATTCTGGAGACATTCCAGCATGGGCTACTATTTCACATACACATTTAATATTCTTAATTCATATTGAGGTCAAAAAGAGCATTGTTATAATGTTATATATGACTTAGATTAAATATGCTATTTAAATTGAGCACTCTGGAGGACACGGAAGTGTTTATAAGTTTATTTTTATTCTCAGTTGTTACTAAAGCTAGTTAAGGGGTTGAAAAATGTCTCATTTACAACTGTTTTTCTTCCTGTTGCCAAATTTTGTCAGTCCCCCTTCTCCTCCCCTTGCCTCCAAGTTTTGAAAGGAACCAAAATTATCATGCGTGTCCTTATTAATTACGTTTTGTGTTTACACAGTGCGATATAATGACAAAATGAGTTTCCTAATGTGCCGATATCATTTTGTCACCGCAGCTCTGTGAATATTATTGTGCCTTTCTCTTCTTCCACTGAGTCCAAAATTTTTTTTTTTTTTTAATTAGTGAGGTGAGATCTGGGGAATAAAGAGGCCAAAACATATTTTCGGAAGATGAGGAGTCTTCCTTCTATTTGGAATGACTGGTTTGGCTGCAGGAGCGTGAGTGGTACATCGGGGAGTCGCTGGGAGAGGTAGATGTTCTAAAAGTGGCGTTATAGCCGCAACTTAGACTCCTGTTTTCAGTGGTGCCCAGTTTAACTCTGAGGTTTAGCTTTGAAAGGTTTGGAGCAATTTTTTTCTGTGGTGTAAACAGCTTCTTTTTGCCTCTACTGCTAGTTGGCTTACCACATGTTAAAAAAATAATGGTGCAGGTTGAAATCGTAGAAACAAAATTAACAGTAGTCTACGCAGATTTATAGTATATGAATTATCATAGGATAATTTATAGGATTATTTTAAATGAGGATAATAGTGTTGACTGAGCAATCTAGGTTTCTCTGTGACATCTGACTTGATACCATGCCACATTTTAATGAGAAAACTAGAATGACACAAAATGAACACTGCAAAGATGAAGTGGACTAAAAATGGGCAGTTTGTACTAGAGTCCTGCAGAGAATCATTTTTGTCTTAATCCTCGTTGACGTTTTTATCCATGATATGGAAGAAAACTGTAAAGACATCATCGATGATGTTTGTAGTTGAGACAATGATGGGTATTACTGAAGAGAAGAAGTCGTAGGCACAGATGGCTTTGGATTGCCTGGTGTAATGGAGTTAATTTAGTATATGATTTAATAAATTGAAAGATGAAGTCTGATGCGCAGAAGCAAAAGCTGCATGTCATACTATGATGACGGGCCATCTCGATAAGCAGCGACTCCAAATTAGGATGGGTTGGCAGATGAGCGTGAGCTTCCAGAGATTGCCTTGCGAGCTATGGGCAAAATGAGGTGTTGCTGCTGTTTCGGGCACGGGGAATCATCGAAGCATAGAATTGCTTCTCCCATGGGAAGGAGTGGGGCCGAGGCAGGTGGGTCCTTCCCTCAGGTGGGAAAGGGTTTGGAGAAGATGCACAAGTGTGATTTAAGCGCCTGGGAAACCTCATCTGAGACAGAAGAAGGGCACTTTGATACTCCAAGAGAAAAAATGAAAGTCCAAGGTATCGTAAGTTAGACAAATTCAAGCTAGATATTAGGTGGTGAGTTTTAACCTCAAGAGTTTGTCCCTCAGTTTGTTGGTGGTGAGGGCTGTGCAGACAATGACTGACATGGCCGAGAGCAATGGCCTGAGTGTGCCAGAGTGTGGGGACGGAGCCAGATCTGTCTGAGCAGCAGAGAACAAAGGTCCCGTCCTCTGTGGCTCCCTGGACAGAGGCTTTCAGTGACAGGAGCATCGTCTGATGGGTTCTGCACAGAGCGGGGTGGAAATGCTTTATTGTCAAGTTTGTGTCATAAAATGGAGACCAAAAATATGAGAGAGGGAGAGCTGTGCAGCGGCAAGCGGCAGAGGAGGGCTGCGGAAGATTTTTCTGCCATTTTCTGACTTTTTTTGGAAGGAGAACGCTTGATGGCTTAAGATAAAAGAAGCAAGCAAAAGCCAACAAAAACCGCGTACATTTTAAATAGTGACACTTCCTAAATGTGGGGAAAAATCCCACAGAGTTTCAGAATATAACAAGAAAAAAATCAGTGGTATGCATTGTGTTTCTGTTGCCTGCTGTACCTAACTTGAGAAACTTTGTGAAGGTTCCCTGAAAAACTTTAATTTTCAGAAATCGTATGTAGTTTGTCTGTTCTCACCCTGAATTGCGACAGCTGAACGCAGTCTGCTGTGCCAGCGCCGGGACCGTGTTTCGTTGTGGAAAGCGGCTGAACTCAGCTGCCCGGGGGTCAGGGCGAGGAAAGCTCCGTTAAGAAAACACGATGGGGACCGAGGAGCCGGGTTCCCACAGCCGGTCCCTCCCCTGGGGTCCGCAGCAGCATGGGTGGTTTGGCATGCGAGTGAGATTATTATTTTTATTATTGCTTTAAAACTGATATTGAATCAGAGATTGTACAGGGGCTTCTGCCAACCAAAACAAAAACTTTTGCAGTCTAAGTGGGGCCTTCAGGAGTGCGTCAGAAATGAAAGTTTCCAAAATTATTCAAGTATACATGAAACAGCTGGAACTGCTTTGGGTTATGTTCCCGGTGTTTTGAGGTAATGCTATAAAAATCCAATATGTTTATTAGTTTCTTAAGCTTTCTGCAAGAATTTCATGTGGACTATTTAATAGGCAGTTTGCATTCAGAGATTTATCCTTTTGTAAATAATATCTGTCGCAGTTTTAATTTCTGTGTGACGTATATTGCTGTAAACAAGTCTGAAAATAGAGATAGAATCTTCTACTGAAAATTAAAACCCAATTAATTTCCCTTGAAGGAAACAAGCACTTTGCAACTGTATTTTGAGAATGAAGCTTTTATAATTGTTTAAAAGCTTGGGGATATCCTGCTTAAATGAAGTTGGGAGCTTGCTGCCACCCACCAGCTTTCCGTTCGCTCCCTCGCACCAGGGAGCTGGATCTTGTTTTCCATGCAGTCTTATTCCCTTGCTGTTTCTAAGGGAGTTTTGCAAAGCAAAAAGAGTCCTCAGCATTTGTGATGATTAGTTGCAATAGCGATACAAAAAATGACGTGAGCATCGCAGGTAGGTGTGACTTCTGGGTAAGTTCACATCATTTTCAGCGAAGAAATAGGCTGATTTTCATTAGACCTTGCTTCACACGCCTCGCTCTGCCTAATTAGGAAAATAAACAAACAAAGCAGGTACATCAGAAATCAGCATAAGGTTTTTTAGCGGAAGCACCATAAAGTTTGCAGTTGACATTTTAGACGGATGATCGAGACCCGACATTCATCGCAAGTCTTTCCAGTACCAGGCAAAGATGATTTTTCACTGTGTGGAAGCAAATGCCATCCACCCGTTTCCTGAAAGCACCTTTTGTCAGTACATTTTAGACAATCGGAAAGTAAGAAACACAATTTTTCTCCTTTTTATGGATTTCCTAAAATACCTCTCGTGAGCTGTTTCTTCTTGTCTTGAGGGAGGAGGCAGCAAAGGAGTTGCCATGGCGATGCGATTTCGGTTCCATCACCAGTCAATACAGCAGTGCTATGTTACACGCTTGGCCCATCTGTTCCCCTCGGTGGAGACCCCATTCAGCTGGAGGTTTCTTTTGTGTTCGCAAAGTGGGGTAATATGTGACCTTTTATTATAGGTGGAATCGCTACGAGGGTGGAAAATAGCTTCTTTGAGCTGTGGATGCTTTCTGTAAAATGAGGGGCGGAGATAGGGTTTTTTAAATTCAGAATAAAATTACAAAAAGCTTTACAGATAATATTTTTTTTCAGGAGTGATCTGCAAGTCCAGTTCAGAATTGCAAAGTGCCCGTTGAGCCCAGTGCTTGATTGAGCAAATATGTTCTGTATTGTAGCACTGGTTTTGCTGTCTGACTATCTAGGGCTGTCTTAAAGAATGTCAGGTCAGGAGATTTTGGTTGCTAGTGGTATTTATAACTGAAAACCAAAAAATAATGGGAACAAGGCTTTTCTCACCAATTAAAAACCAAACAGTAGCACCATTCATTGCTAACCTGAAAACCTTTTGCTGTTCCCAGAGGCTTTAGCCCGGGAAGGTGAGAAGCACGCGATGGGGGACGGAGGCGTGAGGGGACTGGCGGCGCGCTCAGCCCTCCCCGCCTGGGAGGAAAATCAATCACCGTCTGTCGGGGTTTTGTAACCCTGACCTTGGGTACATCCCGGTTATTGCCTTTTGGGGAAAGACTCTTGTTTTTCTCTCTGCTAAATAGTCCTGTGCTCCTTGCCTAATTTCCCTGAAAGGGAATCAATGCATAGGTTTTTTTCTCCCTGCATTTGATACCATCATATGGTAAATGTTAAGTTGCTTGTTTTTCTTCTTTGGAAGAAAAGTGCTTTATTTTCTTAAACTTGGAGTAGCAAGAGCCTGCACGGTAACGGCACTGCGGCAGGCATGGTGCAATGTAATGTGAGCATCCACAAGTCAAGCCATTGGCAAACTTTTGATCAAAAAACTAGATAAATCTGAGTTTGGGCAGACCTTAACAACATTAAATGTAAAATACAGAAAAGTACAATATCAAAGCACTCGATGCAGATGAAGGGGGAGAAAAAAAAGGGATTTCCCTATCAATTCTCCATCTTTTATGTCTCTGCTATTGGCAGAAGAGGAGATTGAACCTGAATTCTCAGGATCTTGTTGGGTTGCAGCACGGAGGAGAGCAAGCAAGCCCCATCTTCTGTAGATTTGGGTTTGGACTGCGGCAGCAGCACTTCAGCAGAGGACGAACGGGTTGCTATCATCAGCGTGCTCTCTGGCGTTCATGTGGGCTGCCATGGGATGTTCTCTTCCGTCTGGGTGCAGATGCCTTGCGGGTCAGTGGGGCCGGGTGCTGGTGTCCTGCTGTATTCGTACCGACCCACGCAGGACTGGGGGCCTGGCCATGATGGTCTCGGTAAGGAGCTACATGGGGATCCAGACTGAGAAGGAATGGCTGTTATTTGTTCCGAAGCATTAATCAGGAATCATAAGCACTATCTCCGTTTTTTAATTTTCTGATTCATAATAATAGAACCCGCATAAATGGAGCATTATTGTATAGCAGCCTTACTCATCTAATTGAGCCTCCTGCTCGTAAAAGGTAATTAAATACAGACTGCGGTAACTGTAATTAATGAAGAAGGGTGGGATGTGAACTGCAGCGGATCCGTAACCGACTGTGTGTGTGGTTTCGCAGGTCACCGGTTAACACAGACACTGGTGTAGGCGCAGAGCTGCCAGGGAGGTGCCGGCCACTTCTCCCTGTTGTGCCGCGTGTCCAGCCCAGGTGTAGGGGGATTTCGGCGCCGTCGCTAGATGAGAGTTTCAATACAAAGCAGATGTGCTCAGTAACTTTGATCTTACCTATCGGGGCTTTAAATTGTCAGAGAGTGGAGAACCGTGGAGGCATTAGGTAACTCAGTTCTTTTGGGGATTTTTTTCTTTTGAACATAGTTGACTTAAGTTAAAAAAACCTCAGCTTTCCTGCAAAGGAAGAATGAGGGTCACACGAAGCCACTTCATGCTTTTTCATTAATTCATTTGAAAGTTAATGAATACCCTGATGTTTTAGTTGGATATGTAGAACTCTTGTTAATACCTCCTTGGTTTTGGCCCAGATGAAGCAAGGCTTGGGTAGCGAGGTTTGGAGTTGATTCATCTCTCACTTTAATATTTCATAAATTCTTTGTTTTTGTTTAAAAGTGATGTTGTCTGCCCAAATCTGAGTTGTCTTAAGAGACTTCCAACAAGCTAGTGAAGTAATGACTTTGTTAATATTCACAGCAAGGAACTATATTTCATATTTGAGATTTTTGAAATTCTGAAAACACAGAAGGGTGGACACAAAACTGGGAGGAGAGGTTGATATACCCGAAGGCTGTGCTGCCATTCAGCGAGACCTGGACAGGCTGGAGAGTTGGGCAGAGAGGAACCTGATGAGGTTCAACCAGGGCAAGTGCAGCGTCCTGCACCTGGGGAGGAACAACCCCATGCATCAGCACAGGCTTGGGCGGACCTGCTGGAGAGTAGCTCTGAGGAGAGGGACCTGGGAGTGCTGGGGGATGACAAGGTGACCCTGAGCCAGCAGTGTGCCTTGGTTACCAAGAAGGCTAATGGGATCCTGGGGTGCATCAAGAGGAGTGTGGCCAGCAGGTCAAGGGAGGTTCTCCTTCCCCTCTACTCTGCCCTAGTGAGGCCCCATCTGGAGTCCAGTGTCCAGTTCTGGGCTCCCCAGTACAAGAGAGATGAGGAGGTACTGGAGAGAGTCCAGCGGAGAGCTACAGGGATGATGAGGGGACTGGAGCATCTCTCCTGCAAGGAAAGGCTGAGGGAGCTGGGCTTGTTCAGCCTGAAGAAGAGAAGGCTGAGAGGGGACCTGATAAATGCTTATAAATATCTGAAGGGTGGGTGTCAGGAGGATGGGGCCAGACT
>Ga0065711_1003456_pt1 | contig 27882 bp, 11 predicted proteins | sample Hoacrofraction12_FD_59098 | JGI IMG/M metagenome (GOLD analysis project Ga0065711, IMG submission 59098) | Hoatzin crop microbial communities from Cojedes, Venezuela - Epithelial fraction 12 v2 (version 2) | ecosystem: Host-associated > Birds > Digestive system > Esophagus > Crop | place...
CTTCTTCCCTCTGAGGGTGACAGAGCACTGGAACAGGCTGCCCAGGGAGGTTGTGGAGTCTCCTTCTCTGGAGATATTCAAGACCTGCCTGGACAAGGTCCTCTGCAGCCTGCTGTAGGGTGACCCTGCTTCGGCAGGAGTGTTGGACTAGATGACCCCCAGAGGTCCCTTCCAACCCCTACCATTCTGTGATTCTGTGATTCTGTGATTCTGTAAAAGCAGCCTCTCAACTTTCTTCACCAGTTAACACTGGCTAAAGCTCAGAACAAGAATACGCAGAGTGTTACTCTCTTTAAGGATTTTTTACTGAGCTTGAGTTCTGCCACCACTGATGTGTGTATCTCGGGATCATGTGCTGACCAGACCAGTGTGAGGCATTTACAGGTGGGTAGTTTAGTTAGGTGTCCCTTCGTATTCATGGATCACTTTTCTAGGAATTCCTTCAGAGCACTGACACAGTACAACCTTGAAGTACATTCAGGATCCGAATGCAAGCCCTGAATGAGTGCTGCTTCCACAGTATGCCAGTGTGCAGGGATGCTTGATTGCATCTTGGAGACGATAAAAAGTACTGGCTGCAGCCCAGGTTTGAGCTTGATGGATCAGCTCTACCTTTGGACTAAACTGTTCCTGTGTCAATTGGTAAGATATTAGTGTAACCAGTAATGATTTATGGACCCTACCAGTATTGTGTTCAGAATTTCTTCAGCTTTATATTGGACATATAACTCTTCTGATTCTTTTTGGTTTTGCATCAATAGTTGAGAAGGGGAAACGAACAAAAAAATCCCTTTATTGATTGAATTTTTACAGGAATTGTAGTTTGTTTCAGATTTCTGTCATTACCTGTGACTAAGTTCTAGCTTATTTCACTGATGACTTACCTGTGCGTTAGGGCCAAACAGTGTTCAAACATTCCCCAGCAATTGTCTTAATTTCCACAGATTTTTCAGTTCTACTACAGATTTAACTTCTCCCTTATTCTATTCTGGATTTTATTACGTCATTTTATTTCTACTACTGCATCCTTTTCCAGCAATCAGTTAGAGGCAGGATGTTGGATAGGCATGCTTTGCTCAGGATCTGAATTCTGGCCAGAGCCTCAACACAACAAAATTATTGCCTCCAAGTGAGCTTGGACCAATGACTCTGAAAGATACAGTTCCCCATCTGTGACTCCACTTTTATTTGTTGTTGTCTTCCAACTAAAATGCCTTCTGAGGAGAAGAGTCATAGGGGAGCTATTATCCCTTATAGATCATCTACACTGTTGGGTACTTAATACCAGATCTGTGGCAGGTATGAAGCTGTATGACCTGAAAAGGGTAAATGAAACACGGAAACAACACATTTTCTTCTCTGGTTTATAAAATCAAGATAGTGGGCTTTGTGTAAGAATTACCTCACATGTTCATAAATACAGTGAGGTGCCTTGTTGCTTTAACTATTTTAAATTTCCATTCTTTCTAATAAGATACTCCTCTTTGGGGGATCTTTTTGGAAATTACTATCGAGCAGCAAGTGAAGTCTTGGCCCCTTGGAGTGAAAACAAAAGCTCTGTCTATTTCAGTTTCACTTACCATTCTGTCCTGCTTCTTGAGCTGATAGCCAACCTTCAGAAGTCTGTGGCACTCCACATTGCACATTTCTTGGCTTCTTGTGACTGTCCCTGGTTTGGCTTGAGAATTGAAGAATCAACCCTACAGAAATTTTCTTGCAGTGACCTACTGGGGAAATAACCCAGGCACTGGACCAGAAGTTCCTGATATTGGGGGTGTTTCTTGATACTGGGAATGAAAAGGCTTAAGCTGCAGAAATGTATCTCACAGGGATCTGAAGTTCTTTCCTTGCTTTCTGTTTAATAGGAAGAATATCACTCCTGCTAGTGACTTAGATTTCTAGGGACATAGTTTTGCTGACATGAATCACCGTGTATCCTTTCAGCAGCCTGCAGATAGAAAAGGAAACTCACTTTGTTTATTAAGTAGGCGATATGCTGGAAGAATGTAAAACTAGTGTTCTGTTTGCTGCAGTAGTGGTCTGTGTCTATCTAGACAGTCTTGGAAACTAGGTGAAGTTTTTGTTTGTTTTTTTTAAGACTTAAATTGTTTGGGACCTTGTCTTGTGAGAATTTTTTCTTGTGTGATACTGGCTCATTTGTAGTCAGAGAAGTTACAGCTTCAAGGAACAAATGCTACAGCTTCATCCCCGAAGGTTTGCTAGGTTACTAAGAAAATACCTTTGATGGTAGAACTCCTTTTCCCTTTAGTGAACCTGCTAGCATTTTTTAAATGCACTTTTATTTTCGTAAGTTTTGGTGGTGATGTTGATCTTGAGTGATTACAATAACTGGACGAAGGGAGGAGTGGTTATAGTGGGGTTTACTATGGCAGCAAACATGACATGAAGTAATTATGAATTTGCATTTTAGGTTTAGTCATGCATGTTGTTAAAATATCTGTAGTGTATTTGATACTTACCAGTCCTTCAAATAATTTCACTTTTCTTGTGATACATCACTGATGGCTAGCAAAAGTGGGTCATCTTTCTAACTGGGACTTCTAGGCTGCTGATAGTAATTCACACATGGACTTTTACACAATTAATGGTGTGAAAAGAGTGATTTTAATGGATAGATGCTAAAAAGGACCGCCTAGCCCCTCATCTTTGTGGAATACTGTCAGCTTATGGATTCAGTGTAAGCTAAATTCATTTGTTATTTTTATCTCTTAAGATAGTTTAGAAATGTGGACAGGGCATTGGAATTTGTTGGCGGAGTTCCAAAGGAAAATAATAGGTGTAAAGTGAGAGCTTAATGTCTGTCACAAACATGGCACAGACTGAAGTCAGTTTGGACATTATATTTGTATAAGAGGAAGGCCAGGTTAAACAGAGCTTGATGTAGGGTAATTTGACAACAATAGAAACTTCTCCTTAGTCTTCAGTGAGTTTTGGGCTCACCTTTTTCTGGCTTTGCTAAGTGTTCAACAGCAAAGGCAATCAAACCTTGGATAATCTTAAAAACTGTTTTTACTGAATAAAAAGTTAGTTTGAGTGTTAAGATCATGTGTGAACAGAAAAGCAGACAAACAGAACAATAAACTAACCGTGGACCTGAAGGAAAGCTTTGTCTGAGTAATTCTCTCATAATTTTTTATGGATGTTAACACTGTTTGCTGAAAAGGATTTCTGTTTCTGGGCTTTGTGGAGGAAATCTTTAAATAAGGATTTGTATGAAAAATGGCACAACGCACACTGAATTGCAATGGATGTTAGAAGTCAAGGAGAAAGAAGAAATTAGGAACAGCAGAAGTGAAATGAGAGCAGAGGTAAGTTTGTTCTTCAGCTTCTTGTTGGTATAGGTTTTGGTACTGATCTTTTCAGCCAAATAACATCTAGTAAAGGGAAGAAAGGCATTAAGACTTCTGCTGGTCATGTTAATAGGGAGATAATGTCTTTTTAGTGTGGATGCAGGACATACTTGCAATATATTGTCATGCAGAACCTGAAGAAGTATAGTTTGATCTTTGTGTTATCACATTCCTGGAAAATGGCGATTTCATTCTGCTCCCACTGATTTCAATAGCAATGGGTATCCTTTTAATTTGTGGCTGATATTATGAACATAGCTGATGACATCTGAAGTTCCTTCCATTTTTTTAGCTTAGGATTCTGCTGCTGGGCTTTAACTTTTGGCTTTTATCCTCATATCTGCAACAAAACTATGGGTCTCAAAGATTTATATGAAATGACTTTGCCTGTGACAACAGCCAGATTATAAATGAGATGTGACAAGGCAGAGGGTGGATATTCTGGCTTAATAACTACAATTAATCGATCAATCAGTCACTCTATGTCCCTAGGGAAAATGGTACATTATGTGCATGCAGTTGCCTTATTTTATGATCTGTTGCATTGCCCTTAGGGAAGCTCAGGTCCTTCTGTGTGATAATCATCTGCTCAGAAGTGACAGTGAATTTAAAATACCACCTTTACAAGCTCCCTAGATTGATGGATCATCAGACTGGACGAGTCAGTGTAGGTGATCTATACCTCTGTTCTACTCAAAGAGAGTAAGAGAAGTTGGTTGAGGTTTTCTGAAAATTGACTGTAATAGAGCAAGATAAAAATTAATCCTTTTAAAATTTCCTTTATGATTACATACACTTAGTTATATGAACTGGTGAATACAGATAGAACAATAAACTAGGTGGATAATTTAACAGAAAAATCTATGCAGGTGTATCTTTTGCAGAAATCCTAATTTAGTCTGAATTATAGGTATGGTTACGTTTTGTTCTCAATGTTAAACATGGCCTTAAATCTAATTAATTTGTCTTTGAACTTGAAAAGTGATTTCTTGCCATGAAATATTGAAACGCTGCAGGATGAACTGAAGGGTAAGAGTTTTTCGCTGACAGTGAATGTTTTGACCCTTTTTCACTAACTCTAAGCCCTCAGGTGTTTTCACATAGCACAGGTAGACTCTTGTTTGAATGAACCTGGTAGAAAACAGTCTGATTAAAGAATTCTGTCGGAATGTATCATCTGCAGCCTATTTTCTTCTCTTTTATTTTTCTACATTTTTTTCACAAACAACAGGATCTTTACCGTTTATTACGGTTCTTCTATTCCTGCAGTTTTTTCCCCTCACCTGGAGTAATAATCCTCTGTTTGCAGTACTGTCAGCTTCCCCACAGTAACCAGCTGTGATGTCACAGACAGTAGTGGATGATGATGTTTATTAAAGAATATATAAAATTTTAAACCCAGTGTATTTCCATGACCCAAAGTATATATTAAGGAGAAACTAGTCTTGTTCATCTGGATAACAAATTAAAATCTAGTTGCTTTGTGAAGGTCATGGCATATAAATAGAATGAAGAATTCTTCCCATGGTGTGAGCAGTGTGTTGTTGACAAGATGATATCCTCAATTATTCTAATGAGGAATAACTATTCTCTTGCTATTATTTAGCTTTGATTTTAATGGATTTAAATGGTAGATAACAAACATGAAGTATAAAAAACTGTATTGCTTCAAAGAAGCAAGGATGACGTAAAGCATGGAAGAACTAATTCTGAACCATTCCAATTTAGCACTATTTTGTTTTCAGTAACACTAGTAGGTCTTGTAAAGCAACTTGCAATTATTTGCCCTTTAGTTAGGAGCACAGTTCCGATATTTTTTTTAGGAATTTATTTTCTCATAGCTTTTCATGAAGAGTATAGTGTGATTTGAAACATTAACCCATTCTGAATGTGTAAATTGGAAAATCTACACAAATCAGCATTTCAGAGGATAAAGTAAGAAAAGTATATTAAGAATATTAAGAAAAGTATATTAAAATATTTTATTTTGTTCTTTCCTGCTTTCATGGAATTGAAAGGCTCAACTGACGTTTGAAACTCTCACTCTAAAGTTAAAACTAGCAAAGTGTTACTGTCACCTGTCAGTGAGTAGCTCATAAATTTAAGGTGTTATTCATACTCTAGCAGTTATTTTCCTCAAAAAGATCTTAGATGGTCGCTCATAAGGAGACCTGGGAGCTATTTAATTTGATCAGTTTCAGTGTGTTTTGATCTGAGCAAGAATCAACTGATAATTTGTAACATGGCTTTCCAAATATGGAAAGAGAACAGTAATAATAGGGGAGCAAATAAAAGGAGAAACCAGTCCAACATAGTGTTTACTTTTCTGGAGCCTTCATAAGCTTGAATATTTACTGTCCAAGAAGTGGTCTGGGTTGTGAATCATACTCCATGTGAGATAGCCTGGCAGATTTGGTGCCAAATGCTGTTTCTGTAGAACACGTACAATCGCTTCAACTAGTGAGCGATAAGGTGTGTCAGTCAGATGTTGGTAGGGTCATCTTGGCTGTGTGTTTCTTTCAATATAATGGAAGCATCCAAAGGTAGGGTAACTACTAGATTTATGATATGCCAGTTAAAAAGTTTATGGGCCAGATCAGGTAATCACAATAGTTTTACTTCAAGAAGTTTAAATAAATACAATAAGTTTGAAATATATACAATATTTACAATAATTTGTGTTGGAATTTGAGCATAAATTTTTTTGATTTACATAAAGAATGTAATTTGGTTCAGCAGATGAGTGAATAAACTGAAATAAATGGTAAACTGATCTTATTTGTTAAGAAGACATTCTCAGAGAAATGATGGTAAGTGCTAGCAACATACCTGTTGTGTAGAAAATCAGCCAGTAGAAATGTGAAGACTGAATTAATCATTTCTATGCTTGGAACACACCAACTTGTGGCATATTAGAAAGGCCGCTGTCTCAAGAACAAAAACTCACTACTCAGGAGCAGCAAGTTCTCTAAAGCTGCAAAACAACTTACCTGTGTTACCATGGTATTTGCAGATATAAAGAAAAATACCTGGACTGAGAGGATAACTTGCAGAAAGCAAATTAATTGATTATTTTAGCCCTTGGTTTTATTTGTTTTGCAATTTGAACGTCTCAGTACAGCAGTATAAAATTTTAACGCTGGAATTTTATTCCCAGCTATTCAGGGTTAATTCATAGTTGTTGTCCATATGCTGTTAGGTACAGTTGCTTGGATACGCTGTGGAATCCTGTTTCCACTCCTCCTTGAGTATGCAAATGCTGTAGGTTATGCAAGTATTTTTGTTGATGAGTGTTTGTGAATAGAACAAACTCTGAAGTTCTCCTTCTGTAGACATCATGAAGAAAAATTTAGTTGTATGAGTGTTTTCAGAAAGTATAAACAAAGCTGTTTAATAAGTGAATTGCAATGGGTATTGTTACTCTTCTGTGAGTGAAGTGATTCATTATGTTTCAGTAGAAAAGTGAACAGCTGACCAGGTTTTCTGACTGCAAGATTTTTCAGGGCATGGAGTTCCCCTCCTTTACAAGTACAGGTTTTCCCTTCTTTTTGAAATAAAGTGATGTGCAATTTCTTCTACATTGAAGGATTTAAGAAAAAGCTTATGGGTTTTTTCCCCTTCACCCAAAAAAACTTGCTTTCCACAAGAAAATATCCTCTAGTCCATAATGAGAATTTTGGAGCTTTGACTGCCTAAAACCTAGTACTAAAATCTGTTCTTTTGTGTAGGTAGGAAATGTCTTTCACCCACACAGAAGACCTCTGAATTACAGACTTTTTTTGATCTTGAGTATATCTCAGGAGCCTGTTAATTTCTCTGTCTTAAGTTTCTCTAATGCTGACCAAATGCTAAAGACTTTCTTTAATTGCAAAGGCAATAAAAGTGTCATGTTTGTAGAGTTTTTTTCTTAGATGAGTCACTGCAGTTTAATTATTTTTATTTTTATAACCCAAAATAATATTTTTTTAGTGTATACATTGAAATGAAAACCCACTTCAACATAATATCTCTGAGGAGACTTTTCATTGCCTCAGATACTTTACCTGGATTATGGCATATGCCTGGTTTTTAACAGCATTTTTCTGTGCTCTGTATATGTGTGTGTTACACTGCGTGCAGCATAGTTGTTTTAAACAGTTCACTTCCTTTGGTGCAAAACCAACCATCATCTGTGACCAGCCAGAATGTATTGTATTCATAAGAAAATCCTGGATTCACTTAGTATGAGAATGGGTTCATCTATTGGTCATAACAAATTTTTCATTATTTTAAACTGTCATTTACATTAACTAGGATGTGCTCGAGAACTATTCTTAACAACTTTATGTTGTTTCAATTAAGTTGTTCTTAGATCTAATCATATAATGGTAGGATTTGTTGATCTGCAAAACTGCCTTCCCCGTATGGATTGGTATGAGATTATCCCACCAGGGATTTAGTATCTGGGAAATTAAAAAAATATATATCTGAATGACTAAATGTTTTCAAAAGGGGAAAACATCTACAATAATGAAACTGAGTCTATTTTAAAATGCAAGACATCCTCTTGAAATCTAGTACTAAGCACGCTCAAAGAAAACATTGTGCACTGAACATTGTGCATTATGATTACGAAACTAGATCTCATTTAATCCATCAATATTTTGGTATGTTTAATATTTAAAGAGTCTTTTTAAACCATTACTCAGAAAACCCTGGGATAAAAATGGTTTTAGAAATAACAAAGCATACAAGAATGGAAGATAATTTGACCTTTATCTCTGTATTGTCATTAGTAAAAAAAATTCAACTATAGCAGTAGTCTGTAATGTAATCTACATCTTTTCAAAACAGAAGAATTCATCAGAGCATTTTCCATAATTTTGAGATTTCTACAAATCAAGTACATAATAAAATATAATACTGTAATAAATGCAGTTATGCATTGCAAGTGTATGCCAAATGTGTTTTCTTATTCAATACAAAGAAATGTTCGAAGGAAATTTGTTTTCTCTGTAACCAGTAGAACCAATTTTAAAGAGTACTTACCAAAGCTGAAAGTGAGTCATCGCCTTAATTTTATTATAATACAGGAACCATTCCCTTATCAACTTCAGTGCCCTGAGTATATATTTTTCATAATTTGTACTTAGTTTATAAATGAAAAACTATTAGAGCAAAAGTATATGTTTTAAGCAAGGTAAAATGACTGTATTATGTGATTTGAAAGAACATCTTTCTGTCAGAGCTTGCCTGAGGCATTGTTTCATATGGATCCTCTTTTAGTGTGTATTGTTGTTACACTGGATGCCATGCATACTGAAAGGCATTCAGGAGCTACTGAGTTGTGTAAAGAAACACAAATTGAAGTTGCACTGCTTTTATCCCTTCTGTGCTCTGCCATGCGCTCTTTCAACATTGTGTATTTCACAGTACTAACAACTTCCAAATAACAACTATACACCTTATACCGATGTTAAACCACATACATAGAAGTTATAATCTGTAAGAATTCTGGTAGAAGTCTGAGGATTGTTTCCTTTGAAAGAGGTCTTAGCTACACAGACTTGTGGCTTGGGTAGCTCTTACCATGTTAAGTTGTGTGTGTGTGTACCCAAATAGTCTGTATATGTATACCAAATTACACCACAGTCGAATTAATATGAAGAGTTTAGCAAATCCTTTATTTCTGCATTGATGTTGTGGTACGGTCTTTAACTTAAAGGATCACATAATTTCCAACCCTTCAAATATATGTTGCTTTAATCATTATGATAAAATACGATGAGGCTGTTAGTGCTTTATGTTGATGGAGAGTGTTGAATGTAAGATGTTATTTGTCTGTTGCAGAATGTGTTGTGAAAAGGCAAGCCGTCACAGTTAAAGGTCAGCTTGGAAAAGCTCTGCTCTATCACATGGAGGCATGAATAATTTAACCACTAATAGAGAACTGCTTAATGTAATACATACAATTAGATAACCAAATTCATGTGCATTAGATGACTTGCTATAAGTTCATGGTTATGTCTACAGTAACCTGTTTTTTGTGCCCCTACTCATAGGGTTTCTTCAAGAGGGGGGTAGTGCATTAAACTTGTTGAATCCAGAGGCCTGTATTGCAGAATGGCCATATACTGAGTTATCTCATATGGGTTGCATCGTTCAAAGTGCTGTAGAATGCAAAATACTCAGAAAAAGTAACTACTTTAAAGCAGACTCCTCAAATGAGTGCAAGCCCTTTATATTTGCGGGGACAATGAATTACAGGGAGAACTAAAATGCCATGAATAACTAACTTTGGGCATCAAGATAAATAGTCCAAAGTGAATTCACACGTCATAGACAAGCTGCTACTGGTTTGTTTAAATTCTGTACATGCCTTTAAGTCACATTGCTGTCATCCTGTTATAACAGGGTAGACATACTCTCTGTGCCTCAGTTCTCCGTGGGAGATAGGGAATACTACTTTACATCCTGATGGTAGATTGATTGATGGCTATTAGTCATTCAAATGGTACAGGGGAAAGCGTCACCAAAAAAACTTCTGAGGAAATTAATAATGAGTTATTCAAAGCAGGTTTTGACATGACATTAAAGATCTGTGGCATCACATGGAATAGCGGAGATAGAATAAAATGAAATACTTTTTTGTTCATCAAGTGAGCATCGTCCATCTTATTTACCAAACAGAGAGGAGTCCTGGGGAAAACCTGATACAGGAATCAATGACTGCAGAATCAGTGCTGTCAAATCTGCTCTTGCAATCAAGTAGAAAGTTAACTGAGTTATTGCTGTTCAGTTTTCCTTTCAGCTGAAAACCAGTAATTTGTCATTGGACCACGGCCATGCTCCTAGTCCATGACAGACCAAAAAATAAAATAGGTTTGCTTAAAACACCTTTGGTGACAGTTAAAACTAAGAACTTCTTCCTTTTGTGACTAATCACCATGCCTAAGGGGATATGATGGTAACCACACAGCTCAGACCCAGTTGCAGAAACAAGTCTGTGCCTTACATCACAGTGTTGTCAGCCATATGTGCTCTGAGCTCTGCTCCTCCTGAGAGTAAGAAAAGCTTGGTAACACTGTCAGCATCAGACAAAACAATGTCCAATTTTGTGAATATTCAGGTGGATTTTCCAGCTGTGATTAAGAACTGAAGGAGAGGAAAAGAGACATTTTCTTTATCCTTGCTTATTTCAGCCTGCCACTAAACTTTATTACAATAAATGTGATTTATGTGTTTGTAAATGTTGTAACATGAGTCATGCCACTGCTGACAGACTGAGTTGCTCCTTTTCTCAACTGTTTGGAAGAGCTTTACAACCCAGGGTTTCACACGTGCTTGCTCAATAGAGGATAATCAGAGTTAAATATGCGTAGCCTGTTTATACAGCAAATAATTTTTTAGAGGTATTTCTTCCTGTGACATTCTATCTGGCTTGAGCAAGCTTGACTTTAATAAGCTCCCCCTCTGTAGTAGTTCCTTATCTTCAGTTTCTTTCCTAGACCCTGAAAACTATTTTGTCTACTTTATAAGCTTAAGCCTACGATGTGTATCCCAGATCTCTTTGTGTTTATGGTGGTGTGTATTTGCTTTTCATTAACAGCAACATGTGGGAAAATAATGAAAATCAAGCCTGCATACAAGTTGTCTAGTATTTGACTTGTCCTTTCTCTCCACCCCTGCCTCCGTTGAAGGCAGTCAGTCCATCATACCTAGAACTGGACTGCTGGGAGAAAATACGAATAATTCATCATGGCAAGGGTAGGGAAGAAGTCAGATTTTTACACTGGAATATGCAGTAAAGAGTTTTTGTAGTGTCCAAAGAAGACCTGAAGGTAAGAGAACGTTGCTTGGCCATTTGGGTTGCTTTGGGCTTTATTACATGAGAACATATTACATGGCTCAGGCCTTGGGTTTTTCCCTTCCGTGGCAGCAGACGGCTATGAAGAGCTGTATCTAGAGCTTTCAAGCAAGCCGTAGAGGGACTTTTGAGTACTTAACATGGGGGTAGATAAATGCGTGCAAGTTAGATACACAGTATGAGATACAAAACCTTAAATGAACATGCATGTCTAGCAGAAACTTAACAGAAATCAAGCCAATTATATGTGCACTACTTCAAGAAAATAATAAATAATAATAATAAACAGATTTAAGTTTGTTCAGATTCTAAGTTGCTATGCATGTTTTTACAAATAGTAACATGAATATTGTGAATTCATGCAGGGATCTCTTAGTCTTTCCTTTGTAAAAAGGAGATAAAAAAATAGAGATGTCACAACCCTTTTTATATTGTGAAAGGCTTTTCTCTGCTTGACTGTTTTAAAATATTATATATATACACTACTCCGTATTTGGAACTGACTATTTATAGAGTAAATTCCTTGTATTTTAAAATCACTATTTATTTTTTTTATTAATAAATAAATAAATAAATGCAGGAAGCAGGGAAGGAAGATTTGGTTGCAGAAGGTGGATTTTGCTTTAAGCATTTTTAAAGTGAAAATGAGCTCATGTCCCTGTTTAAATTATCTGTTCTGTAGGGTATTGAGGAGGAATAATATAACTCATAGAAAGATTTTAATAACCTGGTCTGGAAGTAAGACAATTTGTAAGTGTGTGATGTATGTCAGTAACTCAGTAATCTGCCATAGTTTGGTAACTGTGCGTTCACTGCAAAATGCTAAAGAGCTTGTGTAAGAGGTTAATTCTGATCTCTGACATTGGAGGTAGGCCCTGTATGTTTATGTAACACTTATTAAGGACAGACTTTTCTGACAAGTTCCTCTGTAAGACCACTTTGCAAATCTGTTTGAGCNGCAAACTATGAATGAAATGTTTGTAGTGGAAGGTTGGATAGCCACGTGTTATCTGGTAAATTTTTAAACTCTGCTTCCGTCAGTGGAAGTGTGGTAAGGTCTTAACGGCTCTCATGCCTCTGTAAGCTGCAGTATGACCACTCACAAACCCTAATCAGGGCTTTTTTGTGTGACTGCTAATTGCTGGGATTCTGTTTCTCTCAGTGCTTATAATACCTGCTTGGAAGCAAGTGGATTCATGGAACCTGAAGCGTGTGTGCATTACTTTCAGATTTCATTGAGATTCTGTATGAATAACTAAGAAAGGAGAAAATGCATTTCATTTTCACAGTAGGTCACTGGAGATGATGACCATTTGAAGCAGCACAATGCTGCCGAATGATTGCCAGGGAAGACTATTTTGTTACCAGCAGGTGCTCCAAAGTAATACTTGACACAAGCAGTATTTAACACACTGAGAGGTAAAGAGAGTTGCATAGGAGTGAGTTGCGTTATTTGGCTGGTATTGTGGAACCGAGGCAGTTGTGTCTGGTTGGTCCTACATTTTGTTTATCAGATAACAATGAAACCTCATGTTTCCTAGTCTTGCTGCCACGGGTTTTGACATCATACGTTGTGTGTTTGTGTCCCTTAGTAAGGGTAGGTTATTACAGACAAAAGGCTGACTTGCTGAAGAGGTCTTCTGGTGCGTGTGAATGTGTGTGCAAGACTCTGTGTGAGATCTATCCAGAATCACCAAGCAGAGAGCAGTGGCGGTGTCCAGGCTGACTTGTGCAAAAGCAAGTGTGCAGATCTGCGGTTTCAGGAGCACTGAGAGAGCTGTCTCTGCTACATGGCAAACTCACTGCTCAGAGTGTGTTTAGTTTATAGGTAGGTAATTCCACATTATAGAGAAGATAGGGCACCTTTGTGCCAATAAAGGATGTACTTACCTGGGTTTTTTTAAAATATCTGGCCACAACTAGACTGAAATTGGCAGGTAGCACATAACTCATCAGAAAACGCATTTGTTTATAAGGTTTAGTGGATTTTCGTTACTGGGTGGATCCACAGTTCTCTCAATGTCTGGTAGTCTAACAAAAGTACCTTCTTTTGCTTGTGAAGTGGTTTAATGATTACTGAATCTCTTGTGTAAATCAGCTGCTGGTCTTTTTCTTCTTCAATACGAATATCTATAAACTAGGCCAACGACTACTAGCTGTTTCAATAGCTGGCAGTCTTGCAGGAGAGAACAAGGGGAGGATGAATACAGAAAATTAATTTGTCTTTTATCCCTGTGGGAAGGTTGCTCTGCCAGGTCTGGGTTTAGCTGCGTGGCTGGTCAGTGGCAGGAGATGGTGCTTTCTAGTGCTGACTGTACTGAGCTTGTTCTGGGAACTAAAGGGTTTGGTTTCTGCTGGTGTCAACCTGACTCCTTTTTAGAAGCACTAAATTCAATTAAAAAAAAAGTCTTTATGGCATGTTTTCCTTAATCTTTACCTTTGTGATGTGGTAATTTTTTTTCCTTTTCCCTTTTTAATTTGATTATTCATTTTTTCCTTTGACTGAATTTGTCTTAATCACTTCTATGTCTCATCAAAAAGTGTTTCAGACCTGAGGACAGCTTGACTTGTCCAAGTTCTTCTTTTGAACTTTCAACTCTAGATTTTAATGAGCATCCATCTGATTCTACTCAAGCTGCAGCAGGTTATTACATCTGCTGTGGTACTGATTTAATTGTGCGGCTACATTACTGTGTTGCGATTCCTGGAATCTCTGTAACCACTTTGATTTAATGTATAAAAAATACAAAAATTCTTTTGTTTTCTGAGAGTTAAGGAAAATGTTTTCTAATTCGGGCTGAAATTATAGAGGAAAAAAGGAACATGAGGAGGCAGTGAACGTGTGTAGTCTTACTAATCCATTCCTCTTAAGAATTTCAGCTGCAGTGTTAGAGATGTGTTTTTGGTAACACATCACAGGATTTGTCATGATTGGCATCTTTGGATTTAAATTTTATTAGGTGTTTGTAGCCTCTTCCCCTCGTTTTATTTTTACTGGTAGTATGTCTTTTGATAACTAACATTATTACAGTGTTTATGCTGCTGGAAGTGTCATGATTTACATAGCTGAAAATCACATATCTTTGATTAAGAGGAATTGCTTTTAAGGCTATTTTATTGACAAGAAATCTACAAATGTCATTAAGATTCTTTGATACAAATCTCTGCAGTTGATTTTTAGCTTCTAAAACATACTACTATATGGAAGAAGAGTTCCTCTTATCACTGAATTCACTGGGTTTTTTTTTCTATTACAATAAGGTCTTACTCGGAGTGTCATTTATATTATTTTCCTAGTCCATCTTTGTGATGTGTGTATTTTGTTGTTGAATTTTTTTCCCTGTGAAATTATTAAGGGCTTTGAATCAAAACAATGATGGCATTAGGAAAAACTAATTTAGGAAAAAAATTGTTAATAGGCATAGCATCGATAAAGCAAACAGTATATAGGGAGATTTTTGATAGCCCAGTTAAGATTATTTTTGATTGTTCTTTGGAAATAATGGAAGGAAGCTGCTATGTAGCACAAGTTAAAATACCTTTTGGTATAGGAAAAAAATTATGCCTTCCATTTGTGTTCTAGTAAAAGTTTGACATTCTGCCTAAGAAGAGGGGATCACAATTTAAAACATCAAAACATTATTATGAAAAATGTCCAAATTTCTCACAAAAAAATCTGCAAAATGCAGGGACATCAATATGAAACAGGAATGTTGTTGAACAGGAAAGAATGGTGGAAAAAGATGATTTTTTTTTTAATGGGGACATTTACTTTCTTCAGTAAAGTAATGAAATTTCTTTTCTTATTAAGCATCTTCCTCACTTTCTGTGTAGCCAGCCTGCTATCTTTACCATTTCTTTGATATATTTTTAAAGCTGGGGGGTTGTTTTAATCACTTTGAATCTCACAGGACTAATTTCGTATTATAAAGTGATTTACATACAGCAGCACACTTTCAGAAGTATCTGGTTCCCCTCGTTTAATATTTATATATGAGGATCATAATTTGTTTTCTCTCTTCATGAGGATGATGTACAATTTCATTTGACATTTATCTTGATTCAAGGACAGTGTTACTTCATCTCTGCTTGGCTTTGTAATATCTGTCATTCAGTGGAAGGGATTGTCCGCATCTCTGTAGGAGAGAAACTAATTTGTTGACTTGTAATATAATGCTGTTTTAAATGGAAAGATTTTTAATCTTTCTTTACATGGCACTATGTTGCTGATGATTTTACTTAAGATTCTGGATTATGCACTGCTAGTTTATTAGGTGACATGTTCAAAAGTTGTCTTTATTTACAAAACATTGGTGAGGTATGTTTTCTCCTTCCATTTTCTGATGATTTAAAATTCTAATTTTCTATTTCAGCTAAGTGTAGGTTTTAGTATGTAGAAATGTGTACATACCTTTTATCAATTAAAAGTGATTTTCTTTACCCAAGATTTCATTCTTTGGTGACCAGAAGCTGACCACTGGTAAACTGTTTGTAGCCATGAGACATCCCATATCATCCTATGCCTGTGCTTTCAAGACCTAACCTCTCATCCCATGCCTGTTCTCCTGGATTTTTATTGTAAGGTCATATAGATAGTTCATCCTGCATAGACTAAATGCTTGCTATTATTTGTTAGTTAAAATACATATATAACAATAGATGGTACGCTGTACAGTAGTACAAAGCAAAGAAAAACTAAAACAAATAAGGCAATATTCACTGGGTCTTTAGACAGTGCTGTTGCAGCTAAACAAGCTAAAGGAAAGCTCCACGCAGTCCCAGAAAAGTCTGGAAAAGTCCTAAACCTTCCATCATTAGCGTAATGCAAAGCCTGTTACTAACAGTAGCAGTATCATATTTACTTGGTTGCAAGGCTATACAGAAAATATTAATTAGTTTTTTATTTCCATAGAAAAAGAAAGGTTTCTGGTGTTGGAATGAGTTTTGAGTTGAATCACTTATGATGTCAGAGTAGAAGAAAAAGCATCATCTTCTTCTTAGGTCACACATTCTCAAGGATTTTCCCAGTCCTTTTTGAAACTCTCACTCTCCTTGTCTGTCACTCTTTAGTGATCTCAGCCCAGGCTCTCAGGTGAGACACAAGGCATAGGAAGCTGCTTGTAGGACACCATCTGACCTGAAGGATCTGAGAAGCATACATCATGGGAGGAACAAATGGGCTTGTCCAGATGAGTAGGACAGCTCAGCTCTGCTGCTTGAAACAAAAGCCATAGTTATGTTCTTGTCTCATCTCCTCAGTCCCAGATATAATCTCTGGTTGTATGCTCCACTCATGGTGTAACCACATCCTGTGCGAAGGCAGAAAGGACTTCCTTGTCTTGTATGCCACCATATGAAAATCCAGATGAATTTGACCATTCTTGATCTATTCATTTGGAGTATTCAGCTATAAAGGATAGCAATTGCATGAAGGATTTGTATATGTCAAGTTAAAGATCTTTATTATTTCTATACAGCAAAAGTCTATGTTATTTCTCTTATTTATTATTTCTCTTATCTAGAGAAAAATCTTGACTAGAAATAGAAATTATAATTTAAACAGAAAAATAGAATTTGGGCCTATTGAGGAACAAAACAGGAAAAACTGCATTTTGTTATTTTCCATCTACTAGGAAAAAAATCCACTTCTTTCCCCTCTGAAGTAAGCAAGTCTGTTGGTCCCAGAATGTTTTAGGTTTGCACATGCATAAAAGGGAAAAGATTAATTGGGTTATGTGGGAAGTAACAGGATAATCTGAACTTTGCTTAATAGGAAGGTTGCTGCGTGGCCAAGAAATTACTCCAGCCTAGTAACAAAGATTAATTGCATCGTTTAAAGTTCAAGATAACACTTTAACCATATCTGTCATCAGATCATAAACTCAACCCTAATATGGCCCCTCTGTATGCATCATGTGCAAAAGACACACAGGAGATAGAGGCTTTATTCAGTTCAGGGGACTGGCTGAAATATTTTCACTCCTTGCACTTAAGCATGGTCTCTTCTTAACCTTTTCCACAAGTGCAACAATTATGTGCTTCATCTCTGACGTGCAGTCCTTAACAATGAAGTGTCTGCTTATAGTAAATGCCTCTTTCTTTCAAAGCTGGATATTCTACATTACCTTTTAAAGGTGCAAATTATGTTGGAACTGCCTTTTAGAAGCTTAGTAATGATTCTTCCAATTGCTAACGTATTGGTGCACAGCTTACACTCAAATGCAGAGTAAGTGCTCTGCTTTTAGCTAAAGATGTTTCATGTTGCTCCTTTTCTAAAGCTTTTTCTTCTGTTTCTAGCTTGTATTACCATTGATTTCATGGTTTCTCCATTTTGTTTTCAAATTATTCATTTTGATTTTAGATTATATCGATCAGAGGTCTTAGAAAGCTCTGGGATTCTGCTTCTTACCTACAATTTATATATCTAGACGTGGTGTATGATAGAGATAACTAGGGATTTTATTTTAGTCACTTTTTAAAATATGATCAGAAGATTGTGATTTTATTTCCATTATTTCTAATTAATTGCTTAGACTTGTTTAATGATACGCCTGTTGCTGATGCTTATAATTACGTATCAATCCATTTATTTTCCAAAGTGACTTTAAAATGGAATTTGTTGTGGAATACTGTGATGATGGTCAATAAGCTCATGTTGACCACTCCAAGGAAATTCCATAATTAAATTGGTAGACATGACTAATAAGAGAAAATACAGTATTCTCCATTTGTGTTTAAATGTGGAAGAATTTTTGATACTACATTTACCTGAAATGGTTGTAGTTACAGTTCTTTATGTTGAATCTGCTTTAAATGTAATACCTTCATTGCCATATAAGTAGATGTGAATTATGGCTATCGAGCCTGGGAACAAAAGAAGAAATTACACAACAAAAAAAGAAGAATTTATACCACTCATTGTAGAAACCACATAAGTGAAGTATTCAGCTCCAATTTACTGTGGATCTTCTTACAACAGTTGTGTGGAAAGAGAACAGTTAACTGAATAAAATCTTGTATTCTGTATAACATCTGAAATGTTGTTGGCTGTATGATGTATAGAGCATGAATATATGTGTTTATTATCGTTTGAAATCTTTTTATTGTAGGTATTTGTACAAAGTTGCAGAATGTTACATGCCTAGAGCTTCCAGTTTTAAGCATTCCTTCCTTAGATTAAAAAACACAAAAAAACCAGCAAAAAACAAACCACCAAAAAAATCAACCCATCCCCCTCCCCTGCCCCCCATTTGTCCCAGGCTGGTGTACTATACCAATAAAATATGATTTCCATTATAATAACTGACTTTATGAAGATTAAATGGTTTTGCAATTCAAACAAGGTAAAATTGCTTTAAAGCAAAATCAAACATGAGTTTGCTAGTTTAGGATTTGAATAGTGGAATGAGAAATCTTTTTGATATTGCTATTGTGCACTGGTCAGCTAAGAAGTAATTGCTTTTTATAAGGCAAATTTGCTTTTACTTTTCCAAGGTAATGAAAAGAACGTGAAACATTTCCTTTGAAATCAAAGTCACTATCACTCAAATGTCACCAGCAGAATTCCATCATATAGTTTCAGCAAACACATAATGAAAAAGTAGTGCTTGGAAATGATTGACAGAATTCTATTAGAAAGCTTTACTACACATTCATCCCTAATTAACTGTGTTGTAAATGAATAGTGATTTGATATTTTCATATTTATGTGTTACTAACATGTACAGAAAGAGACATCTGGAAGCTCTTTGTAGAGCAATAGCTTCAAGGTGCAAGTTGGAAACTGCAAATGCATTGAGGGAAGATGCTCTGAATGTCATTTTTATTTTTTTAATACCTGATGAAGTTTCATGCAAGAAACTATGCTCATTGACACAAGAAGGTTCTAAAATTTCATATGCAAAATTATTCAAGGAAAAAATAATCTAAGATTGAATCAAACCTTTAAACAGATATGCATAAAGGTCTAACAAAGAACTTATTACCCAGAGTAAAGATATTCAGTTGCATGAAATTAAAGCTTCTTAAGGAAAAAATTATGTCAAATATAGTTTAGTTCCTCTCCAGCCTAATAATCTATTTAGAAGAGGAGACTTTATCAGTGGTCTGGGAAATGCGTTTTAGGGGCAGAAGGACAAGGGATGTAAATTCAGTCTCACTGGGGAGGGCAGCATACTTTTAGCAAAATAGAAATATTTTGGGAGGAATATTGCAGTAGGCCCATGGAGTAGAACAATCTTCAAGCCTGTCCCAATGATTCTGATGTATTTCTTCTTTTAAACAAGAACAGGATGAAGGAGAGAGCCATAAAGTTAAAATGTGAATTAAACAAACATGGTTTCAGGCTAATGTAAAGCTATTAAGGTATTAGCATGGGAAACTGTATTCAGAGGATATTCTAAAAGTTGCTCAGCAACTGAGGAGGAGAGCTAACAAATATAATACCACTATGGTAACACTGAAGCCTAGTGGCAGGACTCACATTATTTGATATTTAGCATATTGGGGAAGACTTAAGTGGCAGAAGGGGAGGAGAATGATGGTTTATGCCAAATACAGTTTTAGCTGTTTGAATTACCAGTAGCTTGGGAAGATTCCAATGACAATGGATAAATCTTGCAAGAACTGAAGAGCAAAATGGTAACAGTGGGTGTCTGTTTTGTAATGATCAGACCAAAGAACAGAATGACAGTTCTGTAAAGGCTTATTTATATGTTACAGGAAGAAATTATACTTCTCTGTGGAGATCATGGAAATTTTTACATGGAGTTTTCAAGCCAGAACTTGCATTCAACTAATTTGAAAGTAATTTCAAATTGTCTCACTATTCTAGAAGACCATTCCTGACTGAATTGTATGCTGAGTATTACTAATCAAAAAATGTTGATTTGGACATCATCCTGACTGAAAATGAAGACTCAGTCACAGCTCAGCATTTGACAGGATTCTGCTCAGTTAAGAAATGTGATCAAATGAATTAGAAGACAAAACTGAGTTGACATAATAGAATGAAAATTGTGAGTTATATAAAATATTCAGTGAATTATATAGGAAAGCCTAATGCCACATTAGGTACAGAAGACACTCTTAATTTTGAAAACAAACAGCTCTATTTTAGGGACAAGTTAGATGCAACTATAATGTTAGACAACTAGGTTTAACTGAAGGAGAAGTACAGAAATAGAGAAAATACAAAGCAAGAGTGAAGAATTGCAGAAAGTCAGATGATGGGGAAAAAAAAAAGAACATTAAAAAAATATCTAAGGCTGGCAGGTTTTGGTTAAATGGGTATAATCCGATAATGATATTGAATTAAATTAATGGACTTGAAATAGTGAAACTAACATGTTAACATTATATTGAAATGGAATACATGTGTGCAATTACCAAAACTCAGCTGAGGATGAACTAAATTAAACAACTCTATGACACTTCACAGAATCATAGAATCCCAGAATGGTGATCATAGAATCCCAGAATGGTGGAGGTTGGGAGGGACCTCTGGGGATCATCTAGTCCAACCCCCCTGCCAAAGCAGGTTCACCCAGAGCAGACTACAAAGGACCGTGTCCAGGTGGGTTTTGAATCTCTCCAGAGAACGAGAATCCACAGCCCCTCTGGGCAGCCTGTTCCAGTGCTCCGTCACCTTCAAAGTAAAGAAGTTCTTCCTCGTGTTCAGGTGGAAGTTCCTATCCAGTTGCTAGTCACCATCTGAAAAGAGTTGGGCCCATCCTCTTGACACCTACGCTTAAGAGATTTATAAGCATTTGTAAGGTCCCCTCTCAGCTTTCTCTTCTTCAGGCTAAACAAGCCCAGCTCCCTCAGCCTTTTCTTGTAAGTGAAATGCCCCAATCTCCTAATCATCTTCGTAGTCCTCCACTAGACTCTCTAGCAGTTCCTCATCTTTCTTGAACTGGGGAGCCCAGAACTGGACACAGTACTCCAGATGGGGCCTCACTAGGGCAGAGTAGAGGGGGAGGAGAACCTTCCTCGACCTGCTGATAACACTCTTCTTAATGCACCCCAGTAGACCATTGGCCTTCTTGGCAACCAGGGCACACTGCTGGCTCATGGCTAACTTGTCATCTACCAGCACTCCCTGGTCCCTCTCCACAGAGCTGCTTTCCAGCTGGTCAGCCCTAAGCCTGTACTGCTGCTTTGGTTTATTCCTTGCCAGGTGCAGGACCCTGCACTTGCCCTTGTTGAACCTCATCAGGTTCCCCTCTGCCCAACTTTCCAGCCTGTCCAGGTCTCGCTGAATGGCAGCACAGCCTTCTGGTGTATCCACCACTCCTCCCAGTTTGCTGTCATCAGCAAACTTGCTGAGGGTACCTTCTAACTCTTCATCCAGGTCATTGATGAAGAAGGTGAACAAGACTGGGCCCAGTACTGACCACAGGAGAAACACACTAGCTACAGGCCTCCAACTAGACTCAGTGCCGCTGAGGACAACCCTCTGAGTTCTGCCATTCAGCCAGTTCTCAATCCATCTCACTGACCACTCATACAGCCCACACTTCCTGAACTTCCCTAGGAGAATATTATGGGAAGACCGTGTCGAAAGCCTTGCTGAAGTCAAGGTAGACAACATGCACTGCTCTCCCCTCATCTACCCAGCTGGTCATGCCATCTAGAAGGCTATCAGATTGGTCAAGCATGATTTCCCCTTGGTGAATCCATGTTGGCTACTTCTGATAACCTTCTTTTCCTCCACTTGCTTAGAGATGACATCCAGAATGAGCTGCTCCATCATCTTTCATGGGATGGAGGTGAGGCTGACCGACCTGTATTTCCCTGTGTCCTCCTTCTTGCCCTTTTTGAAGATTGGAGTGACATTGGCCTTTCTCCAGTCCTCGGGCACCACTCCTGTCCTCTAGGACCTCTCAAAGATGATGGAGAGTGGCTCAGCAATGACATCTGCCAGCTCCCTCAGCACCCGTGAGTGCATTCCATTGGGGCCCATGGATTTATGGGTGTCCATTTTGCTTAAAAGATCTCTCACTCAATCCCCCTGAACCAAGGGAAGGTCTTTGTTTCTCCAGGCTTCCTCTCTTACCTCCAGGGACTGGGATGCCCGAGGGCCTGCCTTGGCACTGAAGACTGAAGCAAAGAAGGCATTCAGTAACTCCCACCTTCTCTGCATCCTCCGTCACCAGGACACCCACCTCATGCAGCAGCAGATCCACATTTTCCCTAGTCTTCCATTTGTTACTGATGTACTTGTCTTGTTGTTTTTGACATCCCTTGTCAGATTTATTTCCAGGTGGACTTTAGCCTTCCTCTTTGCTTCCCTGAATGCTCTGACAATGTTCCTGTATTGCTCCCAAGCGGCCTGTCCCTCTTTCCACGTTCCATAGACCTTTCTCTTCCCTTTGATTTTCTCTGGAAGCTCCTTGCTCATCCATGCAGATCTCCTACCTCCTTTGCTAGATTTCTTACTCAGGGGGATGCACCAATCCTGAGCATGGAGGAAGTGGTGCTTAAATAGTGACCAGCTCTCTTTGACCCCTCCCCACCTTCTAGATCCCTAACCCATGGGACTCCTCCAAGTAGGTTCTTGAAGAGGCCAAATTAGCTCTCCTGAAATCCAAGGTTGTGATCCTACTTATTGCCCTGCTTCTTCCGTGTATGGTCCTGATCTCCATCACCTCATGGTCACTGCAGCCAAGACACTTGAGATTGATGATGCAATTAACAATGCATGGAATGTAAATGCATTAAGAAAAGAATACATAAAAGTTTGTATGGCAAATAACCGAATCAACATAACAAATGTTATGAAAAATGGAAACATGCTGAAAAAATTCACCTAACTTTCAAAGACTTCTGTCTAAAGAGTACCTTAAGATGATCTTCAAAGTTGACATTTTTAAGTTCATTTTTTTCAGAAAGAAGAAAAACTTTTCTTTCAAAAGATCAAAACAAAATGAACTCTTGTTTCCAAGTGTTATGACTCAGTTTCAGAGTTTTCATCTTTACTTTAGTCCATGCAAAATAATGGAATGATTGAGAAAAGGCTTGAATAATGAAGAACGGAAAGCAGCAGGTGTAATTAATGGCTCCTGCAAATACTTGATGGAAGACAGATCTTGCCAAGTTGTCTTGGTGTAATTTTTAATATGCGATTTAGAATGGCTGATACAGGGAATGGTGTTTTATGTGAGAGTTTCCTGTAAGCATTTGTTTAAGATATTGGTTGAGAAAATAGAAGGATGCTAAGTCATTTTGCAGACCTCGAATAAAGCAAATTCGTACATAAGTTAGTAGTTTTAGCAATATTTGGGCTAGTAATGGGTTTTTCATACTACTATTTGGAATACTTTTCTCAGCTACCAGGAAGAAAATATAAAATGATAATAAATAATAGTGCAGTGACAGAGGTATGTGGGGGAATGATGAATAATGTTTATGATATTATACTGGTGCTGATCCGTAGTCAGTTGAATGCATACTACTAGGGTGATGTTACAGCCAAAAGGTAATATATTTTTAGTTGTTGAAACAGAAAAACTAAATTAGAGATATTATTTTCACTGTGTTTGTCACTTTTATAACCAAAGTAGAATAGTGTGTTCAGTTTTGGAGTCAACAGCTCAAAAAAGATGCCAGTAAATTGAGACAAGTTCATAAGCCATGACAGCAATGGAAAACATGCCTCATTGTGAAAGATATAAAGTATTTCACACTGAGTGTCAGCAGAAAGAGCATTGAGGATCAACTTGACCAGTACATAAGCATTTTCAGAGAAAACACATTCAAAAATATGCAGTGCTTGGGATTTAGTGTTACATGCTTTTTTTTTTTTCTTTCCTTTAAAGTGGCATTTTCTACAGAAAGAGTGATTACACATCACAGAAACTACTAAGCATTGTTCTGTTTTTTTCCTTCACTAGAATTTTAAAAGCAGAATTGGATTAATTTTTTTCCTGAAGATGCTTTAGTGTAAAAGTCGGGCATGCTGGGATATATACTGTGCAAAAGTCTGTGCTAGAGGACCATGGTGACATTATTGTCCTATTTTGTAGCAACTAGTAAAGACTATTCTACCGATAATATTCTTGAGGAAATTGGCAAAATACAATAATTTTATTTCTGTGTTCAGTTAATAAAGTACAATTAACTTTTGTCTGTATCTCTCTGTAGCCTGTAGAATGGCTGGGCACCTGGAGAAGTAGGAAAGATGTGAGGCTAGATTCTCCCATGCTGTGCTCTTTTTGTTAGAAAATGCTGTGTAGCACTGGTCTTTTTGTTTCTGGGGTGACAAAGAGTCTAGTTTGTTGAAGCTTTCCGTTGTCCAACCAGAATGGGTGACTGGTGGTGTCACTGTCCTCAGTTTCTTCAGACAGATTATGGCAGTGTGGAACAATGATCACCCAATGAAGCTGTGCCAAGATAATAAGGAAGACCAATCTGTGCAGTGGCATGTGTAGTCAAGTGCTCTGCATTTACAGCAACATGTGTCCTTGCAGAAATAAAATGAATGAGTTTCCATGGGTGTTACTACAGGTTTAGCTGGATCAAATTCAGTATGGTGGGAGCTCTCATGTAGATGAATCTTCAGCTGACTCTGAAGTTTGTTAGCAGTACGCATGGTCTTTCTGAAGGTTAACGAAATTTCTGGAACCTTTCTATAAATGTGCTGATGCTTCCCCTCTTGCCTGCCCCTGAGTGTGGCCATATATCCTGGGACAGATTTTCTTTNGGTGCTTATCTGAGGCCTGTCAAAAGTAAATGACGTACTGATCCTGTACAAATTCACAGAGCTGTTTACTTACTGGAGTATTCTAGTTTGCAATTAAATCTCACTCAAATTATTTATCNAGCATATTTCCATCCCTCNCACTTGTATTTTGCAGGAAAAGGAAGACACAAATCTGGATCCTTTGAATAAATTTGCATTTGTTTCAATAACTCAATGAAATGATGCAGATTTAAACCATCTGTCCTCGCTGTCTGTAAGGATGGAAACTGTCTGAAATTCACCTCCAAGGCAGTTTAAAAAGTGTCATGTGCAAGATCAAACCTCCTACACTTGTCAATGAAGGAAATCTTTCAGCTAGTGTAAGATTTTTTTTTTTCTACTTTCTAACCAGTAGTCACTGTTAAGATGTTATAATTTGCCATGATAGCATTTGGAGTCTTCTAGGACAGTGGCTTTTTTCTTCTGAAATTTTTCACTTAGGAATCTTTAAAGAGAAACAAACCAACATTTCTTTGCGCTGTAAGGTAATTTTAAGTAGGCAAAAAGGTCTTGATTTCTGCAATATAAATTTTAACTAGGTTTATGGTAACTTACATGTCCTCTGCCCTTGATAAAATTCCATTTGTATTTATATTCTAGAAACCTGAAGAAAACTCACAGGAGTGTGTGGAATTTTGATCTTCAGCAGTTAGTATATTTACCTTTTGGTCCAACTGTCTTGCGAATCAGTGAGCTGACATAATATTAAAATGCTGGAGTGCCGAATCAGTTTAGTAGAGTTCATGGTGATGTTTCTAAAACTATCAATTTTTAGAAACTTTGCATAACTTAAAAATCAATGTGAAAGTTTTTGTTTCAAAATATGTATTTACAAAAACATTTTATACACACTCTACTCAAGGAGCCAGGCAATTATATTATATTACTGTCATTAACATTGAGTAAATTGAAGAAAATATCCACAAAATAGAGGATGCTATAGCTTCTGTTGTTAGGATATGTCACAACTGATTTTTCTAAATAGATCAGGTAGATGATGAATTGATACAAGGCATAAAATGGATTGACTCAGCTGTAGCTAATATTTTTAATTGTTTAGTGTTAAGGAAATACTGCTGTTGGAAGGAAAAAATATCAGACCATATTTAAACTGAAAATAGCACTCCTGTCACCTAGGAGTGCTTGTAATACATGATGCTGAAAGCTCAAGTATTCCTTTTTTGATGCTGTGGTTTACTCTAACGTGGTTTCATGATGAGAAGTATTGGCTACTTTCAGTAATATGTATTTTCCGTAACTGCTCTTAGTGTGGCAGGAAATTCCATTCTCTTTAAAGGTGAAAAGTTTTTCCTTTTCATCCTTTGAAAGCTGTGGATCAGCAAGTCTTTAATAAATGAAAAAAATCTCAACCAACCAGACAAAACCCCCTTGCTGGAATTAGGCCTCATGTGATTGATAACTGTCAGGGATATCTTTGTGAACCACATGGGGTTCCCACTTAAGTTTGTTTCCTAATTGATAGGCAGACCAGCTATGTAGTAGGGCTTGAACCACCATGCTGTGGCACTTTGTGATGGTGGTTGTGTTCGGGCGTGTTTGGGGTTGCATGTAATTCTTCTGGTTCAGTAATATGCTGTTGATGCACTTTCTTTACATGTAAATATGGTGGAAGGCATAAGGCAGTAAAGAAGTGGAGAAAATAGACGCAGAAAACAAAGTACCTGGCTCACTTTCCACATTTATTTACTGAAGTCAATTGTTGAAACTGCTCAGAAAAGGCCTTTAAGCTGGCATTCGTGAAATGCATATCTGAAGTGAAGGAAGTATGCAGGATGGATTCCTCACAGTGCTGCCCTTCATCAGGGGGCTCACTTATGATTTAGTCAGTCAGTTTGGGTAGTTTAGAAGCAGTTCATGCCACGTTCAGTGTGAGGCTCCATCTATATATAAATGGATCTGATATAAATCATGCTTTTTTTTGTTTTCATCTTACAGAAATCTGCATTGCAGGTAATAAGACTGTAAAAAAATTTTAAGATACAGTGGAAGTGATTGGATCTGTGTTTTTCTGCTAAAACTAGAGCATTAATCACAAAATAGGTCAGGATTTTAGTACAATATAACACTTCCTCAGAAGAAACAGAGGAAGCTACTGAAGGTGAAGGGCTCTGGAGCAGAGGCTCGTGCCAAGGGACCCTTTCTCCAGTGGCAAAACCGCAGCGGCGAGGCGGCAAAAAGCGCCGGGAGAGAGAGAGAGGAGACCCAAGGCCCGTCCCCCCGCCCCGAGCGGGAAAGCGGGAGCTGCCAACGAGCGGCAGCTCTGACTCAGCGGGGACGGAGTCGAGTGTGACAGCGGCCAAACCCCCTCACGTGTAAGAGCAGCCCCCAGGGAGCACGGGCGACCAGGAGCGCGGGTGAACAGAGGCGGCGCAGCAGCCGGGGAGCAGCGCAGCGGTTTGCGCGGCAGTTCGCGCAGGAAGTGGAGAGGTTGAGGAGTATCCGGGAGTGTGAGAGAGAGATCGATTGGTGGAGCCGCACCCTGCCCTCCCTGAGGCGGAGGCAGCAGGAGGTGGCTCCTTGAAAAGCAGAGAACCCCCTACTCTCTTGCCACCAAGCAGAAAGAGGGGACCTAAGAGACAGGAGGGAATGGAAACGGGTCCCTGCTCGGGGTGTCAAGCGAATCCCCTCCCGGCTTCCCTCACCTGCCCAGTTGCCTTTAAGCAACAGATATGGGGCTCTGGAATGTGAGGGACCGGCCACAGAGGATGTGGGTGAAGGTGAAGCTCCAGCCAGGGGGTTGCCCAGGACGAGTCAGTCAGCCCCACGTATTACAACTGCCTCGGCTAAGAAAAAAAGGAGGGTCATTGTCATAGGTGATTCCCTTCTGAGGGGAACAGAGGGCCCGATCTGCCGACCGGACCCATCCCACAGGGAAGTCTGCTGCCTCCCTGGGGCCCGGGTTA